>OLNJ01001420.1_pt1 | contig 12617 bp, 14 predicted proteins | sample 1672191 | NCBI WGS metagenome assembly OLNJ01 (sample SAMEA3136657, study PRJEB25190) | human gut metagenome | biome: human gut; feature: human-associated habitat; material: faeces | place: Austria | collected 2013 | reverse complement strand
ACTCCAACAGCAATAGGTGGAGATGCCAAAGAAATTGTGAGCCAAGAAACAATTCATAATTCTTTAAAAGTATCCGGTTTAAAAAAAGCAACTGAATATAGTGTAAGTATTCGAACTGTCAATGGAAATTCGCCTTATTCACAAAGTGAATCTCAAAAGTTTGTTACTAACAATGAGACAACACGACTAGATAAAGTGACAGGACTATCTTGCATACAAGAAGATAATAACTTGAAGTTAAATTGGAAGGCTGTTTCTGGAGCAAATGCTTATGCAATTTATCATGCCAGATCTGCATTTGATAAAGAAGGATATAAAAAGATTGCGACAGTTCAACAGGCAACAGAGTTTACGGTTAGCCAAATCGATGATAAATATAGTCATTATTATAAAGTTGTTGCTATAAATGATAAAGGTCAATCAGAACTTTCTGATGAATATACATCTTTAGAAACGACTATGTTTGGAGAGAATATGTTTATTTTTGCTCCGACTGATGAGATTTCAAAAATTGATCAGGTTGTTGCTGAAGTTTTTAGCAGACAAAATGATTACGCTAATGATGCTCAGTTTAATGAGAATCGATATTCGTTCTATTTCAAGCCAGGTGATTATACACAAACACAATGTATGAAAATTGGGTTTTATACACAAGTGGCTGGTTTAGGAAAGAGCCCATATGATGTGAAATTAAATAATATGGAAGTTCCAGCTTATTTAGATGGGAATCCAAATAAAGATCCAAATCCTTTTTTCACTCTTTTTTCTTTTTTCTCTTTAGCCATATTAATGCTCCTTCCACTATATCAAATCAAATTATCATATTTTCCTTAAAACTAAAATACAAACCATCGCCTATTATAATATGGTCGATTACTTCAATTCCTATTAACTCACCACATTTTATAAGTCTATCAGTTATATTCTTGTCTTCATTAGAAGGTTCCACACTTCCAGATGGATGATTATGTATTAAAATCATTTTATTGCTACTTCGCCTTATAGCCTCTTTAAAGACTTCTCTCGGATGAACCAATGATGAATTCAAAGTTCCAACAGATACATCTATATCTGTAATTATTTCATTTTTTGTATTTAAAAGAACTACCTTAAAAACTTCATTTTGTTTATACCTTAAGCCTTCCATATAATACTTATAGATATCCCATGGATTTTTAACTTTGTACTTATTTGGCCTATAACTTGAAATTCTAAGTCCAAGTTCTAATGCTGCCTTTATCTGTGTAGCCTTAGATAGTCCTATTCCTTCTATCTTGCACAATTCTTCTATACTCATATCTTGTAGATATCTTATACCTTGTGAATCTTTATTGATTATATCATTTGCTAATTCAATTGCATTTCTTTTTTTTGTGCCTGTTCTTAATAAGATAGCTAATAACTCTGCATTAGATAAATTTTTTGCTCCACTTAGAAGCATTTTCTCTCTAGGTCTTTCCTCTAATGCCATATCTTTTACTTTTCTAGAAAAATCAAAAGACTTGCTCAGATAAATCATCCTCCATAAAAAAGATTTACATTAAAATGCTCTTTTAGTAGGTCACTTATTTTTGATATTGGCAATCCAACTATATTGAAGTAGTCTCCAGATATACTTTTAACTAACAATCCTCCATATCCTTGAATTCCATAAGCTCCTGCTTTGTCTAAGGATTCCTTAGTGTTTATGTAATCTCTTATAGTCTCCTCTGATAAATCCTTAAAAGTTACCTCACTAACCACATAGTCTATCACTTTTTTATCTAAACTTAAATTTATCAAGCTAATCCCCGTAATAACTTGATGCTTTTTATTAGACAGTAACTTTATCATCCTGTATGCATCTTCTTCGTCTTTAGGCTTACCTAGTATAGTATCATCTAAAACTACAATAGTATCTGCTCCAATAACTAAATCATTTTTATTTTTACTTACTATATCCATACATTTTTCAAAAGCTAGTCTCATAGCTACTTCTTTCGGAGGCTCATTTTCTAATATAACCTCTTCTATATTACTTTTGACTATTGTAAAATCCACCTTTACATTCTCCAAAATTTCTCTTCTTCTTGGAGATGCTGATGCTAAGATTATATTCATTCATCCACCTCTTCTTGTACTTAGAAATTGTACTTATCTAGTTTATCATTATATTGTAAAAAATTCAACGTTATTGTCGAACCTTTTAGTTACATAATTGTTATATTTACATGTTTTGGGGTATAAAAATAAAGCTTAGATAAAATGAAAATTTGCACTTGTGTAAACCTTGTAGATTATATAATATTACTTACTTCCCATTAGCCTTATAATTTATATTTATGTAAAATAAATTTTAATAAATTTCATTTTTTAATTTGTTAAAAATTACTATAAAAAAATAAAGGTATGAAAGCTTCACACCTTTATTCTATCCATATTATACAGTTTTAATAGCATCTTTAGGACATTTTTGCATACATAAGTGACAACCAACACATTTTTTCTCGTCAACCATATGAACTGCTTTTCTTTCGCCTGATATAGCATCAAACTTACATTGCTTTTTACAAAGTGTACATCCAACGCATTTCTCTTCATCTATTTTTACTTTTCTTCTATCACTTATATCACCTGCTATAACTTTAGTTGGACATTTTTGTACACATACCTTACATTGAATACATTTATCAAAATTAATTTTAGCTATTTTATTTTCAAATACTATAGCATCTACTGGACATGCTTTTGCACACATTCCACATCCTATACACCCAGCACTACATTTTTCTTTTACTTCCTTACCAAACTCCATGCTATTACATTCAACAACAACTTCTTGTTTTTCCGGCTTCTTTATTATTATAGATTTAGGGCAGATTTCTATACATTTACCACACATTACACATTTCTCTTCATCTATAACAGCTATTCCATTTTGTATGGTTATAGCTCCAAACTTACATGCATCTTTGCATGTTCCTAAACCTAAACATCCAAATTTACAAGCTTTGGATCCTGAATTTAAAGCTGCTGCTGCTCTACAGTCAGATATTCCTTCATATTCATATTTATCTTTAGCACTTTCACATGTTCCTTTACAAATAACTTTTGCTACTATTTTTTCACCTTCTGAAGCACTTACCCCCATTATTTCTCCAACTTTAGATGCTACAGCCGCCCCACCTACAGGACATCCATTTACAGGAGATTTTCCTTCAACTATTGCATTTGCAAGTCCTCCACACCCAGGGAATCCACATCCACCACAGTTTGCACCTGGAAGAACTTCAATTATTTTCTCTACTCTTTCATCTATCTCAACTGCGAATTTCTTAGAGGCATAAGCAAGAACTGCTCCAAAAATTAACCCCATAGCTCCTAAAAGAATTATCGATTTCACTATTTCCACTTAATCTCACCCCCTAAATTATAGCTTTATAAGTCCTGTGAATCCTAAGAAAGCTATTGACATAAGTCCTGCTGCTATTAGAGTTATAGGAAATCCTCTAAATGCCTCTGGTATATCAGCAATTTCTAACCTTTCTCTTATTCCAGCAAATAAAACTATAGCTAATGTAAATCCTACTCCTGCTCCGAACCCGTTTACTATTGTCTCTATTAAATTATATCCTTTATCAACGTTAACTATAGCTATACCAAGTACTGCACAGTTTGTAGTTATAAGAGGTAAGAAAACGCCTAACGCTTGATATAAAGATGGACTCATCTTTTGTATTACCATTTCAACAAACTGAACAATTGACGCAATTACTAAGATAAAAGCTATCGTCTGTAAAAATTCAAGTTCTGTTTTTTCTAATAGAATTTGAATAAAGTATGTAATTATCGATGCTAAAGTTAAAACAAAAGTAACTGCAGCACCCATACCTACTGCTGTATCGACCTTTTTAGACACCCCTAAGAATGGGCATATTCCTAAGAATTGTGATGTTATAACGTTGTTAACAAGTACTATACTTAAAAATAAAAGAATTAAATTCATACTATTTCACCCCCATACTATGCCTTTTTACTTCTTATTTTATTAAATCCAGCCATTAAAAACCCTAGTGTTAAAAACGCTCCTGGAGGTAATATGAATAATAATGCTGGTTGATATGCTACTCCGAATAAACTTATTCCAAATAAACTTCCCGCTCCAAACAACTCTCTAACTGCACCTAGAATTGTAAGTGCTAAAGTAAACCCAAGTCCCATTGCTACACCATCTACTGCTGATGCAATAGCACCATTTTTTGATGCAAAACTTTCTGCACGAGCTAGTATTAAACAGTTAACAACGATTAATGGAATGTATAATCCAAGAGCTTGATCAAGAGCTGGAACATATGCCTTTAATAATAGTCCTACTATTGTAACAAATGTAGCTATTACTACTATAAATGATGGTATTCTTATTTTATCTGGTATAATTTTTCTCATTAAAGAAATAACAATATTCGAACATATTAAAACTACTGCAGTTGAAAGTCCCATACCCAGTCCATTTATAGCCGAACTCGTAACGGCAAGTGTTGGACACATACCTATAACTTGCACAAAGGTTGGGTTTTCATCTATGATACCATTTTTAAATATCTTTGCTGAGTTCATATTTTATATTCTCCCCCCTACTTACTTAAAGAACTATTAAATAACTCTATTGCAACATTTACACCATCTGTAACTGCACTAGACGTAATAGTTGCTCCTGATATTGCAGATATCTCATTTTCCCCAGATGAACTTCCTTTTATTAAAATAAGCTCTGATACTGGTTTACCTGCAAATTGATCTTTGAAACTAGAATCTGAAGCCTTTGCACCAAGGCCTGGTGTTTCAGACATATTGCCTATATTAATACCGCTAACAGTTCCATCCTTTGATATACCAACTATAAGTTCAATAGCTCCACCATAACCTTTGGGAAGAACCTTTACTGTATATCCAACAGTTTCAGAGCCATTTTTGCCTTCATAAACTTCTGAAACAATTCCATCAATATTCTCATATTCACTATCTGAAACTTGAGTAAATTCATTTGCATCTGGAAGTACGATTTGTCTAGATTCGTTATTAGCTTGGACATTTCGCTCTGCTATAACTGGTGCTGTAACTTGATTAGTTACTCCTAATAATAAGGCTGCAACAGCACATATAGCAAATAAATTAAGTCCTAATTTCACTATACTATTCATTACTTAGACACCTCCCCAAATACTCTGTTTGACACATACTTGTCTATAAGAGGTGTAGCTACGTTGGCTAGTAGAATTGAATATGATACACCTTCTGGATACCCACCGTATAATCTTATTACAGATGTTATAATACCTGCTAATAATGCATAAATAATTTGACCTTTTTTAGTCATAGGTGAAGTTGTATAATCAGTTAGCATAAAGAAACCACCTAGCATAAGACCTCCTGCAAATAGTTCGTATAATGCAAAATCAAAGCTAAAGCCACCTAATATAAAAGTTAATATGAAAACTGTACCTATGTAAAATGCAGGTATTGTATAATCTATTATCCCTTTATAAATTAAATAAACTCCTCCTAGTACAATTAAAATAGCACTAGTTTCACCTATACATCCACCTATATTACCTACAATCATATCAGTCATATTTATACCATTAGCTGTTAAATCAGTTACTCCTCCAGCTCCAACTTTTAGAAAACTTAGTGGCGTTGCTGTAGTAACTGCATCTAGGTTTGAACCAATCCAATTTACGCCTGGATTAGTCCACGCTGTCATTGCAACTGGAAAAGATGCAAGTAAGAAAGCTCTAGCTCCAAGTGCTGGATTTATAAAATTATTCCCGATCCCACCAAATACCATTTTTATAACTATTATTGCAAAAGCTCCACCTGCTAAGCACATCCACCAAGGAAGAGATGCAGGTACGTTGAAAGCCAATAATAACCCTGTTACTACTGCCGAAAAATCTCCTATTGTACTTCCTCCTTTGGTAATTTTTTGATATAAAAATTCAGAACCTACTGTCCCTAATATACAGAAAAACATAACACTTATGGCATTTAATCTAAAGAAATATACCCCTGCTAATGCTGCTGGTATAAGCGCAATTATAACTTGCTTCATTATATAAGAAGTGTCTTCATTACTTCTCACGTGAGGAGAAGATGATACTATCAATTTCTTTTCCACAATATTTCCCCCTATCTATTTGTTTGCAGCCTGCTTTTTCTTCATAGCTATAATTTCTTTTTTAGCATTTCTCATAGACTGAAGTAATGGTCTTCTTGCAGGACATATAAATGAACAAGAACCGCATTCTATACAATCTAGGGCTCTATGCTCTTGAGCCATTTCAAAATCATTTTTTAATGAATATGCACTAATGTATAAAGGTTGTAAAAATGCAGGGCAAACATTTGTACATCTTCCACATCTCAAACAGTTTTGAGGTTTAGGTAAGCGAGATTCCTCTTCACTTAAACAAAGTATTCCTGAAGAACCTTTATTAGTTGCGATTTCATCAGTATATTGAGCTATTCCCATCATAGGCCCACCCATTATAAGTTTTCCTAGCTTCTTATCATCTCTATATCTTCCACATTGTTCTATTATTTCAGATACTAGAGTACCTACTTTAATTACTAAGTTTTTAGGCTCTTTTATACAGCTACCTGTTACTGTAGTTATTCTTTCTACTAAAGGCATACCTGTTTTTATAGTTTTTGCAATTTGAGCTGCTGTACCTACATTCCACAACTGCTCCTGCTGCAGCTGGTAATCCACCTGAAGGTACCTCTCTTTTTGTACAGGCATATATAAGTTGTTTTTCTGCACCTTGTGGGTATTTAACCTCTAGTCCAACTACTTCAATTTGACTATAATCTTTAGCTGCATTAGTAACTGCTTCTATTGCATCCGGTTTATTTACTTCAATTCCTATGAATCCTTTTTTTACATTTAAAACTTTCATTAATACTCTTAGTCCAAAAACTACATCGTCTGGATTTTCCACCATTAGTCTGTGATCTGCTGTAAGATATGGTTCACATTCAGCTCCATTTAAAATAACTGAATCAATTTTAGCATCTGGTGGTGGTGATATTTTGACATGATTTGGGAATGTAGCTCCCCCCATACCAACTATTCCTGCTTCTTTTATAATTTCTACTATTTCTTCTTTTGTTAAATCGTCTAAATTCCCTTTTGGTTTTACACTTTCATGTAACTCTTCTTTAAAATCATTTTCTACAACAACGCATAGTGATGTACCACCTGGAACTTCATGTGGCTCTATAGCTCTAACTGTCCCTGAAACAGATGAATGAACATTACAAGATACATATCCTTGTTGCTCCCCTATTTTTTGACCAAGCTTCACTCGATCTCCAACCTCAACAATAGCCTTTGCTGGCGCCCCAATGTGTTGTTGAAGAGGTATGTATACAACTTTAGGTTTTTCTGCATTTTGAAGAGCCTTTGATTTAGTATACTCTTTGTTATATGGAGGATGTATTCCTCCCTTAAAAGTTAAGAGTTTCATTGATATTACCCCCTCATTGAAAATAAGTATTTCCTATAGTATAAGTATACTATAGGTATTGTAAAATCTTAACAATTGTTATTATTTTGTCTGACTTTTAAACTTCAAATTTAGACAAAATAATAAGGTTGTAATTTACAACCTTTAGCTTGTTTTTATTGAATTTATAAATGTATAGTATTCTTGAATTGAAGATAACAGTAGACTTTTACTTAAATATGAGTTATCTTCATTTGCATTTTTAGAAGATTGATTAATATTATCTTTTACATTTTTAGCATATTTAATAAGATTTTCTTTAAATATATTCATCTCTGTATAATCTATTTTTTCTGCATTTTCTTGTATTTTTTCAACAATATCTAATCTTTTTGTTAAAATATTATTATACTCTTTTAAATCCACATCACCTTTTGAACCTTCCCAAAACTCTGCCTCTTCCTTATAACTTGCCATTAGGCTATTTAAACTTGAAGATATACCTTCTATGTATGAATATTTACTTGTATATTCTAAAGATAAAACTGGAACCGATAACTCTGATATGAATGCATCATTAAATACCTTTCTAACATCATCTAAATTTTCTCTAGTTACTTTTTCATTAAAAGAAGAATAAGTTTGTACCTTTTTTACCCCATCAACTTCCACCACAGAATACGGAATTTTACTAGATGTTAACTTTTCCTCTACACTTTTTAAATCTTGTCCCTCTCCTATAGAAGCTACCTGAATTGTATATAAAGTTACACCGTCTATAGTTGCAACTTGAACATTTGAGTTTTCCTCTGTAGAACTTGTCTCTTTATCATTTTTAACTTTCTCTATCTCATCAGATATATCACTGTATTCGTACTCTTCTTTCCCTTCATTTTCTGCTGATTTAAATATATTTGGAAAGGATATTTCCTTAAACCTACTACCGATAGTTTCTACTATATTAAATTTATTAAATATTTTTCCACTTAAGATTTCGCTATTTTTTAATTTTGTGTATCCATAGACCCCAATTAAAGATAAACAAAAAATCAAAGTGATTACTCTTATATGGTTAATCTTACGTCTTTTATTAAAACCTTTGTATCTTCTTTTATTATTCATTAGTTTCCCTCCTAATAATATTATTAATAATATATATTTAAGGCTGTCCTCATTTATAACCATAAAAAAATTTAATTATTACAAAATAATAGGGCGTATATCATATAAACATTATGATACACGCCCTCGTTTATAGCACTTCATCTATATTTTTTAGATTAGTGTTGTGCTGGTAGTATTTCTATCCAATAGTTATCTGGATCTGCTATAAAGTATATACCCATTTCCTTATTTTCGTAGCATATACATCCTAGCTCTTTATGTAAGTTATATGCAGCATCAAAGTCATCTACTCTTAATGCTAAATGGAACTCATTGTCTCCTAAATTGTATGGTCTATCCCAATCTCTTAACCACGTTAATTCTAATGTATGATTACTAGAACCATCTCCTAAGTATACTAATATGAAACTTCCATCTTCAGCAACTTTACGTCTAACTTCTTTTAATCCTAGTGATTTTTCATAGAATTCTAAACTTTTTTCTAAATTAACTACATTGAAATTATTGTGACAAAAAGTAAATTTCATGCTTAGCCCTCCTAAATTATAATAATATTATTTCTCTTAATTTTATATGTATTATATTTATTTTGCAACTTATTTTATATCTTTAATCTAGCTATTATAGGATAGTGATCAGACATATTTTTAAATAGAACATTATAATCTATTACCTCTATATTTGAAGAAACTAATATATAATCTATTCTATACAATCCTGATGCAAAGGTTAAAACATTAGATTTATCAGTTTCCTCTGCTACATCTTTTAAGTTTGTGCCTTCTAAAGATATTTCACCTTCATTAAAGTCACCTACTACTATATACGGTTCTGGTTCTAAGGATTTTGCAAACTCTAAAACTTCTTTAATTTGAATTTCCCTCTCTTCCTTTTTTACTCCCAAATGTACATTTATAATATTTAATTTTTTTCCATCTACATTAACTACTGTATGTAATAATCCTCTTTGCTCAGCATCACTACTTAGATATATATGTTTCTCTGATTTTATAGGGTATTTCGAGTATGTTACTAAACCATAATTTGTTCCTAGGTTTACTACATTAGCTCCAAAATGTGAGTACATTTTAAGCTCTTCCTTCAAACTACTCACTTGAAAACCTACCTTTGCAGATTCATTAACTTCTTGCAAACATATTATATCTGCATCAGACATCCTAAGAAAATCTATTATATCAAATAAAGTTGGAAACATATCTTTATTTAATCCACTATGTATATTGTAGCTAATTATCTTAATTTCTTTTGACTTAGGAAAAAATTTTATTTCTAAAATAGATGTTATAATTATAAAGCAAAGTATAATAAATGTTATGACTAGCTTTTTTAAATTCATGTTAACCATCCCCTCATTTATTATCTTTTATAGTATATGCAAATATAAAAATTAAAGACGCATACTTTGCGCCTTTAATTTCTTATTATTTACTTTTTTTACCCAACTTATCTTTTATAATATAATTTATAACTTTTTTCCTTATATCCTCTGCCCCCTCTTCATCTGTAACATCTAAGTCTAAAAGTTTTGCTATAGATTTCATATCCTCTCTAGTTTTTGATCTATAACTTTCTACTAACTCTGTTTTTATTCTTTCAGGTTCTATAATAAACTCGTCTTCTCCTCTTTTATATAATACATACTTTCTGGCATACACATTTCTATTTGAGTATATGTGCTTAGATACTCTTTTTATTATTTGTTTATATGAATTTTTCAAATTAACATCTAAACCTAGATATTTCGCAAATCTCACCAACTCATTTTTAGATTTAAACAAAGCTTCTTTTTTAATGACTTTTGCAACACCTGACATGTTTTCTTGATAAGTAGCCTGTTTTATTATTTTTGAATATGTTGAACTTAAACTTCTTTCTTTACCTATTTTTTTTATATTATTATCAATAACTTTATCAATATTTCCCTCAAAGTATTTTTGTGCTCCTTTTTTAGACACATGATTCTCAAGTTCTTTGTGGGCCATATCAAGTATCAAATCTCTTAAATCTTCTTTATAATCTCTAGATTCCATGATACCCCCCCTTAATTACTTTTATTATATTCATTTTTTTTTCAAAATGTGAGTTCCTTTAATATGTAATTTTCATAATATATTTATATATATTAAAATCATGTTTTAATGATTTTTATGTATATAAATGTTGGGTATGGATATACTATTAATGTAAAATCAAACATACTCAATCTCCCCCATTTTAGACTTCTATTATTTTCCCCCAATAGAAGTCTTTTTTATTGCTTTTAACTCTTTTTTAATATAATATATAAGCTATCTTATTTATTGTGGAGGAATTCTTATGGAAGATGTAACTATATCTATAGATGAAATGATTGATTTTATTCATAAAAAATCTGGATGTTCTATACCTAAAGATACTATAGAGCTAATCCTTGAATTACAAGAAGAATTCTTAGATTCTAAGGGATTAATAGAAATAGAAGAAGATGAGATTTATTAGGTCTCATCTTTTATTCATGCTATCTTGCTGGATTTTTTTTATATACTCTAAATCTTTAATAAAGCTCTTTGATTGAGCATTATTTACATAAAGTAAACAAGATATGTCATCTGTTTTTTCACTTATTCTAGTAGCAATTCTCATGTGATCTTCTAACTCTTTTGTTTCAAATTTGTAAATCAAATCTAAGTGAGCATTCTCACCATTTATAGTTATCTTATTTTGTTCTAAATCTATAACTACATCCACATCTCTTTTAGTATCACTCATTGATATATTTCCAAATTTAGTATATTTAAATGAATGTCCCTTATAGTCAAATCTATTATTTTCTTTTATTTGATTTAATATGTAATTTCCATCTTCTATATTTTCTAGAAAATCTTCCTCTTCATAAAAATAGTACTTAGAAAAATAATTCACTTTATATTTACTCAATTTATCCACCTACTTTAACCTTAGACTTTATAGTTATTCTTTCATTGGAATTATTGTTTTATTCAAGAAAAGTCATTGGAAATTCCAGTGACTTTATCAAACTAATTTATTTTTTCTATTATGTTCTAAAGCTAAGTATAGCATAATCAATACCAAAGATATTGAGGTAGCACCAATTAAATCTAAACCTATACTAATATAACTGCCTTCCATTAATATCTTTTTATAAGCAGCGTTTATCCAAGTAAGTGGAAAAATTAATGAGAAATTCTGGACCATTTCAGGCATAAATTCTGTTGGCACAAATCCTCCACTTAGTAAACACATTGGTGTTACTATAAGAGTAAGCAGAGTATAGTACATTGTTGAATTACTAGAAATAGTTAATACAACCAGAGCAATTGCAATACCTACAAATGATAATACAAATGATAATGGTACCATCCATCCTAAACTTATATCAAAGTTTTGATTAAATAAATAAAAGCTCCCTAGTAAAGTTATACTTTGAAATACAATTAATATAATCCCTGCTAATATATGATCTATTTTATCATGCAATTTTTGAGATATTACATTTCTTTCTTCAATCTTTATAGATTCTAGATTTTGGTAGTTGATTTTATTATCAATTCTCCTTATTTCCTCTAAGCCAAAGTTTTTTTCTTTTAAATCAAAATTATATTTTTCTAATTTAAAAACTTTTTGTTGATAATTTATAATTTCATATGTAGAAATATAAAATACTAATCCTAAAAAGATATTCGTATAATCTAAATTCACTTTTATGGAAATAAATATATACATAAAAATAACAAGCGCAGTGTTAAGCTTATTATAATTTCTAACTTCTATACAACGAAAAGACAAACCTATTCCTCCCAAATAACAACACATTGAAATTAAAATAATAGCTAGCAATACAAGACTTGTTCCAGAAGCTTGCATCAAGGTTCCCACCAATAAAATAAATCCCATTATAACTTTATGAATTATTGAAAACCGAACCAAAGGATAAAAAAGTAACAAAAGTATTGCAAAACATAAAAGTACTGTATCTATTGTAGG
>OLNJ01001416.1_pt1 | contig 12629 bp, 8 predicted proteins | sample 1672191 | NCBI WGS metagenome assembly OLNJ01 (sample SAMEA3136657, study PRJEB25190) | human gut metagenome | biome: human gut; feature: human-associated habitat; material: faeces | place: Austria | collected 2013 | reverse complement strand
CAGAAGCTCAGGAACAGGTTATGAATGACCTGCGTGGACACTTCCGTCCGGAATTCCTGAACCGTCTGGATGAAATTATCATGTTCAAGCCATTGACAAAAGAAAATATTGGCGGCATAGTAGACCTGATGGTCAAAGAGCTCAGTGACCGTCTGGCAGATCAGGAACTTTCTCTGGAACTGACAGATGCAGCCAGAACACAGGTAATTGAAAATGGCTATGATCCGGTATATGGTGCAAGACCTCTGAAACGTTATCTGCAGAATTATGTGGAAACACTTGCTGCGAAGAAGATTCTTTCCGGTGATGTTCATCAGGGTGACACGCTTGTGCTGGATGTAAAAGACGGAGAGTTTGTGATCAACACGAAATAATATGCTGCTGTGTATAATCTGACCGGCAGCAGAATACCACAGGAGGTACGCAATGATACCAAAGGATCCGGTAATGCTGTTGAGCTATGTCAACACACAGTTGAGAGATTTTTATGGTACTCTGGAGGCTCTTTGCGAAGACAAAGGGCTGGACAGAGAAGAACTGGTGGAGAAACTCGCATCGATTGAGTACGAATACGATGAGGAACGTAATCAGTTCGTATAAAGAATTCCCGGCGATGATGGGAATGTAAAGAAAAGGACTCAGACAGGAGTTTTTTCATTAAGAGATTCTCTGTGTCTGTCTCAGTTCAAAACTTCTGAGATTCTATGGTATACAGAACTTTGCTAAAAACGATACAGAAAATGCTGAACTCGCATCAAAGATGCTCAGACAGCAGCATTTTCTGCATCAACGCAAAAACCTGTACACCGAGAATCTCTACGAAGTTTTTCAGGCGAGACAGAACCAGAGAATCCTAACGAAAATCCTCCGGCTCTTGAGCCCTTTTTCACTTCCCATCCATCCCCGTACTTTATCCGAGCTAGTGTGGCGGAGGAGCGGCTTGGACGGAGACCGCCTCCCGCGGCATAATAAATGAGGGAAGAAGAGGAACTCGGGATATAAAGACTTTCGGTCTGGGAACCTCTGGAGGAATTTTTGGTAACACTTAAGCTCTCGAGAGCTGCGTTATGGGGAAAAAGTGTATTGTCTGAGCGTTAGCGAGTTGTGCACTTTGTCCCCATGTTTTTAGCAGAGCGAAGAGAGCTGTAGTGTTTCCAAATTCCGAAGCTGTTTCCAGACCGAAAGTCTTTAATAATCCCGAGAAGACTCTTATCAGTTTATTTATTATCCTTGTCATAACCTCTTTTTTTCGGTATAATATTAAGCCACAGTTACAAACAGGAAACAAGCTGCTTACAGAGGAGCAGACTTTATATGATAAAATAGGAGAAATCATGTAACAATACGACATGATTTTCCTGCATAAGACAACAAGGAGCAGTGATCAATTTCATGGAAAATATAAAAAATGGCAGGGAATATCTGCAATATGTATTGAAATGCCTGAATGACCGTCTTGCCCAGGCAGATGCGGCAATTCTCGAAGGCGAGAAAGAAATCGAGGACATGCATGAATACTACTGGGAAAACTATACCGAGATGGATCAGTACGGATATGAGGATTATGATAATCAGCAGGCACTTTTCCGCCAGATGAATGCCAACGAAGAGCAGTTTCGCCTTCGCAAACGCTTCAAAAAGATGCAGGACTCGCCATTCTTCGGCAGAGTGGATTTCCGGTATGACGGAGATGAGGAGGCAGAGACCTTTTATATCGGAATCGGCAATCTCTCCGAGAGTGCGGGAAGCCTTCCGCTTGTGTATGACTGGAGAGCGCCGGTGAGCGGACTTTTTTATGATTACGATAAAGGTCCAGCGTCTTATGAGGCACCGTCAGGAATTTTTGAAGGTGAAGTGACTTCAAAATGGCAGTACAAGATCCGTAAAGGCAAGATGCTCTATGAATTTGAAAGCGATGTCAAGATCGACGATGAAATACTCGGAGCAGAGCTTGGAAGCAACGGAGAAGTACAGCTCAAAAATATCGTCCGGACGATTCAGAAAGAGCAAAATGAGATCATCCGCAATACCAAAGACAGGATCATGGTGATTCAGGGAGCGGCAGGAAGCGGTAAGACATCTGTAGCCCTGCACAGAATTGCCTATCTTCTGTATCATGACAGAGAAAACCTGAAATCATCGAATGTACTGATCCTGTCACCGAACGGAGTTTTTGCAGATTACATTTCACATATCCTTCCGGAACTGGGAGAGGAGAATATCCGTGAGATGAGCTTTGACCTGTTTGCATACAGAGAACTAAAGGATATTGTCGGTGACTGCGAAGACCGTTATGATCAGATTGAACATACAGTACTTAATCCGAAGATACAGGATATTTGTCGGGAGAAACAGTCACCGGAATTTGTTTCGAAGCTGGATGGTTTTGTCCTCAGACTGGAAGACGAGCTGATGAATTTCCGTGATGTGGAATACAGAGGCTGCACACTGAGCGAAAAAGAGATTATTGATCTGTTTTATTTTAAATTTCTGGATGTACCGCTTCTTTCCAGAATGCATTCTGTCGCAGAATATTTTATTGACCAGGTGGAGACACTGAGAGACAGAGATCTTTCTGATGAAGAACGTGAAGAAGTAATGGAATGCTTCAGAAGCATGTACGAGACAAGAGACTGTTATGTGCTGTACAGCCGTTTTCTTGAGAAAGAAGGATACCGGCCGCTTCCACACTGCCAGATTGAGAAGCGCCGCCTCCGATATGAAGATGTATATCCGGTGCTTTATCTTAAGTACACACTGTACCAGTGCCGAAACCATCACGGGATCAAGCATGTTGTGGTGGATGAGATGCAGGATTATTCATGGATCCAGTATCTGCTGATCCATAAAATGTTTCCATGCAGGATGACCATTCTGGGAGATAAGGCCCAGACAATGGAAGACGAGACACAGGATGTGCTGAAATTTCTTCCGAAAATATTTGGGAAAGATATTCGCAAGATTGTGATGAACAGAAGTTATCGTAATACGATGGAGGTTGCACAGTATGCGAACCATCTTACCGGAATTGAGGATATGGAGCTGTTCGAACGTCATGGTGAGCCGGTAGATGAGCGGACATTTTTGTCGACAGAGGAAGCACTTGAGTCTGTTCTTGAAAAATGGCTGAACCGTCGGGAAGAGTTTGAGACAGAAGCTCTGATCTTTCTTACAGAAAGGGAAGCAGAACACGCTTTCCTTTATATAGAAAAGAGACTGAAAGAAATTGCCCCGGAGGCAGAAAACCAGCTCTGCTATATGAACCGCGACAGCCAGAGTTTTAAGAAAGGACTGACTGTGACGACTTTTTATCTTGCAAAAGGTCTGGAATTCGATCAGGTATTTGGCATATTTGAAGAGGACAGAGAAAGCGGTCTTCAATGCCAGGCAAAGTATATTACAGCGACGAGAGCACTGCATGAACTGCATATGTATATAACGGATACTTCAAAGTAAGCTTTGCCAAACTATACGGTTTTTCATTGACACTGATGGGATATAACTGTAAAATATAGCACGAGGGAAAGAGTATAAACATTATCATTTTATAAGGAGAATGTTATTATGAAGAATAAAAAATTACTTGCAATGACAGCAATGGTGATAACGGCATCTGTACTGATGTCTGCATGTAGCTTTGGCGGTAATGATAAAAAAGAAGACACTCCGGCTGTAGCCGTGACACCGACAGCAGAACCGACTGCAACACCGGCTCCGACTATAGAACCGACGATCGCACCGAATGTACAGAGCACAACTTATACATCCGCAGATAAGTCAATCGCGATCAACCTTCCGGATGCCACATGGGCCAATAAGACAGACGAGACAGATATGGTAAGCTTTGAGTCTCCGAATGTCGGAAACATTCTGATCCTGCACGGACAGGGTGAGGATACCATGGCTTCTACCGTGATCCCGAGCACACAGGATATGGCAGTTTCACTTGATCAGGCAGATGGTGACAAAGTAAACGGCACTGATTTTGAAATTCAGGATTATACATCCAATGATGTCAACGGAATTGGTGTATACAGCTACACAACCAAAATGCTGAATACAGATAAGAGTGGCGGAGACCTTTATGTGGTTCACAAAGTATTTGCCAACGATACCGAATATTATAATATCGAAGCTTCTGTAAAGAGCGAAGATGCACTGGATTCTATCAAGGCAGCAGTCGCTTCCTTCCAGATTCTGGGAGATTCTTCACTGAAAGAAGCAGCACCGAAGCAGGCGGCGGCTCCGGCAGCAGATAACAGCCCCGCAGACAACGCAGCAGACAATTCCGGTGCAGCAGCTTCTGATAACGCAGGAAATACAGATGCATCTGCTTCCACTGACGGAACAACTGCCGATGGAAGTTCGAACGATGCTTCACAGGCTGCAGATAATGGAACTGCTTCTACAGACACATCCACGAATTCTGGTGGATTTACAGATGAGCAGCTTTCCAACACCGATGAGACAAGAACCATCTACCGCAATTCTGACGGACATCCACTCGTTATTCAGCCGGACGGTAACGGAAACTGGGTGGATTTTGACGGAAATACCTATAGCTTTGCTGATGAACAGGATGCATATGATGCAGAAGGCAACAGCTATTACTGGCACGGAGAAGCAGCAGACGTATATTATATGCCTGTTCAGTAAAAGGATAACAAAGACACAAAAGAGGCAGGTGAGAGATCATCTGCCTTTTTTACCAGCAGGAGAGAGGAAGAAAATGGAAGCATACAGTAAATTTGCACAGGTTTATGATCTGTTCATGGACAATATTGATTACGAAGGATGGGCAGACTATGTCACAGCACGCCTGAAAGAATACGGAATTACAGACGGACTCGTCCTGGAACTTGGATGTGGTACAGGTACAATGACGGGATTGCTTGCAGATCGGGGTTATGATATGATTGGTGTGGACAATTCCGAGGAAATGCTTGCAGAGGCAATGGAAAAGAGAGTAGAATCCGGGCAGGATATTCTCTATCTTTTACAGGATATGCAGGAATTTGAATTATATGGTACGGTACGTGCGGTAGTCAGTGTGTGTGACAGCCTGAATTATATCACGGAGAGAGAAGAACTTCTTCAGGTATTTCGTCTGGTAAATAACTATCTGGATCCGGAAGGTATTTTTCTCTTTGATATGAATACCGTACATAAGTACAGAGACCTTATGGGTGATACGACAATTGCCGAGAACCGTGAGGAGGGCAGCTTCATCTGGGACAACAGTTTTGATGAAGAAGAAGGCCTGAATTATTATGAGCTTGCTGTTTTTCTTCCGAGAGAGGATGGCCTGTATGAAAAATGCGAGGAAGTCCACTGCCAGAAAGCCTATCCGCAGGAAGAAATCGAATCACTGATAAAAGAAGCAGGTATGGATCTTCTGGCGGTTTATGATGCGTATACGATGGAACCTGCTACGAAGGACAGCGAGAGAATGTTTTTTGTTGCAAGGGAAAAAGGAAAAAATAAATAAAAGAGGTACAGAAAGAATATGAAAGATTATATAGTAAGAGCGATTGCTGCGGACAGCCAGATCCGTGCGTTTGCAGCAGTTACAACAGAAACCGTGGAGACTGCAAGACAGGATCACAACACAAGTCCGGTGGCAACGGCCGCGCTGGGACGTCTTCTCACAGCCGGTTCTATGATGGGTGTGATGATGAAGGGAGACAAAGACATCCTGACACTGCAGGTAAAAGGTGACGGACTGATTCAGGGAATTACCGTTACTGCAGATTCTAAAGGACGTGTCAAGGGGTATGTGGGAAATCCGGAAGTAATTATCCCGGCAAATGCGAAAGGCAAACTGGATGTATCCGGTGCTGTCGGCAATGGTTTTCTTCAGGTCATTAAGGATATGGGACTGAAAGAGCCGTATGTCGGTCAGGTCGCATTACAGACAGGAGAGATCGCAGAGGATCTTACTTATTATTTTGCAGCGAGTGAGCAGGTGCCGTCAGCAGTAGGGCTCGGCGTTCTGATGAACAAAGATAATACCGTACGTCAGGCTGGAGGTTTTATCGTACAGGTTATGCCGTTTGCAGAAGAAGAAACGATCGCAAAACTTGAAGAAAATGTACAGAAGATCCAGTCCGTAACGACACTTCTGGAGCAGGGCCATACACCGGAGAGCCTTCTGGAACAGGTACTTGACGGTTTTGATATTGAAATCAACGATACGATCCCGACAGAATTTTACTGTAACTGCAGCAAGAGCCGTGTAGAGCGTGCGCTGATCAGCATCGGACGTAAAGAACTAAATGAACTGATCCAGGAAGGCAAAGAAGTAGAACTGAACTGTCATTTCTGTAATAAAAATTATATCTTCAGTGTAGAGGAGTTAAAAGAAATTCTCAGAAAGTGCAAATAGGAGGAAAAAGCTGTGAAAGACGGTTTTATCAAGGTAGCTGCCGCTACACCGGATGTCCGTGTGGCTGACTGCGAATATAATGCAACAGAAATCATCCGTATGATCCATGAGATGGAAGAACAGGGTGCAAAGGTTATGGTATTTCCGGAACTTTGTATCACTGCATATACCTGTGGAGATCTGTTCTGGCAGGAGAATCTTCTGGAAGAGGCGAAAGTTCAGCTTGTCCGTATTGCAGAAGAAACAAAAGAGGTGGACGCACTGATCTTTGTCGGACTCCCTCTGGAATACAATAGTAAGCTTTATAATGTGGCAGCAGGACTCAATCACGGTGAAATCCTTGGGTTTGTACCGAAGACGTATCTGCCAAATTATAATGAGTTTTATGAGGCAAGGTATTTTACTTCAGGAGAGCATGTCGACGGCACGGTTCACATTGACCGCGAAGCGTACAAAGAACGGTATGACAGCGATTTTGATGACGTGGAATTTGACATTGAGATGGCATCTTTTGGTGAGTTTGAAGAACTCGAAGAAATTGATGATGAAGATTTCGATGATGAAGATTTCGAGGATGAGGATTTTGACGACCTGGATTTCGATGATGAGGATTTCGAGGACGAGCTTTATGAGGAAGATATCTGGATCTCTCCAAATACGATCTTTACATGCGAGGATATGCCGAAGCTGCAGATTGCAGCAGAAATCTGTGAAGATCTCTGGGTACCAAATCCGCCGAGCGTTGCACATGCATTCCATGGTGCAAATCTGATCGTCAATCTGTCCGCGAGTGATGAAGTTGTCGGTAAGGATTCTTACCGTAAGAGCCTTGTGAGTGCGCAGTCTGCAAGACTTCTCTGTGGCTATATTTATGCAACTGCGGGAGAAGGTGAATCCACACAGGACGTCGTTTACGGCGGTCACAATCTGATTGCGGAAAACGGCTCGATTCTTGCTGAGAGCCGAAGATTCGCAAATGGTGTAATCTATGCAGATCTTGATATCCACCGTCTGGATAATGAACGAAGAAGAATGACAACCTGTCAGTTTGCGCCGGATCTGGCACCGGAAGGGAAGGACATCAGTTATAACGAAGCACCGTTTACACTGGAAAATACAGAGACAGTTCTTACCCGTAAATTTGATTCCAGACCGTTTGTACCGGGAATCAAAGAAGAAAGAGAGCGCCGCTGCGATGAAATTCTGAATATTCAGGCAATGGGACTTAAGAAACGTCTTGCACATATTCACTGCCAGAATGCGGTGATCGGTCTGTCCGGTGGACTGGACTCCACGCTGGCACTTCTTGTGACCGTACGTGCATTTGATATGCTTGGTATGGACAGAAGCAAGATCACGGCTGTTACAATGCCATGCTTCGGAACGACTGACCGTACCTATAACAATGCCTGCCAGTTAAGCGAATGTCTGGGGGCAACTCTGAAAGAAGTCAATATTCGTGAAGCGGTCAACCTGCATTTCCGTGATATCGGACACAATCCGAAAGTACATGATGTCACTTATGAGAACGGACAGGCAAGGGAACGTACGCAGATCCTGATGGATATTGCAAACCAGTCCGGTGGTATTGTCATTGGAACAGGAGATCTTTCCGAACTGGCACTTGGGTGGGCAACTTATAATGGTGATCATATGTCCATGTATGCAGTCAACAGTTCCGTGCCGAAGACGCTGGTACGTCATCTGGTAAGATATTATGCAGATACCTGCGAAGATCAGAAACTTGCAGAGATTCTTCTGGATATTCTGGATACTCCGGTAAGTCCGGAACTTCTGCCACCGAAGGATGGTGTGATCTCACAGAAGACAGAAGACCTGGTAGGACCGTATGAACTGCACGACTTTTTCTTATATTATATGCTCCGCTGGACATTCCCGCCGAAAAAAATCTTCCGTCTGGCGCAGAATGCCTTTGCAGGAGAATATGATGATGAGACGATTCTGAAATGGCTTAAGACATTCTATCGCAGATTTTTCATGCAGCAGTTTAAACGTTCTTGTCTGCCGGATGGACCGAAAGTCGGAAGCGTTGCCGTATCTCCGAGAGGAGATCTCCGTATGCCAAGTGATGCGTGCGCGACATTATGGATGAAAGAACTGGATCAGATCAGGATCTAATCGGCAGTTTCAGCTTTTGCGACAGCTTTATCGACGGCATGGATCAGCATGAGCGCCGTGTATTTTTGATCGCTGGAATACTCCAGATTTTCCAGTGACTGAGTAGAATAGATCTGGCTGGCGAGTGAGTCCAGCACAGGTTCTACCAGCGGAAACATGGCGGAAGTACTTTCACTTAAGTTGGCAAGATGAATCGAGCGGATATTGTCCTGATCGACGGTCACTTCGACATCAAAGCTGTTGTTATTTAATCGTATAGAGGTCCGGTAAATCCCGGGAGTGTATTTTGAAACGGTGTCTGAGGATGCCGTTTCAGACTTTCCGGAGCCGAACATAAGAAGCATTACTACCCCAAAGATCACAAGGAGCAGCAGAAAAATTCCGGTATAGATTACCTCTTTCATATGTAAGACGATGATTTTGGTTTTCGAACTCATGTTGAAGCCTCCTGATCCAATGGTCCGGTTCCCGGTGTGATGCCACAGGGTTACTGCGGGATATGATTCTGTATATCTTATTCGTATTTTACTGAAATATGTATCATAAAAGTAAATGTTTAGCAGGGAGGTTTTTATGTCACTTCAGTTTATTATTGGAAATTCCGGCGCGGGTAAATCGTACGCAGCATATCAGAATGTGATACGCGAAGCCTCACGAAATCCGATAAATATGTATTATGTAATCGTTCCGGAGCAGTTTACCATGCAGACACAGAAAACACTCGTGGAAATGCATCCGCAAAAAGGAATCTTAAATATTGATGTACTGAGCTTTGAACGACTGGCGTACCGTATTTTTGAAGAAGTTGGCGGTGATACACGGAAAGTTCTGGAAGAGACCGGAAAGAATATGGTTATTCAGAAACTGGTACAAATGAACCAGAAAAAACTTGTCTATCTGAAAAATCAGATGAAAAAACCGGGTTATCTCGATGAAGTGAAATCCCTGATCTCGGAGTTTATGCAGTATGAAGTCCATGAAGAAGAAATGGATAAGATGATCAATGACGCAGAGGATAAGCCGCTTCTGCAGATGAAATTAAAAGATGTGTCTGTCCTTTATCAGGCATTTCGGGAATATCTGTCAGATCATTTTATGACATCAGAAGAAGTTCTGGAAGTCCTTGCGAAAGAAATTCCGTTTTCACGGAAATTGCGTGGCAGTACAGTCATACTTGATGGTTACACGGGATTTACACCGGTACAGCATACGGTTATCCGGGAACTTCTGGCAGTCTGCAAAAAAGTTTCCGTGACGGTTACGATGGATGTCAGAGAAGAATTTTTGGCAAAGGGAAAGCCACATGAATTATTTTATATGAGTCATAAAATGATTCGTTCTTTAAGTGAATTTACGAAAGATGTGGAAGAACCGGTCTGGATAAAGAGCGGCAGCAGTTCCCGGTTTGCCGATTCGCCTGCCCTTGGATTTCTGGAACAGAATCTGTTTCGTTATCGCAGAAGAAGTTATGACAAAGAGCAAAAAGAAGTGCAGATTTTTCAGGCGGGGACACCGGAGAGAGAGATGCAGGAGACTGCAAGAAGAATTATCCGGCTGGTACGGGATTCACAGTACCGCTACGGGCAGATTGCAGTGATTACAGGAAATCTGGAAGAATACGGAAGTATTGCAAGACATGTTTTTGAAGAAGCCGGGATCCCGTTTTTTATAGATGAGAAGCATTCTGTACTGATGAACCCATTCGTGGAATATGTACGTGCGGCACTGGAGATGGTAAGTCAGGGATTCAGCTATGAAAGCGTGTTCCGGTATCTGCGCTGCGGTATGTCCGATATTTCCAGAAGTGAAACAGATCGTCTGGAAAATTATGTACTGGCACTTGGAATTCATGGATTTTGGAAATGGGATGAGAGATGGGTGCGACTCAGTCGCGATATGGATTCGACATCGATCATGGAACTGAATGTTATCCGGGAGCGTTTTGTGACAGAGGTTCGATCCCTTGCAGAAGGCTTTGCCGGAAAGAAAAAAACAGTCGCAGAATACAGCAGGTGTCTCTATGAATTTATTGTGCAGAGCCGCGTGCAGGAAAAACTTGGGGTACAGGAGCTTTTATTTAAGCAGCACGGCGACCGTGCCATGGAAAAAGAATATGCCCAGATTTATGGTATAGTTATGAATCTTCTCGATAAAATGGTCAGTATTCTGGGAGAAGAAAAAGTATCTGCGGAGGAATATCGCCAGCTTCTTGAAACAGGCATGGGACAAGCGAAGGTAGCACTGATTCCGCCGGGAATCGATCAGGTACTGGTCGGTGATATGGAGAGAACGAGACTGAAAGATATCCGTGCATTGTTTTTTGTAGGAGTCAATGAAGGATGTATACCGAAAAATACGGAGTCAGGAGGAATCCTTACAGAGATGGACAGAGATTTTCTGGGAGGACAGGGGATCGAGCTGGCACCGGGACCAAAAGAACTGATGAATACGCAGCGGTTTTATCTGTATCTCAACCTTACGAAGCCATCCGAGAGACTCTGCCTTTCGTACAGTATGTCCAACGGAAAAGGAGAAGCGACGGGACCTGCATTTCTGATCCGGACAGTGCAGACACTTTTTCCGAAGCTTAAGACAGAGCGTGCGGAAGAACCACAGAATGAGCTGGAACTTATTGAGACTCCGAATACAGCAGTGGAATATTTTCTGTCAGGACTGACTGATGAAGAAAAAAGAAAAGATAATCCGATTTTTGCAGAACTGTACAGCTGGTATCTGAACAGTCCGAGATATTGTACAGTAACAAAAAAACTCATAGAAGCTGCTTTTATCCGCAAACCGGTCGATCAGATCAGCAAAAGCGTAGCGAAAGCTCTGTACGGGGAAGTTTCACCGAACAGTGCAACGAGACTGGAACGTTTTTCGGCATGTGCTTTTGCGCATTTTCTGAAATACGGACTGGAAGTACAAGAACGTGCAGAATACGAATTCAAGGCAATGGATATGGGAAATGTGATCCATCAGGTACTGGAAGATTTTGCGACAGAACTTCACAGGAGAAAGTTGGACTGGAGTGTACTTTCGGATGAGATGCGGGATGCGATCGCGGATGAATGCCTGGACAGAATCAGCGCCGATTATGGCAATACGATCCTTCAGAGCAGTGCAAGGAACCAGTATATGATCGAACGTACACGAAGGATTCTTAGAAGGACAGTCTGGGCACTGCAGGAACAGCTTCGAAACGGTAAATTTCAGCCGGAGGGATTTGAGGTTTCAATCGGAGGCGGACGAATTGACCGTCTGGATATCATGAAGACAGACGATAAAGTCTATGTAAAGATCATTGATTACAAGACGGGAAATACAACATTTGATCTGGTCAGCATTTATTATGGACTCCAGATGCAGCTTGTTGTATATATGGATGCGGCAGTGAAGGCAGAGCAGCGAAAATATCCGAATGCAGAGGTGAAACCGGCAGGGATTTTTTATTACAATGTCAAAGATCCTATGCTGCAAAAAGAGATGGAAGATGATCTGGACCGACTGGATCCGGAAATCTTTAAGAAACTCAAAATGAATGGTCTGGTTCTGGCAGAAGATGAAGTGATCAGCGGTCTGGACAGGACAACCGTTTCTCTGCCGATGGCTTATACATCAACAGGGCTGTTTCGGAAAGGATCTTCTATAGCCAGTGAAAATGAATTTGCACTTCTGGATGCCTATGTCAAAAAGAAGATTACTGATATCCGGGAGGCAATACTGGACGGTAATGCAGAAGTTTCGCCTTATGAGATGGGCAATCGGAATGCATGTACGTACTGCCCGTATCAGGGGACATGCGGATTTGACCGCAAAATCCCGGGATATGAGTTCCGCAGACTGAAGCAGTTTGCAGACGATGAGATATGGAAAGCATTTGCAAAGGAGGTGGATGACGAATGGGAGTAATATGGACAGAGGAGCAGCAGAAAGTAATTTCGCTCCGTGACCGGAATATTCTGGTAAGTGCAGCAGCAGGATCCGGAAAAACTGCCGTTCTTGTAGAACGTATTTTAAGCAAGATCTGCGATCCGAAGAAACCAGTCGACATAGACCGTCTTCTGATCATGACGTTTACCCGTGCGGCTGCCGGAGAAATGAA
>OLNJ01001415.1_pt1 | contig 12631 bp, 10 predicted proteins | sample 1672191 | NCBI WGS metagenome assembly OLNJ01 (sample SAMEA3136657, study PRJEB25190) | human gut metagenome | biome: human gut; feature: human-associated habitat; material: faeces | place: Austria | collected 2013 | reverse complement strand
CCATTGTCGGTCTGACGGCAATCGCAGGAGCAAATATTGAGAGTCAGGACAGAGTCATTGAATGTCTCAGCAAGATTACAAAATCAAGCCGACACCTGTTGGGGCTGATCAATGAAGTGCTGGATATGGCACGTATTGAAAGTGGAAAAATGACGCTGGCACAGGAGGATTTCAATCTGCCGGATCTGGTGGATAATCTCATTACACTAACAAAACCGGTGCTTGATGAACATAAACACAATTTTGATGTACGCATTAATCACATTGAACATGAGGATGTCTGTGGTGACAGCCTGAGGATCCAGCAGGTGTTTGTGAATCTGATGAGTAATGCAATCAAGTATACACCGGATGGTGGGAATATTACTTTTTCCATAGAGGAAAAGCCAAATGGATTTTCGGAACTTGGATGCTATGAATTTACGATTGAGGATAATGGAATCGGTATGTCACCGGAATTTCAGAAAATCATGTTTGATCCTTTCAGCCGTGCAGATGACCACCGGACAACTAAGGTTCAGGGAACTGGTCTGGGAATGGCAATCAGCAGAAATATTGTGAACCTGATGAATGGCAATATTAAGGTGGATAGCACCTTACACAAGGGAACTAAAATTACAGTAACCATTTATCTGGAGCTTCAGGAAAAAGAAAAAGAACAGGACAGAAATCTGATGAATCTGCCTGTTCTGGTTGTGGATGATGATAAGACATGCTGTGAAAGTACAGTTGCTACACTGAAAGAAATCGGTATTACAGGTGAATGGGTTCTCTCTGGCAGAGAAGCTGTTGAGCGCTGCTATGTACATCATGAGCAAAAAAATGATTACTTTGCTGTCATCCTGGACTGGAAGATGCCGGACATGGATGGCATAGAAACAGCCAGACAGATCCGGAAACGGATAGGGAAAGAGATTACCATTATTGTACTGACATCTTATGAATTCAGTGAGATTGAAGATGAAGCAAAGGCTGCAGGCGTAGATGCTTTTATTGCAAAACCGCTGTTCCGTTCTAGGCTGACGGCTACATTGCGGCAGTTTACTTCAGGAAGAAAAGAAAAAACAGCAAGAAATTATCTGGATGAGCTGTCAGAATCAGACTACACGGGAAAAAGGATTCTGCTGGTTGATGATAATGAGTTGAACAGAGAAATTGCTGGTGAAATTTTGCAGATGACAGGGGCAGAAGTGGAAACAGCAGAAAATGGGAAAATTGCAGTTGAAAAAGTGGAAGCTTCTCCGGAAGGATTGTATGATCTTGTTTTTATGGATATCCAAATGCCTGTCATGAATGGTTATGAGGCAACTGCAGCAATCAGGAGCCTTCCGGGTGAAAAGGGAAAACTGCCTATTGTTGCCATGACTGCCAATGCTTTTGCAGAAGATGTACAGCTGGCCAAAAATACAGGCATGAATGGACATATCGCAAAACCGCTGGATATGAATAAGCTGAATGATGTTCTGGAAAGTTGGCTGTAATTGATTTCCAGATGTATAAAAACTGGTGGGGAGGGGCACCGAAACGATTGTTTTATTGGATAAGGCAGAGATAATTGTGGAGACAGGATTAAATATGCAGAAAAATGTTTGAAAGAACATAAGGAGAACGCAAAGAAAAGCTAAGTTTTGTGTAAAGAAAAAAGTTTGCTGTTAATTGTCGGAATCGTGTGGATGATAGCGGGCGTTATGTTTACAAGAAATTATTTTTTATATAATCAATTGGTAGAAGAGGAGCAGAATTAAGAATGAAAGAGAATACGTATAAACCACAGATTCCGGACATGATGGAAGCAATATTTGATGCAGCGTATCTGACTTTTGATCTGGTAGCCGCAATTTTGTTTTTTATATATGCAAAAGGAAACACATTATTTGTACTTTATGGAACTCTGACATTGACGCTTTGTGGAGGAGATGCTTTCCATCTGGTGCCAAGAATTATCAGAGCAATACGCGGAACCAGCGATAAGATAAAAAGACAGCTTGGTATAGGATTACAGGTATCGTCGATTACAATGACGGTGTTTTATATTATTCTGATGTATATTTGGAAGTTTACATTCCCGGAATTTACGCTACCGGTAGCAATTGAGGCCATCGTCTGGATATCAGCGGTTGTCAGAATTGTGATATGTCTGTTCCCGCAGAATAACTGGTGCACAGATGAAGGAAACATGAAATTGTCGATCATCAGAAATACAGTCTTTGCAGTGACAGGGATTGGAGTCATTATTCTGTATGCAATTTCTGCAAATGCAAATGGATATCATATGACAAGGATGGTTGCAGCGATTATTATTTCATTTGGTTGTTATCTTCCGGTAACGTTATTCAGCAAAACAAAACCGAAGGTTGGATTGTTGATGATTCCAAAGACATGCGCCTATATGTGGGTTATAACGATGGGACTCCAGCTTTTGTTTTAAAGAGAACGTAACACGACATTAAGTCATATTGATGGCAGTGGCATTGGAATGGGCATTACAAAAAAGCTTGTAGAGCTCATGGATGGCACAATAGAAGTGGAAAGTAAGCAGGGTGAGGGTTCCACATTTACAGTAACTATTCCTTGCCGAAAAGCGTCAGAAGACGATTCTCTGGTGAAGAAAAACAGTAATCTGTGCAATAAGGATTGCCTGAACGGTGTTCGGATTTTGTTGGTTGAAGATATACAAAAGGTTCTTTCTGTTGGAATGAATGCTCATGTTGCAAAGCCTGTTGATATGAATATTCTTGTCCCAACAATGATGAAATATTTAAAAGAATAAGACAATCCGGAGATATACATCAGACAGAGAACTAAATAGAAACAAAGGAGCAGATATTATGAAAGCATGGGAAAGACTGATCAACTATGTGACAGTGCGTACGCCGAGTGATGAAGAGAGTGAGACAGTTCCGTCTTCTGTGTGTCAGTTTGATTTGGCGAGGAAGCTGGAAAAAGAAATGAAGGAACTTGGCCTGACAGAGGTAGTCCTTGATGATAAGTGTTATCTGTATGGAAAACTTCCGGCGACGGAAGGAAAAAAAGAGATTCCGGCACTTGGATTTATCGCACATATGGATACAGTTTCTGATTTTTGTGATCATGAGATCCGACCGATGGTTACCGAAAATTATGATGGCGGGGATCTGGTACTTGGCACAAGCGGACTGGTATTGAGTCCGAAGGAATTTCCACATCTGACAGGGCTAAAAGGACGTACACTGCTCACTTCGGATGGAACAACGATTCTGGGAGCAGATGACAAAGCAGGAATTGCAGAGATTCTGACTATGATTGAAAGAATCCAGACAGAAAATCGGCCGCATGGCACGATTTGTGTAGCATTTACTCCGGATGAGGAAATTGGAATGGGAGCGGAACATTTCAATCTGGATCAGTTTGGTGCAGAGTATGCTTATACTCTGGATGGTGACAGTGAAGGGGAGATTCAGTACGAGAATTTTAATGCCTGCAAAGCAGAATTTGAAATCAGGGGATTTAATGTTCATCCGGGTGAAGGAAAAGATACGATGATCAATGCCAGTCTGGTTGCGATAGAGATCAACAACTGCCTGCCATCTATGGAGACACCGAGAGGAACCGAAGACTATGAGGGATTTTATCATCTGATCAGCATGCAGGGGGAAGTCGGTGAAGCGAAACTTAATTATATTGTCAGAGATCATGACAAAAACGGATTCGAAGAGCGGAAGAAGACTCTTCGACTGATAGAAAAGAACTTAAATGCAAAGTGGGGCGAAGGGACGGTAACGCTTAAGATTACTGACCAGTACCTCAATATGAAAGAAATTGTAGAAGAGCACATGCATCTGATCGACCATGCGAAAAAGGCATGTGAGGCAGCAGGTGTGGCACCATTGATCCTTCCAATTCGTGGAGGAACCGATGGATGCCAGTTAAGCTTCAAAGGACTGCCGTGTCCAAATCTTGGAACAGGTGGACATGCTTTTCATGGACCATATGAGCATATCAGTGTGGAAGGAATGGAGAAGAGTGTGGAGCTCCTTCTTGCCCTGATTCAGGAATATACGAAATAATCTACGGAGTTGCAATAAAACGGTTAACATGCTCCATTGTGGCTTTTATAATCGAAAGATCTGCCTGTACATCGCCGGTCTCCAGAGAGTGATTGGCATTTGGCGTAAGAAAAAGAGGGACTTCTTTTTGTTCAGCCAGTGTACGGATAGAGTCTGTTTCTGCCCATGGATCTGCAGTACCGTGAAATGCAATGCTGCCGGGACGAGCAAAGGAAAAAGTGTCAGTCAGAGGTGTGAACAGGATGCTTTTTCCTTTTATATTATGTCTGGAAGCATAAGCGGAAGCGATAACTGTACCGATGCTTTTGGAAATAAAGAGAATGCTGCCATAGGAATTCCAGTCGATATCCTGCAGAGCCTGTTCTGTTTGTTCATAAGCAAGCTCAAAAGCCTGCTTCATTTTTGCGTGATCACCCTTGACATTCTCAGGGAGGGTTCCATAGGATACAGCGAGAATCTGATACCCATAATGTCTGGCAAGACGGCTTGCATAATACAGGAGTGGTTTGTCAGCAGTATAGCCGATTCCCGGGAAAATTACTGCCAGTTTTGGGGCGCTTTTATCAGAATCATAAGTATATGCAGATGCTTTGTCATAGAGCATTTGCTGATGAATTTTTTCCTGAAGGTCTTTTAAGGTCACAGAGATTGTATAAGGCTCTTCCGGGAGATAATCATAACCGGTGAGAACACCGTTTTCTTCCATGGCATAAACAATGTGCAATGCCCCCATAAGTTCCATATCGTCTTCAATATCAGAAAGTAATTCTTCGTATGTTTTCATCTTGATTTGTTCCTCGTATTTATATTTTATAAAATTCAGTCATGTGTATAAAAAACAAAATAATTATTGCATGTTTTATTAAAACGGGCAAGGAAAATTGAAAAACTCCTGCCAGTTACCTGGTTAAGGTGTCAATAAAATTGGGGAATAGCTTGCAAATCACGATCAAATAAAATATGATATAGAGATGTTAAACTATACAATGTAAGGAAAATATATGAAAAACAGAAACAAAGGTTTTACACTTGTGGAACTTGTGATCATCATTGCAATTCTTGCGATTCTTATAGGTGTTCTTGCACCGACTTATACCAAATATATAGAAAAAAGCAGGGAATCAACTGATCTTGCAAATGTCAGGACGGCGTATGACAAAGTGGTGATGGAAACGGGAATAGAGGGAAATGAAGATGTAAAGGAGATCGTTCATCTGAAGCAGAAAATAGACAAATGGCAGTCTTCAGATACGGTGACAATTGCCGGAATCTCTCATTCCAATGATGATCCGGATACGGATAACTGGAAAGGGTATCCTGTTGCAGGTGGAATATGCGAAGTGTCCATGAATCCTGAAACCGGTATTTTATTTGACTGGAAAACCGGAAAAGGAGACAGTGTAGAAAACGATGAAGTAAAAGAATACTGGTTTAACCTGGAAGAAAACTTCGACAGAGTTCTTCAGGAAAGTAATGCACTGAACGGTGTAACTGGCATCTTTGAAATCGATTCCAGATGCCAAAAATCTACTATGGTTCCAAGGATAGAGATGAAGATGGCATCTGACAGTCTCCTTAAGAAAGGAACCTGGGCATATTATGGAAGGGCGAAGGATGCTAGAAAACGTGCTTTGCTCTGGACTTCTGTTAATACAGATGTTGTCGGTGCGAACCAGAAGATTCCTGTGATTGTCTGCACGGCAGATAATAAATATTATGTAGCAGAATCTACAACCGCCAAACGTACAGGATATGGCCCTGATTACGTTGCGATTGCAGCGCAGATGAGCACAGGCACTGCAAAAAAAGAGCTGGCTGAGACCGCAGTAAAATATGACAGTCTTCAGGCCGCATACGACGCATATAAAAAACTGCTCACAGATGGAAAATATAAGCAATATAAAAATTCGTTGGATTTTAATATTCATTGGTGAAGGTAACTGGTGAAGATGGTTATTCCTTTGCAGTTTACTGGTTGCTTTTATTTCTCCGACAAGCTATACTAATCTGAGCGACAAAGTATGGATTGGAGGATTTTTATAATGAAAATTGCAGTAACTTATGATAATGGAAATGTTTTTCAGCATTTTGGAAAAACAGAAAACTTTAAGGTTTATGAAGTAGAAGACAACAAAGTTGTTTCAAGTGAAGTGATCGGTTCTAACGGAACTGGACATGGTGCCCTGGCCGGACTTCTGGCAGAACAGGGGATTGATGTACTGATCTGCGGTGGTATTGGAGGAGGTGCACAGACTGCACTTGCGGAGGCAGGTATTCAGTTATGCTCCGGTGCACAGGGAAATACAGATGAAGTAGTAGAAGCTTATCTGAAGGGCGAACTGGAATCAGCAGGAACAACCTGTGACCATCATCATGAAGAAGGACATTCCTGTGGAAACCATGAGGAAGGGGAGTCCTGTGGAAGCAGCTGTGGCGGCTGTGGTTCACATAAACCGGCATTTTCCGGACCGAATGTAGGAAAGACATGCCGTACACATTACAAGGGAACATTCAACGATGGAACACAGTTCGATTCTTCCTATGATCGTGGACAGCCGCTGGAGTTTGTCTGCGGAGCAGGACAGATGATCAAAGGCTTTGATGCAGCTGTTGCAGACATGAAGGTCGGAGAAATCAAAGAAATCCATCTGATGCCGGAAGATGCTTATGGACAGCCGAATCCGGATGCGATCTTTGCTCTTGAGATTGAACAGCTTCCGGGTGCAGAGGACCTGACAGTAGGTCAGCAGGTATATTTGTCTAATCAGTATGGGCAGCCTTTCCCGGTCAAAGTTACAGCCAAAGATGAAAAGACAATTACATTTGATGCCAATCACGAGATGGCTGGTAAAGAGCTGAACTTTAAGATTGAGCTTGTAGAAGTAAAATAAATGTCGAAGAAGTGCGGAGTTTGTCAATAAGTTTCGAACTCTTTTGATGGACGTACACAGTGCGGCGTGCTAGTATGGAAGAAAGAAAATTATGTAGCTGTCTGGCGGCATTAAAGGACAGTGATATGATTCGTTTCTGCTTTATTCTGTGCGGCATGCCGCTTCTTTTGTTCTAAGACCGTTCTGGTTGAGAAAGGGAAATCTCCATGTTTTACTTGCGTTGTCGGGCGAAATTTCCATGTGTAATGAAATAGGATATGATGAAAAAAGACCGGAATGCGTTGTTTCGGTCTTTTTATGTGGTGGAAACTGATCTATCAGGGCATTCTTGAATTATCTGAATTCCACGGCATGTTTTCTTTTCCAGATGGGAAATAAATTTCGCTGGCAGACGTAATTCTTCCGTTGTTCAATGCTTATGGCATGGAAGAATGTTTTCCACATATCAGTATATTCATCTTCATAAGATTCTGTCTTTTGTAATACCGAAAATTCATCGTCCGTCAGATAGCGCAGATAATTTTCACCATCTTTTACATGTACACAGGCAGTTTTGCGGTTATCATCGATGATCATCCAGTGTTCGGAGGGCATACGGTTGGCAAAATGGTTGCCAACCAGCATGATTACATCATTCCTGGGCTCCAAATGACTGACATAGACCTGGTTTTCCAGACTTTGAAAACGGGCAAATTCCCGAAAATGATGCACTTCATTTGATACCTGGCGCTGGAGTTCGAGAAGATTCATTACATGTGGATTCGTATATTGCCCGACTACAGTACTGCCAATAGCAAACCCCACCCGAAGAAAGTCATAGATTGCCTGCAGAGCGTTCTCATCCGCAGACAATGAGGCGTAGTAGATGTTCATGTATGCAGTTTCAGAGATGCTTCTCCGAATGGAGCGTATAACCTTTTCTGCTTTGGAAGGATCACCATCCACATGGATATATTCATCAAACATTGTTTGTTGAAAGATAGGTTCTTTCTTTAGTCCAATCTGGTTATGACCGACTTTCAGGGCTTCTGACCAGGCATCATAGATGCAGGTCATGATATCCGTTAAGCGGTCCTGGCAAGTATATATTTTCATATTTTTATTCCGTATTCTGATCCTATATGTAAAAGTGGCTGGAAACTGGCAGAGGGAAGTTTAGCCGATCCCAAAATCAGCGAGAGTCATCTGGGAATAAGATTCATTGGAATGTTGTACTTTCCAGGAATCTTTTGCATCTACCTGAACCAGCTGTCGGGTGATATAGGCTTCTTCAATGGGAGTACGATACATTTGTCTGCCACCGCAGGTGATAAAATAATGTGCGCGTTTCAAAACTACGCCCATTCTTTTCAGATTGTCAAAATTCAGACGGCCATATCGTCTGGCATAAGTGATCCGGCTGGCGGATTTTGGCCCGATTCCGGGAACCCGAAGCAACGTGGCATAAGATGCTTTTTCAACTTCCACTGGAAAGTGTTCCAGATGGCGCAGCGCCCAGTCGCATTTGGGATCCAGCAGTTCATTGAAGTTGGGCTGAGATTCGGATAACAGTTCATCTGCCTGGAAGCCATAGAAGCGTAGCAGCCAGTCTGCCTGATACAGGCGATGTTCCCGGAGAAGTGGAGGTGGAGTTCCAATCTGAGGGAGAATGGAGTCATCATTTAACGGAATATATGCCGAATAGAAGACTCGTTTCAGATCAAAGCCCTGGTACAGAGCCTGGCTCGTCTGTAACAGAGTATAGTCACTTTCGCCAGTGGCACCGATGATCATCTGGGTACTCTGCCCTGCCGGAGCGAAATTCCGTTTCAGATCAGACATGTCAAGAGGTGCCAGCTGACAGGCATTTTCCCATGTCAGGATATGTTTCGTGAATTTATTTTTATCACGGGAGATAAGATTCGGATCCTCTTTTTTGAGGGGAGGATTGTTCCTGGGTTTTGCATCGGTATTCTGCATATTGAGTTTTTTTCTGAAGGTTTTCTTGGAATCGTCTGAGAAAATACCATTTCTTAAAAACTGATTTCCCCGGCTTCGATCCATATATGCAGACTTTCCAGCAGCTATCCGGTGAGAGGCAATAGTACTTTGTACTTTTCCCATGGGATTCAGGATATTCTGCATGGTTTTATTGGGGGCAAGAGAACGCAGAGCTGTTTCTGTCGGAAGTTCCAGATTGACACTGATGCGGTCTGCCAGATATCCGGCCGCGGCAAGCAGCTCGTCAGAGGCCCCGGGAATTGTTTTTACATGAATGTATCCGTTGAAATGGTACCGGGTACGGAGGAGCAGCAGTGTCTCACACATTTTTTCCATGGTATAGGTCGGATTTTTTAAGACACCGGAGCTTAAGAAGAGCCCTTCGATATAGTTCCGTTTGTAAAATTCAACGGTTAGTTCACAGATTTCCTGTGGCGTAAAGGTGGCGCGGCGTACATCATTGCTGGCACGGTTGATGCAATATTTACAGTCATAGGCACAATGATTTGTCATCAGGATCTTGAGAAGGGAAATACATCTTCCATCAGCGGCAAAACTGTGACAGATGCCACATGCCTCTGCATTGCCGAGCTCTCCTTTCTTTCCGCGTCGGCTGGAACCGCTTGAAGTACATGCGACATCATATTTGGCTGCATCTGCCAGAATCTGTAACTTTTCCTGCGTTGTGTAATTATTATTTGTAATCTGTGTGATCATATATCTATTATACAAACATATGTTCGAAAAAGCAAGAGGAACATTTGGGGAAATTATTAGAATTATTAAGCCGTTGCTTGACCGACCAGAAGCAGGGTGCTATACTTGCCGCAAACAAAAGAAACCGCAAAGATTGTATTTTCCACATCCGTAGAACACAGAAATCTGCTTGTGAGTTGATTTTTATGGAGATACTGCAAATGAACAAAAATAAGATAAACGGAATATCCATGATTCCATTCGGGCTGCTGGCCGGTTTTGCAGATGATAAAGAAATCCGGCTCATTGAATTGGCAGAAAACGGGTTTAAATTCCGGCTGCAACAGGAGATTGCGGATGTCGGACAGTTTCGAATCTGTTTTTATAACAGTAATGATTCTGCGTATCGGGAGATTCAGGTAAAGGAATTTTGCATACAGAAAGAGCAGCAGGAACAATTTTATACGGTGTATTCTGCATTTACAGAGCAGGAAGATTTCAGAAAAGAAGTGCAGGGACTTGTCGCCCGTTACAGCAGATATATTCGCCTGAAAACAGAATGTGATGATGCAGAACTGGCTGAAGAACTGACCGGTTATCCGGCAGAAAAGGATGGAATTTTTGCAGAAAGTCTGGATCAGCAGAAGAAAGAGTGGTTTCAGGATGTGCCGGTAAATAAACTGGCAGAAGCTATAAATCGTGTATCGGAAGTCGCGTTCGAGCTGGACCACCCGGAATTGTATCAGGCGTATCTGAAAGAAGATATTTCCGCATTCATGGAAAATTACTGGATTCAGAATGGATTTTCACAGGCAGTGTCAGATATCGCCCCAGACAGATTGTATATAGGAAATCAGTTCTGCCATCTGTTGTTTCCAGAGGAGAGGTGTCTGTTTGAAATGATGGAAAAAGCACAGAGAGAAAATATTTCCATCACACTTGCATACACATATATCCGTGAGGATATGTTGAAAACAACGGACGAACTGCTGGCAAAAGTGGATAACTGGTGCAAAGAGCGACAGACCACAGTAGAGGTTGTTGTCAATGACTGGGCAATGGTGGGAATTCTGCGAAAGTATCCGAAACGAATGACACCACTTCTGGGAACGCTTCTTAATAAACGAAAAAAAGATCCACGGATGGGTTATAAAAAAGGCGGCCGGATTTTATATGAGCAGAACAGTCTGAATGCAGAATTTTACAGGAAATTTCTTGGAGAAGAATGTAATATTTGGCGTTATGAATGGGAATCCTGTGGATATGCACAAAACTTTCCGGGCACTTTGAATGAAAAAAACAGTCTGCATTTTCCTTTTTATCAGACCAATACCTCCCAGTACTGTCCATTGCACGCAATCTGTACGGATGGTGAGAGAGGAAAACAGAAACTGGTGACGAACTGTCCTTATTTCTGCGAACGGAATATGGTGCTGTACCCAAAACATCTGCATATGACGGGAAGATACAATTCACTGTTTGGAGTAGATACGGAAGTACTGAAACATCCTGAAAAACTGGAAGCATATGTAACAGCAGGAATCGACCGGCTGGTATTGGGACTGTCATAAGGGGTGTCAGACCAGATGGACAGGAACAATAAAATAAGATAACGATGAGGAAAATGCGAATGAAGATTACAGCGGGACTGGGATCGGTGGAAGAGTACGAGCGTTTTGTGAGGGCAGGAGCGGACGAATTTTTCAGTGGGTATGTGCCTTATGAGTGGGCAAAGAAATATGGGACAGTTATGCCGCTCAACAGAAGAGAGGTGCTGGCTTATAATGTACAGATTGGTTCATTCAGTGAAATGGAGATCCTTTCTGCTATGGTAAAAGAATATGGCAGGCCGGTACATCTGACGTTTAATTCTCTTTATTATATTCCAGAGCAGTATCCGGAGATTGCTGAGATCATAAAGAGGTGTATGGAGATTGGGTTTCATAGCTATATTATTGCGGATCCGGCGCTGATTCTGTATTTAAGACAGAACAATATCGACTGTGAAATTCATCTTAGTGGGGAAACAGCGGAAGTAAATCGGGGCATGGTGGATTTCTTTCAGAAGCTGAAACTGAAACGTGTGATCTTTCACAGAAAGAATACGATAAAAGATATGCAAAGTATTATCGCATATCAAAGAATAACAGAAACGGAGCAGTCAGGGCATGTACAAAATGTAATGCCGGAACAGAGCAGGGTGGAATTTGAAGCATTTATTTTAAACGAGCTCTGCCAGTTTACCGGAGCATTCTGCAATTCCCTTCATTGCGATGAGATGGGATATCTGTGTCGTGTACCGTATCGATTGGGAGCTATGAGTACGAGAAAAGTACAAGAATCGACAAAATTCGACAAATGGAAACAAGAAAAAAACCAAGAAACAATTGATTTTACCGGAGGGGAGCTGCCGGAAAGTATTTCACGGGACACCAACGGTTATCTCTGCGGCGAGACGGGCTGCGGACTGTGTGCGTTATATCAGTTGCAGGAAGCAGGGATCACACACCTCAAACTGGTTGGCAGAGGAAACTATACAGACTTTATGGAAAAAGATATTCGGAATCTTCGGAGAGCTTTGAGTATTCTGGAAGTATCTGACTCGAACGTTATCTACCGGCAGAATCTGAAAGAAGAACTTTTTCCATATGGATGCAGCGAAAACTGCTATTATAAAGAAAATTTCAAATATAAATAGGAAATAACTGAACTGCGGCAGAAGTCGAAAAAATTAGTGTTGCACTCGTAAAAATACAATATATTGATAAATAGTTTCAAAAAACAACTATAAATTGTACAAAATTAAAAGCATGCGTTAATCAATTGACAAGGGTACTTTCTATAGTGTAAACTAGCGGCGTGAGAGAGGGAGATCTCACGTTACTATTAATAAGATTTCGGTCTTATTTTTCTTTTAGGAGAAAAGTTAGACGGGACATACGCGGAATAAATTCTATTTTAGAGAGGTGCAAAAATGAAAAACTTTTCACAGTGGGAAGGTTTCAAAGGAAACCGTTG
>OLNJ01001409.1_pt1 | contig 12679 bp, 15 predicted proteins | sample 1672191 | NCBI WGS metagenome assembly OLNJ01 (sample SAMEA3136657, study PRJEB25190) | human gut metagenome | biome: human gut; feature: human-associated habitat; material: faeces | place: Austria | collected 2013 | reverse complement strand
TATCAATAATTGGATTCGTAAATTCAATCCCTAAGTCATCATCATACTCTTTTTCTATTTCATAAATATAAATTTGACCATTTATCTTTTGTATTTCTAATTCTATATATTCATCACTCATTAAGAATTTATATTCTATTATATCATGTATTTCTTGCTCATTTATGCTTATAAGTAAGTCTCCAACTTCAATACCAATTTCATCAGCTATACTTCCTTTGTATACTTTACTTATAACATTATTACTTTTCTTTACATTTACTTCCATCTTGTAATCACCACTTTTCTTTATAAATACATCATTTTATAATACCATATGTTAATTTAAATAGTCAATAAAATACAAATTTCGTCACCTATATTCATTGCTATTTAGCCAAAAAAGGTACCCACAGGTACCTTCACAATTTAGTGTTTAACTACTATTAGAGTTCCTTTTGCTATTTGATGAACCATACCTGACACACATTTAGACATTAATAATGCCTTATTTTGCAAGTCTTTATCATCATTTGCATAAAATATAGGACAACCTCCAACAGGACTCATATTTTTATCAGTTGTTATTACTGCTAGGGTGTATTCATTTAAACCTACATTATTTCCCACTTTTATGCACTTCCTTTCTTATCTATTTTGTAATTTTTTAATGATAAGTATCTTCCTTTTGAACTAGAAAGAATAGGACATGATTTAACTGCCTCTACTACTTTATCTATATCTTTCTCCATAGGTACGAACGCTATCATAATGCTTTCATTTTTAGGATATCGTCTTGGTATTGGTACAAAAGCTGGCTCGTTGCCCTCTCTATATACTCCCAACCTTGAATAAAGATTATACGCTATAGCTTGTCTTTGTCCTAAGTCATAAAGTATAGATGCATTAGTATAACTATTGTCCTTCGGTATTATTTCTATACCTACTCCTTTTGAAATAAATCTTTCTCTATCCTTTTTAAGACCTACATTAGTTATTCCACTTAAATCTCCAACTTTCATTATTACATCATCAACAAAAGCAATTTCAACTACTGATACATTTGCAATATCTCCTATACTTTTTCTTTTCAACGTTTTTCTAAGGATAAAAGCTAATATCAGTCCTGACAATGTACTTATGACTATACTTATATTATTATTTAATTTAAATTCTGATACAATTAAATAATACATTCCTACAGTAAGAAACGATGTTACTATACACATATAATTTCTGACTTCATAAGTCCTAGCTATCTCCTCTATAAAAGAGTTACCCCTTTTTACTAGCTGTGAATCCTCTAAATTTTGAAGTGTATTTCTTCTATTCTCTCTAACTTGCCTAAATTGCTCTGCTGCCAATGATAAAAATGTTATAGATGTATATGATCGTTCTATCAAAGCCGGTACTAAAAGGGCGCCTAAGGATGATGCTACGAAAGCTAGTACCATCTGAGATACTAATACGTTAGGCTGTGTTGGATATTGCTTTTGATCTAAATTTAACATTATTAACCTAGAAATTAAACCAACTACAATACCTATAAAAAAAACCTTATCCATTTAATCACCTCTTATTTAAAAAAAATTGGCTTTTTCTTGTAAGCACTTTGTTTTCCTTTGGCCGTTTCTATAATAGGAGTACTTTTAATAACTTGCTTCAACGCTTCCATATCTTGTAAAATAGGTATATAAGGTATAACAACTGTTCTTTTATCTAAATCAGTTCTAGATACAGCCAAAATGTCAACCTCATCTACATCCTTATCTATTCCCATATGAATAAATATATTATGTAATATAGCTTGCCTTTGACCAACATCATTTATAATCCCAAAATCAGACATACTTTTAGGAATTATCTCAACTGCCATACCTTTATTTAAATATCTATCCCTAGTATCTTTTAATCCTACATTAGTTATAATCACATCATTTACCATAAGTATAGTATCATCAAAATGCAGTTTAGCAGGTACTACATCTGCCACATCTCCAATGCTATTTCTTCTTAGAGCATATCTAAAAATCAAACCTACTATACCACCACCTATTGCTGCAGCTAAAGTACATATTATTGGACTTAGATCATATCTTCTGGCTATCACTATGTATACAGTAGAGGCTACTAAAGAAGAAAACAAACTTATATAACTTCTAGTTTCATATGTTGAAGCAATTTCTTCTACATATGCCCCACCTTTAGGCACTACTTCATCATTATCCAGATTTTCTAAAGTTATTCTTTCTTGTCCTGCTAATCCTTGGAATTGTTGAATTCCTACTGCAAAGAAAGTTAATGCTGAAAATTCTTTATCTATAAGAGCTGGTAATGCTATTGCACCAAGGGATGCAGAAAGACCTGCTATTATTATTTGTTCTAAATAATCTAATGGTCGAGTTGGATATTGCTTATCTGTTACTCTTAGAACAAATCCTCTGCAAAGAGTTCCTATAATTAAAGCTACTATAAACGCATGTCTAAATAAATCATCATTCACTAAACTCTCTTTCATTAGTCTTCCTCCTTATCATTTAGTTTTATTCAAATTACCATAAGATTAGTTTGTACAAAAACAAAAAAAAATTTCCTATTATTCTAGGAAATTTTTTTAGGTATAGTTACTATAAATTCACTACCTTTATTCAATTCACTTTTTACTTCAATCATTCCATTTAATGATTTTACAATATGCTTAGTAATTGCTAAACCTAATCCGGTACCGCCTACATCCCTACTTCTAGCCTTATCTACCCTGTAAAACCTTTCAAATATCCTCTGTATATCCTCTTTAGGAATACCTACACCATTATCTATTACCTGCAATATTATTTCATTTTCATTAGACGACACTATTACTTTTACTTCTCCATATTCAGGAGTATATTTAATTGCATTTTCAATTAAATTCAAAAATATCTGCTTTATATAATCTCTATTTGATACAACAAACAAAGATTTATCTAGGAATTCATAACTAAATGTAATTTTTTTACTTTCAGCAATATAGTTAAGCATATCCTTCACATCTTTAAAAGTATCATATAAATTTATCTTTTCTAGAACTCTACTCTCTGTATTCTCTATAGACGATAAAAACAAGATATCATCTATTAATCGCTTTAATCGATCAGATTCAGTTTCTATTATTCCTAAAAATCTATTTCTAGTCTCAGTATCTATGTTTTCATTTAACCTTAATGTTTCAACAAACCCACTTATAGATGTTAGTGGCGTTTTTAGCTCATGAGTTACATTAGCAACAAAGTCGCTTCTCATATTTTCAAGTTTAACCTTTTGTGTAATATCTTCTATATTTATTATAGATCCTATAATTGCATTAACTGTATTTTGTAGGTAAACAGGATCTACCTTAATATTGTATACAGTTTCGTCTTCCATTACGATTTTTGCTCTTTCATTTTTATTAGATCCTCTAAATTTAGAAATCACCTTAAGGATTTTTTCTTCTTTTATTGCAGAATTAATATTTTGACCTTCTACCACTTTATTAGCTTTGATTATCTTTTTAGCTTCATCATTTATTAAAAGTATATTTCCACTTATATCTATAGCTAAAATACCATGAGAAATACTTTTCAAAATAGATGTTAATTGAAGATGTTTATATTCTACTTCCTCAATTGTATCACCCATTTTTTCTATCATATAATTAAAATTATTAGTAAGCTCTCCTAATTCACCCTTTGCAGATATATTTAACCTCGTATGAAATTCTTTATTGCTTACTTTTTTTGAAACTATTCTAAATTTTTCTAAGTATCTTTTTATTGTTATAGTATATCTAAGAGACAATATTGTTATGGTTATAGAAGCTAATGTAATAAAAAAATATATATTATCTAATTCATTCATAATTTTATTCTCCTAAAATATAAAATTAATCAATTTTATACCCTACACCTCTAATAGTTTCTATATACTTTTCATTGCTTCCTTCTATTTTTTTTCTTAAATACCTTATATGAACATCTACAGTTCTAGTTTCTCCATAGTATTCATAACCCCATATTTTATCTAATAAATAATTTCTTGAAAGAACTTTACCTTTATTTTGAAGTAATAATCTTAATAATTCAAATTCCTTAAGAGTAAGATCTATTTTTTCATTACTTTTTAAAACCTCATGTTTTGATAGATCTACTTTAATATCTTTATATATTAAAACATCATCTTCTACTTTTGTATTTAAATTGTATCTTCTAAGCACAGATACAATTCTAGCTAATAATTCTTTTATACCAAAAGGCTTTGTTATATAGTCATCAGCACCTACTTCTAATCCTTCTACTTTATCACCTTCCATATTTTTTGCTGTAAGCATTATTACAGGAATATTCTGTAAATCTTTATCACTTCTTATTTTTCTTAAAACATCTATCCCACTTATATTTGGGAGCATCCAATCTAAAAGAATTAAATCTGGTTTAACCTCTTTAGCTTTTATAAATCCATCAAATCCATCGTAAGAATAATGGACCTCGTAGTTTGCTGTTTCTAAATTGAACTTAAGTAATTCTACTATATGCATTTCATCATCTATAACAAGAATTTTAGTATTCATAAGAATTATTCTCCTCTCTATTTTATCTGTAGTATCATTCCTATCCTCTTATCTGTCTTCTCATGAATTCTATAAGAATGGAACCTATCTGAGTTACAGCTAGTACAAATATTCAAGTTAATTATATTTTTTTCTTTGACCCCACAAGTCTTTAATACATATTCATTAACTTTCCATAAATCTAAATAATACTTTCCTTCTTTTATTATATAGAATTTTTCTTTGCAGTTTGTAAGAATTATGTTAAATTTTTCAATTAAATCTTTCGACACTTCATAACAGCATGATCCTATTGATGGACCTATAACACAAAGTAAGTCTCTTGCATCAGTATTATATTCTTTTTTCATTAACTCTATTGTATTTTTAGCAATTTGAGAGTAAGTCCCCCTCCAACCTGCATGTACAACACCTATAGCCTTATTCTTCTTATCAATAATTGCTATAGGAACACAATCTGCTGTAAAAACAAGAAGAGGCACTTCTTTTACATTTGTAATAAGTGCATCTCCCTCATTTTTAGATCCTATATTACTTTCATCAATAAGATTAACTATTTCAGAATGAATTTGAATATTACTTGTTAAATTTTCAAGATTAAATTCATCGTTATTAAAAGTATTTAATAAATCTTCTTTATTTTTTGAATCTATATTTTTAGTAGTTATAGCTAAATTAACAAAATCTAATTCTTCTTTAACTTTCTTAACATTTATGTAATTTTCCACCTTTAGTCTCCTTTTTCTATTAAGATATTCTTTAGTTCATTTACAAATGTATTTATATCTTTAAATTGTCTATATACAGATGCAAATCTAACATAAGATACTTCATCTACATCTTTTAATTTCTCCATAACCATTTCACCGATTTCTTTAGCTTCAACCTCTGATGTAAAGTTTTTATTTATCTCATTTTCAATATAAAATACAATTTCTTCTATTTGCTCAATTGATACTGGTCTCTTTTCACAGGCCTTTAATATTCCATGTTTTATTTTTTCTCCGCTAAAATATTCTCTTGTATTATCTTTTTTTACAACCATTACTGGAGTCGTTTCTATTTTTTCATAAGTAGTAAATCTAGTCTTACAAGACTCACACTCTCTTCTTCTTCTTATTGATTTACTATCTGTATGTCTTGAGTCTACTACTTTTGATTCTTTGTAATTACAATAAGGACACTGCATATTCTTCCTCCTAAGTTTCTTTTGTCTATTATTTTCTATAATTTGTCTATATTAAATTCATCAAGATTAATATCTGAACCTAAATTTACTATTATTGTATCACAACCTACCTTTAATATATCACTAAAGAATACAACATCTTCTTCAGCTCCTCTTGAAAAAAAGTTTCTAGAGTCACCTAGTATTGTAAAAGACATTACCTTCCCTTCATTAATATCTAAATCTATGTCTGTTATGAATCCCATTTTCTTTCCGTTTTTTATATTAATAACTTCTTTCTCCATTATATCAGATATTCTCATCATATTATAATCTCCCTCCTCTAAAAAATAAATATGTACTTGGCCAAAAAAAAAGAACTATTTAAGTTTAAAATAAAAAAGTCATCTAAAATAATTTATTTAAACGTGAAAAAAGAGCCGCCTCTATTATGTAATTCACTTAGTATCTCTACTCTTTTATTTATATTATGTGAATTTATTTTGAGGCATGCTCATTAAGTTTAATTTTTATATATATTTTCTCATATTTTTGAGTGCATTTTTTTCTATTCTTGATACTTGAGCTTGAGATATTCCTATCTCATCTGCAACTTCAATTTGTGTTCTCCCTTTATAGAATCTTAAATCTAATACTAGTTTTTCTCTGCTGTTTAATTTTTTGATAGCTTCCTTTAAAGCAATTTCTTGTAGCCAATTTTCATCTGTATCCTTTTTATCTTGAACTTGATCCATAACAAATATTGCATCCCCATTATCTTGATAAACCGGATCAAATAAAGATATAGGATCTTGTATAGCATCTAATGCCATTACCACTGATTCGACTTCTAGTTCAAGTTCTTTAGCTATTTCTGACACTGTAGGCTCTTTTGCATTACTTCTAACAAGCCTTTCTCTTACTTGTAAAGCTTTATATGCAATATCTTTTAATGATCTACTAACTCTTATTGGGTTATTATCCCTTAAGTATCTCCTTATCTCACCTATTATCATAGGCACTGCGTAAGTTGAAAATCTTACATTTTGGCTTAAGTCAAAATTATCAATTGCCTTTATAAGTCCTATACATCCTATCTGAAATAAATCGTCTATATTTTCCCCTCTGTTATTGAACTTTTGTATTACACTTAAAACTAATCTCAAGTTTCCTCTTACAAATTGTTGTCTAGCTTCTTCGTCACCACCCTTTATTTTTATAAGAAGCTCTGTCATTTGATTATTTTTAAGAACTGGAAGCTCAGATGTATTAACACCACAGATTTCAACTTTATTAATTTGCATAAGTTTCAGTCCTCTCTTAAAAGATTTGTTATATATGAAATTATTTACACATCATATATTTTTATACTTTTAAGATGGAATTATTTATATTATACAAACTTCTTCATTTCTTTTTTTAATCTTGAAATTATTTTCTTTTCCAATCTAGATATATAAGATTGAGATATTCCAAGCATTCCAGCAACTTCTTTTTGTGTTCTTTCATTACCTTTATTAGTAAGTCCAAAACGCAAATCCATAATTTGCTTTTCCCTTTCAGATAATCTATCTAATGCCATAATTAACAAATCTTTATCTATCTCTTCTTCTATTATCTTATAAATTTCATCATTCTCAGTTCCTAATACATCAGAAAGCAGAAGTTCATTTCCATCTAAATCTATATTTAATGGCTCATCAAAAGATACTTCAACCTTTTTCTTATTATTTTTTCTTAAATACATAAGTATTTCATTCTCAATACATCTAGAAGCATAGGTTGCTAGCTTTATATTTTTATTTAGTTTAAATGTATTTACAGCCTTTATTAATCCTATAGTACCAATTGATATTAAATCTTCAACATCTATCCCTGTATTTTCAAACTTTCTAGATATGTATACAACTAACCTTAAGTTTCTTTCAATTAATGTAGTTTTAACACTTTCATCTTTTTCTAATCTTTGTAGCAAAGCATTCTCTTCATCTGGTTTTAACGGAGGTGGTAATATATTTACTCCTCCCATATAATAAATACTATCTGATTTTATGATACCTAATTTAATACCTACTTTTAAAATTATTCCCCTACATTTTGTAATAAATTTTCCTAATAGAGACTTCATTTTACACTCCCCCTTTAGATTTTTCAATTTCTTTAGATTATGATAAAATGCTTGGATTCAATATCGCGCCATATTCTTCATCTTTAAAATTTGATACTCCTATAATTACATTTCCAAATTTTCTTTCATCTATTTCTAAGTAATCAGCCTTAAAACCTAAAATCATATTAGCCTGACTACTACCAGCATGTTTATATGGGATAAGCCTAACCCTAGCTGATAAATCATCATCTAAATCATTTATTATCTCATCAACTTTTGATACACTTACATCCTCATAATTATAATTAAGCTCTACTTTTGGTAGCAACTCCTTTAAAATACTAGATTTTACTATAACCACATCACTTTTACTTATTGGATCTTTTAAAAAATTACCACTATCTAGTAATGCTTCACATTTACAGTTACTATTTAATAAACTAATTGTTATGGTCTTAGTAAATTCTTTAAGATGTTTAATTGTTTTTATATCTCTGTATATATACTGAAGAAGTTTACAACTAAAGTACGCACATGATATTAAGAATGAAATTTTCAAATGGCTAATTCCAGTAAAGTAAATTATGAAATATGTACTCCCAGAAATAAAAATATTAACTAAATAAAACATCAAGAGTATTCTTATGTACTCTTTTTTACTCTTATATTGAAATGATATTAATGTAATGATAATTATAAAAATAAATTTTGATGGTACCGTAAATAAAATTTTTAATGATGGATATATGTATGCTACTGAATATATCGTGCCTAATATTGAGCCAAGGAATTTCTGTTTTCTACTATTAAAGTTTTTTGTTAGAATAGATGTACAACTTATAATAATATAATTTATTAGTAGGTTTTCTATAATGTAAGAATCAATATACATTACCTACTCCTCCTCTTCATAAACCTTTAGTTCATTATAAACTACTCACCACAGAATTTTATGTCAATATTAACAGTCGAAACATAACCATAGAATCTATAAAAATACTCAAATTCAAACCTATTCTTCTCTATTTCTTACCTACTAATATATCTATAGTCTCTATTAGTAGAATATAACTGTAGAATAAAATACTTATAAGTAAAATTTAGTTATAAATTACTTATTATTTTTATTCTAATAAATATATTTATATGAAAAATTTTATAATTAACATATTAATCTTCTTAATACATTTTTGATTTATATATAAATTATCATTTCCTTGCAATAAAAAAGAGATAACCATAGGTTATCTCCTTCATTTTAAAATATACGTTTTATTATCTTCTTCTTCTTAAGAAAGTAGGTATTATCATATCATCTTCTTCTTCAGTTAAAGATACTTTTTTAGGTTCTTCTTTAGCAGCAACTACTTCTTTTATAGGTTCAACTTCTTTTTTTTCAACTACAGTTTCAACTGGCTTAGTAGTGAACTTGCTTATAGTATCATTTATTCTCATATCTTGAAGTTGATTACTTTCAAATCCTGTAGCTATAACAGTTATACTTATTTCATCTCCTAAGTCTTCTCTTATAGATGCTCCAAATATAATGTTAGCTTCTGGATCACATGATTCTTGTACTAATGTAGATGCTTCATTTATCTCGAATAATCCTAGATTAGAACCACCTGTTATATTAAGTAATACCCCTTTAGCTCCTTTAATTGAAGTTTCAAGTAGCGGAGACTGTATTGCTTCTCTAGCAGCTTCAACAGCTCTATTTTCACCTACAGCTGTACCTATACCCATATGAGCTAAACCTTGCTCCTTCATTATTGAAGTAACATCTGCAAAGTCTAGATTTATAAGACCTGGTACTGCTATTAGGTCAGATATTGACTGTATACCTTGCTTTAATACGTTATCTGCTATTGAGAATGCCTCTAGCATAGATGTGTTCTTTTGTACTAACTGTAATAACTTATCATTTGGTATAGTTATTAAAGTATCGACATTTGCCTTTAAATCTTCAATTCCTCTTTCAGCATTTTTCATTCTTACCTTTCCCTCAAATATGAAAGGCTTAGTGACAACTCCTACTGTAAGTATCCCCATTTCCTTAGCTAATTGAGCAACTAATGGTGCTGCTCCTGTACCTGTTCCACCGCCCATACCAGCAGTAACAAATACCATATCCGAACCTTGAAGTAATGTTAATATTTCATCCTTACTTTCTTCAGCTGCTTTTTTCCCAATTTCAGGATTAGCTCCTGCTCCAAGTCCTCTAGTAAGTTTATCTCCTATTTGAACTTTATACTCAGCCTTAGATGTGTATAAAGCTTGCTTATCAGTATTAATTGCAATAAACTCAACACCTTTAAGTTGTGCCTCTACCATTCGGTTAACAGCATTATTTCCGCCTCCACCGACACCTATAACCTTAATCTGCGCAAAATTGTCTGATTCTACGTCAAAGTTTAGCATTTATAAACCTCCTTATTTTACGATTCAAAGTAAATCTATGTAATAATTATATCATTTAATCTACAAAATTTGTTAACATTTAACTAACTTATTCCATAAAAATACTTAATTTCCTCTTTTTTTATTACTTAACCTTAAAATAATATGTCTTCTTATCATTGATAAATTGTCGAATAATCTAGATCCAAATACTAAAATTGCCACATAATAAATTGGTATCCCTAGCTTATCACCTATATAAGTTAAGAATATAGCTAATAATGAATTTCCAATAAATCCAGTAACAAATATTATATTGTCATATTTACCTTCAAAAGTTGATTTTACTGCACCAAAGATAGAATCTAAGGTTGCAAGTATTGCAACAGACATATAAAGGGAGTAATCCATAGGATAAGTAAATGGAATATAATAACCAATAACTACTCCTAGTGCTAGTCCTCCTAGTATCCATAACATAAATACTCACCTTCTTTATTTTACTTTGAAATAGTTCTATTTTTCAAGCTTTTTATACTTTTATTTATTATTTTCATAAAAATTTAATGTTATTTCTTCATTTTCTTCTATATTTATATAAATTCCATATACACTCCTTAGTAAACTGGCATATGATTGTGGAGCATTTATACTTGCCATTAATGATTCAGTATCCCCTATTGCTTTTATTATAAAAGGTTGTCCATAAGTTGTTTTATTAACTGTAATTGTAGCTCCAGAGCATTTTATTTCACTCGTAGGTAAAACTCGTTCACCATTTATTGCTATTCCCTTTGCTCCTGCTTTTTTTAAATCATTTAATATTCTCAATATATCTATATCATGGACTAGTAAGTCATTTGGGGTTTCTCCACTTGAAAGTTCTCTTTCACTGTCTTTTATAGTTATAACTACCCCACTTCCTACAATACTCGAATACCCACTTATTACTTTTAAATAATCTAGTTCTTCATTCATCAGTTCTTCTATAGATTTATTTTCATTTTTAATAACCTCTTTATAGGCCTTTAAACTCTTTTCGTATTCTTCTTTTCTCTTTTTTAAATTAGATATTTCTACTTTTTTATTATTAATCTCACTTTCAAGTAGTCTTTTTTCTTCTAAAGAAATATATACATTATTAGAATCCATTGACTTTAAATATATAGCTATAAATATACCTAACACGAATGCTATTAATAAAATTAAGGTTTGCTTTGTTTTTATCTTACTTTTATTAATCTTCATTTATTTCTACATCCTCTAAGTATTTTTTTTCACTAGAAGCCCCTATGGTTATATTATCGCTCTTTTCAACTGTAACTTTAGCATCATAGTACTTCTCTATTTCCCATATGATTCCATATTTGATTTGAAGTGCAGATGCTAAAGTATCCGAATCGCCTATAGCTTTTATAATAAATGGCTCATTTATAGCTATATCATTTAAATATAGTTTATCGTCCTTTAAGTGTAGGTATGAATCATATACTATTCGCTGATTATTTATAGAAATTGCATTTGCTTGAGCAGAATTTAATTTGTTAATAAGTGATAGTAATAAATCATAATTATAAACTATGCTGTTATTTGAATCATCACTTAGATTATTATTTGTAGATTTTATACTTACCTTAATTCCTTCGCCCTCTACATCTGTATAACCTGCTAATGCTTCATATTTTTTAATTTCTGTTTTTATACTTTCTTCTGTAGTTCCGTCTTCCATATTTTTATAACTGTCTATATCATTTTGAATATTTTTAATTTCTTCTCGTAATTCTTCTTCTTCTTTTTTTAATGACTTTAATTCTTGTTTTAGCTGTTCTCCCTTTTTGAGGGTTGTCATTCCATTATTCTCTATATTTATACTTTTCAACTGTAAACTTATAAAAACTCCTAATATAGTGGTCACTATAACTAAGCTTTTATAAGGTATTTTCTTGTGCAAATATATCACTCCTCATTTGCTGATTATCAACTTGGTTTATATACAGCATAGTTGCTATAAGTTAAGTCCACAACACCATCTTTAATATTTTTATTTTTTAGATCTAAAAGTATTTTGCTTGTTCTTGCTATATTATAATTTAGATTATCATCGTTAATAAGTAAAAACTTAGCTCCTATCTTTGATTCTAAATTTAATTTAGAGTCATTAGTATATTCTACTTTTACAATTTCTTTTTCTAAATGTTCTCCTTTTAGAGCACTTATTAAATTTAATATGCTTTTCTTATTTTCTTCACTTTTAAAATTTATTACTTGTCCATTTTCTATAGAATATTCTGTACTAAATACTATTTTATCACTATTTTCTTCTATATTATCAATTTTTTTAATTAAATTTCCCTTATCATCTATGTAACAATAATCTTTTCCATTAGATAATAAGGCTACAACTTCTACTTCATCTACAGTTATTATTATTTTA
>OLNJ01001405.1_pt1 | contig 12711 bp, 10 predicted proteins | sample 1672191 | NCBI WGS metagenome assembly OLNJ01 (sample SAMEA3136657, study PRJEB25190) | human gut metagenome | biome: human gut; feature: human-associated habitat; material: faeces | place: Austria | collected 2013 | reverse complement strand
TAGATATGGTTACTTCAAAAATAAAACTTATAGAAACATGTAAAGAAAAAGGATTAAACATAATAAGTTCTATGGGAATGGGTAATAAATTAGATCCAACTAAAATAGTTGTTACAGATATATATAAAACACATACTTGCCCACTTGCAAAAGTTCTTAGAAGAGAACTTAAAGATAGAAGAATCAAAAAATTAAAAGTAGTTTACTCAACAGAGCAACCAAGAGAATTAAAAGAAAGAATAATGAATGGAAGAAAAGTAACTCCAGGAAGTGTATCTTTTGTACCTTCAGTAGGTGGACTTACTATAGCATCTGTAGTAGTTAGAGAATTATTAGAAAGATAATAAAAAATATAGAAATTATAAATAGTTATAAGATATAAAATTTAATATAAATTGAAAAGGAGTAAATGAGATATAAATCATTTGCTCCTTTTTGTTTGTATATAAATATAATTTAATAGTATATTTTGTAGAAATATGGAAAATTATTTGTTACTATTTAATTATAATTTATTGATTAAGATAAAAGGGAGGAATGGAATGGATAATAATTTACCAAAACAATTTGAAAGTTTTACAGAAGCTAGAAGAAATGGTTTTCTAGCAGCAAAAAATATAAAAGATAATGGGAAAAAGATGGTCGGAGTTTTTTGTTGTTTTACACCAACTGAACTTATGCTAGCAGCAGGTGCTGTTCCAGTAGGCGTTTGCGGTGTTAGTGAAGAGCCTATAAAGGATGCAGAAAAGGTACTACCTAGAAATTTATGTCCATTAATAAAATCAAGTTATGGACACGTTATAACAGATACCTGTCCATATTTTTATTTTTCAGATTTATTAGTTGGAGAAACTACTTGTGATGGAAAGAAAAAGATGTATGAAGAATTATCAAAAATAAAACCAATGCATGTTATGCAACTTCCAAATAGAGCAAGTGGTAAAAATGAGTTTAACCTTTGGAAAGACGAAGTTATTTTATTAAAAGAAGTTTTAGAAAAAGAATTAGATGTAACAATAACAGACGACGATATAAAAAATTCTATAAAAGATAAAAATGAAGAAAGAAAGTTATTAAATGAATTTTATGAATTAGCTAAATTAGAGCCATCTGCACTAACTTCATCTGAATTATATAATGTTTCATACCAAGCTCAATTTAAATTCGATAGAGAAGAATTAAAATCATCACTTAGAAAAGTGATAGATGACACTAAAAAAAGATATGAAGAAGGAAAGTGTCCGGTTAAAAAGGATGCACCGAGAATATTAGTTACAGGTTCTCCAATCGGTGGATGTGTAAAAAAAATAATTGGAACATTAGAAGAAAGTGGAGCATCTATTGTAGCTTATGAGCTATGTTCATCTATAAGAAGTAACAGGGAGCTAATAGATGAGGATAATCCAGATATATATGAAGCGATTGCAAAGAGATATTTAAATATAGGTTGTGCATGTATGATGAATAATCAAAAGAGAATAGATCTTTTAGATGAATTAATTGATGAATATAAAATAGATGGAGTAATAGATGTAGCACTTCAGTCTTGCCATCCATTTAATGTCGAAAGTCATAAAATAAAAGATTTTGTAGTAAATAAAAAACATATAGATTATATGGCTATCGAGACAGATTATTCAGAAACAGATACTGAACAACTTAGAACGAGATTTGAAGCATTTATTGAAATGATTGAAGATAAGAAGTAAAATGGAGGAAATCTATGTATAGTATTGGTATAGACGCAGGGTCTACATATACAAAAGGGGTATTATTTGACGGAGAAAATATATCAAAAAAACTTATAATTCCAACTGGGTCTAGTCCAAAATCTACATCAAAAGAAGTATATGAATATCTTACTAAAGATATTGATAACTCTCAAATAAAAAAGGTTGTAGGAACTGGTTATGGAAGAGTTAGCATGGATTTTATAGATAAAAAAGTTACAGAAATAACATGTCATGCAAAAGGAATATTCTTTTTAAATCCAAAGATAAGAACGATACTTGATATAGGCGGGCAAGATATAAAAGTTATCAATATAAATGAAAATGGAAGTGTAGAAAACTTTCTAATGAATGATAAATGTGCAGCTGGAACAGGAAAATTTTTAGAGATAACTTCTAACAAATTAGACAGCGATATTTATAATATAGATGAGCTTGCAAAAGGTGCCGAGCCAGAAAATATATCTAGTATGTGTACAGTATTTGCGGAATCAGAGATAGTAAGTTTATTAGCAAGAGATGTTTGTAAGAAAAAAATAGCCGCTGGAATAATAAAATCAATATCAAACAAAGGCGTATCTTTATTAAATAAATCAAAAATAGTAGATGATATTGCTTTTACAGGTGGCTTAGCTAATATAAGTGAATTGGTAAAAATGTTAGAAAAAGATTTAAATAAAAATATATTTATATCTGATGAAGCACAGATAATAGGGGCATTGGGTGCTGCGATTATAGGATATAAATAAAATAATAGCCATATTAAATCACTAAAAACTTTAAGCAGAATATAATAATAAAACAATAGTTTTAATTATAAATATCATCTAGGAGGTTTAATATGGCTACTTATAGAGGAATAGATGTAAGTAATTGGTCAGGAACTATAGACTGGAGAGCTGTAGCAGATTCAGGTGTAGAAGTTGTAATAATACAAGCATCTGAAGGAACTTTCTATAGAGATCCTTATTTACATGAATATTATGATGGAGCAAAAGCATATGGATTAAAAGTTGGGTTTTATCACTTTTTTAATCCAGGTTCATCCCCAACACCACAAGAACAAGCAAGATATTTTGTAGATACTATTAGAGGTTTAGATTCCGATTTAAAATTAATATTGGATTTTGAACAAATAGGAGGTCTTGATAATTACGAATTGACTCTCCAAGCGATAGAATTCTTAAGAGAAGTAAAGGAGTATAGTGGATTAGATACAGCAATTTACACATACACTTATTTTGCACAACATTATTTATATGAAGGACTTGGACTTTCTGAGTATCCTTTGTGGATTGCACAACTTAGTGAAGGTGGACCATCACCAAATCCTATTTGGGGAGATAGATATGTTGCGTGGCAGTATTCTGATACAGGAAGAGTGAGAGGTATTAATGCAAGTACAGATTTAGATTTAATTTATGATGGAATGTTTTTAGATGATAGCGAAGATGTTCCAAAGGAACAAAAAAAGCCACGTAAAATTCCAGGAGATAGACAACAACCATCAACACAAAGCCCAGTTATATATTATACAGTTCAAGCAGGAGATACATTAAGCTCAATTGCTCAAAAATACGGTACAACAGTTCATGAAATCGCAGTTATAAATTCAATTACAAATCCAAATTTAATTTATGTAGGTCAAGTCTTGAAAATTTATCCGGGTAATAGGAGTATTAAAAAAAGAAGAAAAATATTTACAACAACATATATAGTACAAAGTGGTGATACACTAACTTCTATTGCAATAAGATTTGATACAACAGTTCAAGCTATAGTAGACTTAAATGATTTAGAAAATCCAAATTTAATTTATGTAGGAGAAATATTGAAAATACCGACAGATTCTAGAGGAAATATCGCAGTCCCATCAACAAGACAATATATGACGACATATATAGTACAAAATGGAGATACATTAAGTTCAATTGCTCAAAAATTTGATACAACAGTCCAAAGTATAGTGAGTATAAATAATATATCCAATCCGAATTTAATTTATACAGGCGAAATTTTAAAAATAAGAACTTCTATAAATACTGGAAGTAGAGGTGAAAACTTTAGCAGCCTTTATACAGTTCAAAAGGGAGATACATTAAGTTCGATTGCGAAAAAATTTGGAGTAGATTATAAAGAATTAATAGAAAAAAATAATATGACAAATCCAAACTTAATCTATGTAGGAGAAGTTATAAGAATATAAAATGATTTATTTGTAGAGGTGTTTATGATAAAAAAATAAGAGCATATAATTGATGCTCTTATTTTAGTTTACTCTTGTTTATATTTGATTGTAGAGTAAATTTTATTCCCATCGGAATAAAATTGCATACTTCCATTTACATCAGTTCTAAAAACTTTTGCGTTGACAGATTCTAAATTTTGTAAAGTTGACCTATGTGGATGACCGTAGTCGTTTTTATACCCACATGATATTACAGCTATAGAAGGTGAAATTTCTTTTAAAAATTCTAAGGAGCTGGAGGTTGAACTTCCATGGTGGGCAACTTTTAAAAAGTCTATATTTTCAAGGTCATAGGAGTTTATCATGTCCATCTCGTTAGATTCTTCACAATCGCCAGTAAACAAAAAATTATTGTTTTTATATGAAATATTTAGTACAATGGAATTTGAATTATTATTATCTGTGATATAATCTGGACTTAGAACATATATTTCTGTGTATTTATCTAAGTTGAAAGAATCATCTTTAGACAGATAATTTACTTTTAAATTTTTTTTATTACAAGAGTCAATTAAGTTGATGTAGCATTCACTATTTGTGGTTTGCTTAGGCATATAAATTTTCTCTACATCAAAATTATCAATTATATCGTCTAGGCTACCAATATGGTCGCTGTCAGGGTGTGTCGCCACAACTACATCTAAAGTTTTAACTTTTTTATTTTTTAAATAGGATTTTATTATTTTAGCACTATTTTCATCTCCACCATCAATTAACATATTTTTATTTGATTGTGTTGTGATTAAAATAGAATCTGCTTGGCCAACATCTATTATATGGATGCAAAAATCTTTATTTTTGTTACAGCCAGTAAAAAGTGCTATTATAATAATTGAAAATATTAAAATTTTTTTATTCAAGTTACAATCACTCCATTAAAATACATGTTTATTGGATGCTATCTTGGGTAAAATAGAATACTGAAATAAATATATTAAGAGTTTTGACGTTAAAATAGAAATAAATACAATAAATTGAAAATAAATTTAAAATGTAAACTTTCATTTAATTTATAGGAGGCTGTTATGCAAATAACAAAAGAAAGAGATAATATAAATCTTTTTGAAGAAATAATAAAAAAAGATCCAAATAGTTCAAGACCTTATTTTAAGGAAATAACTATTGAAGATAGAGAAATATTAAATCCATATTTTGATTTAGTGGATTATGAAGCATGTGAATACAACTTCAACACATTATATATGTGGCAACATGCATACAAAACTGCATATTATGTAGGTGATAATTTTGCAGTTTTAGTAGGAGAGTATGACGGTGAAGTATTCTCAATCTTACCTCTTGCTAAAAAAGAAGATTTACCAAAAGTAATAGATTTCGTATTAGATTACTTTGCACAAATAGAAGAAAAACTTTACTTTAGAGGTATTACAGAAGAAGTAGTAGATTATTTAAAGGAAGAATACGGAGATAGATTTGAATATATAGCAGAAAGAGATTTATTTGACTATGTTTATGATGGTGAAATAATGAGAACTCTAAAAGGTAGAAAAAATAGCAAAAAAAGAAATCATATAAATTACTTCTTAACTGAATACGACGGAAGATTTGAATATAGACTTCTTGGAAAAGAAGATTTCGACGATTGTAGAGCTCTTTTAGATGAGTGGACAATAAATAAAGAAGAAAACGACAACATAGAAGAAGGGGTAGATGATGAAAGATCTGGTATAGAAAAATTATTTACTCACTATGACCAAATATGTGACAGATTAAAAATAGCTGGTATATATATAGATGGAAAATTAGAAGCATTTACTATGGGTGAATTATTAAACAAAAATATGGCTTTAATTCACATAGAAAAAGCTAATCCAGAAATAAGAGGATTATATCCTTATATAAACCAACAATTTTTAGTTCATGAATTCCCTGAAGTTGAATTTGTAAATAGAGAAGAAGATATGGGAATAGAAGGACTTAGAAAAGCAAAATTATCTTACCATCCATGTAAACTTGTTGAAAAATACACTGTTAGGGAGGCTAACTAATTGAATATTAGATATGCTAGAGCAACTGATAAAAATCAAATAGTTTCACTTTGGAATTATTGTTTTGAGGATGGAGAAGATTTTGTAAAATACTATTTTGAAAATGTATATGATAAAAAAAATACTATTATAATAGAAGAAAATAATGAGGTGTTGTCTGCGCTTCAATTAAACAAATACAAAATAGACCTTAGAAACAGAAAATACGATGTATCTTATGTTGTAGGTGTTTCATCGAAGCCTGAAGTTAGAGGGCTTGGTTATATGAAACATCTAATGACATATACGTTAGAAGAGTTATATAAAAGTGGAGAAATAGTATCACTTTTAATGGCGATTGATTATAGACTGTATAAAAGATATGGATTTGACCATTGCTATGACCAAATTCAATATAATATAAAAACAGATGAGCTTTCAGGATTTAGAGTAACATCTAAATTGAGAAAAGCTGATTTTGAAGATTCTAAAATATTATCTGAAATTTATACAAATGCAGTGAAAAACTTAAATGGATATGCATTGAGAGATGAAGTTTACTTTGATAGATTTATGAAAGAAATCGAATCTGAAGATGGATATATATATATTGATGAAGAAAACAAAAGTTATATAGCATATTATATACAAGGAGACACAATCTTTGTTAGAGAGCTTATATACAACAATATTTCGTCATTAAAATCTATATTAGCTTATATATACAATCACAATACACAATGCAAAAATACAGTTATAAATGCACCTGTAGATGACAAAATTAAATTAATAATTGCTAATTTAAAAACTTGTGAAATTAAATTAATTCCATTTATGGCGGGAAGAGTTATTAACTTTGAAAAATATATCGAAAGTATAAATTTAGATAATATAAATACATACCATATTGAAGGTGAATCTATAAAAATAAAAGTTATAGATAAATATATACCTCAAAATGATAATGTATTTGAAATATATATAAAAGACAACAAAGTAAAAATAGAAAAAACACAAGAAAGTTATGATATAGAGTTGGATATAAACTCTATAACGCAATTAGCTTTTTCTTATTTAAATATAGAAGAAATTTTTATGTTAAATGAAATTGATGAAAATTCTTTAACATCAAATCAAATAAAATTATTAAATATTTTATTTGAAAAAAAGGTAAACTATATAGATGAACTTGTTTAAAAAAATGGCGTTTTACTAAAAAGTAAAATGCCATTTTTTTTTATTTAGAATAAAAAATAGGAAAAAATTTAAATTCTAAGGAAATTATGTATTATCTAGAATAACGGAAAAAGCCATTGACACTATGAACAAAGTGAAATTTTTAAGCAACGGACGAAGTCGTTGGCGCTATGAACAAAGTGAAATTTTAAGCAACGGACGAAGTCGTTGGCGTCATGAACAAAGTGAATTTTTTATATAAAAATTTAAAAATATGATGGAAAAAAATAGAAATAAGTATACAATATATTCATGAATAAAAAATAACTGGATATTCAATTAATAAATAACTGGGGTGATATATGATGGAAGTAAAATATGCAAAACGAATGATGACAGAAGGTGGATCTGAAATAAGTGATATATTAGCATTAACAGCTAAACCAGAAGTAATATCTTTTGCAGGGGGGCTACCTGCGCCAGAATTATTTCCTGTAGAAGATATGGAGAGAATGGCTAACGAAGTTTTAGAGGAAGTAGGAAGAGTAGCTTTACAATATTCTTCAGCTCAAGGTTTCCCAAAATTTAGACAACAGATAGCTGATAGAATGAATGATAAACAAAAAACTAATGTTAAAGCTGATGATATATTAATAACTAGTGGTTCACAACAAGCATTAGAGTTTTCAGCAAAGATATTTATAGATGAAGGCGACGTAATATTATGTGAAAGTCCAACTTATTTAGGGGCATTAAATGCATTTAATGGATATGGACCAAAATACATAGAAGTTGAAACAGATGAAGATGGTATGAATATGGAAGCTTTAGAAAGAGTTTTACAAACAACTGACAGAGTAAAAATGATATATGTTATACCAGATTTTCAAAATCCAACTGGAAGAACGTGGCCAATTGAAAAACGTAAAAAATTTGTTGAATTAATAACTAAATATAAAGTAGTTGCTTTAGAAGATAATCCTTATGGTGAGTTAAGATATGAAGGAGAATTTTTACCTTCATTAAAATCTTTTGATAAAGAAGGATATGTAGTATATTTAGGAACATTTTCAAAAATACTATGTCCAGGATATAGACTTGGATGGGTATGTGCAACGCCAGAAATATTATCTAAATATATAAGATGTAAAGAAGATGGGGATTTACAAACATCTACAATTTCTCAATTAGAAGTTAGTAGATATTTAGATGAATGTGATGTTGATGCACATGTAGTAGAAATAAGAGATTTATATAAAAAGCGTAGAGATTTAATGTTAAAAACAATAGAAGAAGAGTTCCCAGAAGAAGTAAAATGGACTCATCCAGAAGGTGGATTATTTATGTGGGTAACAGTACCTGAAAGCATAAATACTACTGAAATGATGAAAAAATGTGTCGAAAACAATGTAGCATATGTTCCAGGTGTTGCTTTTTATCCGGGAAGAACTAAAACTAATAACTTCAGATTAAATTATTCAAATATGGATGAAGACAGAATAGTAACAGGTATAAAGAGAATAGCTGAAGTTATAAAAAATGAATTAAAATAATAGAAAGTTTATACTTGTAAAATTAGAAATAAGACATATGGTTAAATATATGTCTTATTTTTATAACTTATAGGAGAATTTATAAAAATATACATAAATATATAAATTAAGGGCAATTTATCATAAACAGGTATTTTATCATAAATATTATGATTAATAATATAAAATTTTTAATATAGGAGGTAGGGTATAGAATGTTAAAAGAAAATTTAATGGTTAAAGCATTAAATAAATTTGACGATATTTGTTTTTTGGTTATAGTTGATGGAGAAGAGTATAAAATAGGAGAGGGAGAACCAACATTTACAGCAAAATTTAAAGAATCTATACCAGTAAGTAAATTGCTTAGCAGTACATCTCTTGCATTAGGAGAAGCATATATGAGTGGAAATTTAGAAATAGAGGGGGATTTATATCATGCCCTTGATTACTTTATGAGTGAAATGGATAAATTCTCTATAGATAAAAAGGCAATGAAAAAATTAATTTTCACATCAATATCTAAGAAAAATCAAGAAAAAGAAGTTAGAAGTCATTATGACATAGGAAATGATTTTTATAAGTTATGGCTAGATGAAACTATGAGCTATTCTTGCGGATATTTTTTAAATGATAATGATACTCTATATCAAGCTCAAGTCAATAAAGTAGACTACATTTTAAAAAAATTATACTTAAAAGAAGGAATGACACTACTTGATATAGGTTGTGGATGGGGATTTTTATTAATTGAAGCAGCTAAAAAATATAAAATTCATGGAACAGGAATTACATTGAGTGTTGAGCAATACAATGAATTTAGAAGAAGAATAGTAGACGAAGGTTTAGAAGACTACTTAGAAGTAAAACTTATGGACTATAGAGATTTAAAAAATAGTGACTTAAAATTTGATAGAGTTGTAAGTGTAGGTATGCTTGAACATGTAGGGCGCGATAATTATCAATTATTTATAGACTGTGTAAATACAGTATTAAAACCTCATGGGCTATTTTTACTACACTTTATAAGTGGTCTGAAAGAGCATCCAGGCGATCCATGGATAAAAAAATACATATTCCCAGGAGGAGTTATCCCAAGTTTAAGAGAAATAATGAATTGTTTAGCAGAAGATAATTTCCATACACTAGATGTAGAGAACTTAAGAAATCATTATAATCGCACACTTTTATGCTGGGAAAAGAATTATAAAGAACATATAGACGAAGTTAGAGAAATGTTTGATGAAGAATTTGTACGAATGTGGGATTTATATCTTTCAGCTTGTGCGGCAATTTTCCACAATGGAATAATAGATATCCATCAAATATTAGTATCTAAAGGAGTAAATAATGATTTACCAATTGTTCGTTGGTACTAAAATTTAAAAATACAAAACTCTTATATAAAAAGGAATAGATAGTATATAACTATGTATTCCTTTATTTTTTGGGATTATATCATATAAAAATCTATATTAAGACTCTTTAATATATAGTCTAATTACAAATATATCAAATTACGTTGTAGTTTTGATAACTTAAATATTATATGATTTTATAAATAATAGAAATCTAAAAAAATAATTATTTAAAATTGAGTATACTTTTTAAATAAGGTCAATAATACTAAAAATAAACTTTTAGGGGTGAGACTTTGAGAAGACCGTTGTTATTGATTTTTATAATAATTTTAATTTTAGGATTATTTATCACATCAAATAAAGAATTAGACAATATAAATTCTGATACTAACATAACTATAAATGGAGTTGTAAAAGATAAAAAAGAAAAAAGTAAATATACTCAATATATAATAGATGGATACTTAGTAAACGATTATAAAAGAAAATACAACCTTAAAATAGGACAAATTGTAGAAGTAAAAGGTAATTTAAAAGATTTAGATAACCTAAATTTAGACGACTTTAATTATGGAAGATATATAAAAAGTTGTGGTTATAAAGGACTAATAAATTCAAACTACTTTAATGTAATTGGACAAAATAAATTTTATATAAATTTGGGAAAGATAAAAATATACATGAGAGATACATTTAGATATCTATATAAAGATTCATCTAACTTTATAAATTCATGTTTATTGGGAATAAAAGACGACTTAACAAAAGAAGAAAAAGATATGTTTTCTAAAACAGGAACGAGTCATGTACTTGCAATATCAGGACTTCATACAGGAATACTATGTGTATTGATAGCTTATATAATAAGAGGAATAAATAAAATATATAAATTATTTATCTTAGTTATTATTATGGCTTTATATAGTATAATGGTTGGATTTTCTCCATCTATAACACGAGCAGTATTTTTTGTCACAATTATGTATTTAGCAATATTTTTATTTAGGAAAAGAGATGGAATAACAACTTTATCATTAATTGCTAGTTTATTAATTATAAATAATCCATACACTATATACAATATTAGTTTTCAGTTGTCATTTTTAGCGACACTGTCTATCTTGTATTTTAATAAAATAATTAAAAGAAAGTTGAAATTTGATATCATATCAATGACTATAGCTGCCAATATTCTAACTATGCCAATAGTTTACTATATATTTGGAGGAATTGCTCTTTTATCGATTTTAGGCAATATAGTAATAATACCTTTTATAGGCATTATTATGAATTTAAGTCTTTTTAGTATTTTATTATTTGAGGTAAATTTAAATATTACAAAAGTTATAGTTTATATAAACAAAAACCTTATTAATATGGTATATTATATATTGGACAAAATAAGCAAGATAGAAATTGGATATATACAAGTTGAGAATCCTAATATAATATATGTAATAATTTATTATGTTTTAATTTTCTCTTACATGATATACAAAGAAATTAAAACTATGAAGGAGCAAGAAAATGAAATACAAGGATATTGTCTATAATATAAAAGCTAAAAATTTTGAAAAAATTTATCTATTATATGGTAGAGAGCACTATTTAATAGATAATACTATAAAATTATTTAGAGAATCTTTGAACGAAAGTATGATCGATTTCAATTTAGATATAATAGATGGCAAAGAAATTACATTAGAACAATTGCTTAGTTCTATAGAAACACTTCCATTTATGGATGAAAGAAAAATAGTAATAGTAAAGGATTTCGAATTGCTTACAAAAGCTAAGAAAAAGAATTTTTCTGATAAAGAAGAAAAAACTCTTGCTGAGCACCTAGAAAATATTCCTGATACTACTATTTTAGTTTTTACTGTATATGGTGAAATTGATAAAAGAAAAAGCATTGTAAACAGAATAAGTAAAAATGGAGTTGTCTATAATTGTGAAAAAATATCTGATATGGAACTGTTTAAATGGTCTAAAAAGAAATTTACAGAAAACAACATAATGATAGAAAATGCACAAATTATGTACTTTATTGAGTCTACTGGATATAAAGATAAAAATAATGAATTTACATTATCTGATATAGACAACGAAATAAAAAAGATAAGTTCTTTTGCAGGAACAGATACACAAGTTACAAATGAAATAATAGATAGACTTTCACAAAAAAAGATAGAAAATGATATTTTTAAACTAATTGATTATATTGGAGATAAAAATTCACAAAGTGCTATAAAAATACTAAATGATATGATAAATGAAGGGGAATCTGTTTTAGGAATTTTTGCTATGATAAATAGACAATTTAAAACAGTGCTCCAAGTAAAAGAATTATTAAATAAAGGACTAAATAATAAAAGTATATCAGAAAAATTAAAAACTTCTTTATTTATAGTAAATAAATCGATAAAAATAAGTAAGAACTTTACAGAAGATATGATAATAGATATGTTAAATTATATACTAGAGAGTGATTATAAAATAAAAAATGGTCTGATGAGGGATACACTTGCTATAGAAATGTTAGTAAGTAAGTACTGCCAGAGAAGAGTGAGTTAAAGTCTTCCTAAAAAGGGGAAGACTTTTTCTTTTATTTAAATTTTTACAAAATAAAAAACCCTTGAAATTAATCAAGGGCCAATTTATGCACAAATTAAACTT
>OLNJ01001400.1_pt1 | contig 12757 bp, 12 predicted proteins | sample 1672191 | NCBI WGS metagenome assembly OLNJ01 (sample SAMEA3136657, study PRJEB25190) | human gut metagenome | biome: human gut; feature: human-associated habitat; material: faeces | place: Austria | collected 2013 | reverse complement strand
TTTTTCATCTCTAATTAATATTCACTTTTTAAAAGATCAATTATGCTCATCTCTAGATAATAATATAATAAGAGCTAACTAAAAAAATATTTAGTTAGCTTGCTTACGATTATGTTTTTTTACTTCCAAAGTATGTCTTGAGGCATAACTTCAAGGATATTATTTAAAAGAGGCACTAAAGTTTCTCTTTTTACATTTGATGAAGAAATTAATTGTTTAAATTTTCTACTACCAGGTTGACCTTGGAATAAGCTTTGAAGTGGAGCAGCTAGTGAGTGAACATTACTTCCTCTTTCAAGCTCTTCTTTTACATAAGGAATATAAGATTTAATTATATCACCTCTAGAAATAGGCTTTATATTTTCATCATTAAGTTTATTTAAGTTAGCTAAAAGATAGCAATCTTCGTATGAGGCCCTACCTATCATAACTCCATCAACCTTAGTAAGTGCATCTTTAATTGAATCTAATGTCTTAAAGCCGCCGTTAATTTCAATATTTAAATAATTAAAGTCATTTTTAAGTTTATATACCATCTCATAATCTAGAGGAGGAATCTCTCTATTATCTTTTGGGCTTAAGCCTTTCAATATAGCAGAACGAGCATGAACTGTATATCTGTCTGGTTTTGCTTTAGAAACTGTATCTAAGAAGTCCAATAAATCTTCATAGCCTTCCATTATTATTTTGCTATTATTATCAGTAATAACTCCAGTTCCATCAATACCAATTCTGTGTTTAATAGTTACAGGTTTATTTGTTGCTTCCTTCATAGCAGAAAGAATTTCATAGACTAAGTTTTTGTCAGACATTAAAGCAGCACCCATTAAGTTTCCTGAAACTCTATCAGATGGACAGCCACAATTTAAATTTATCTCAGTATAATTAAAACCTTCCGCAAGCTTTAAAGCTTTATAGGCATCTTCAGCATTAGATGCTGCTATTTGTAAAGCTACAGGACCTTCTTCTTTTCTAAAATATAATATTTTATCTAAGTCACCATTTATTATTGCTTGAGCTGTAACCATTTCAGTATAAAGTAGAGCTTCTTTATTCATGATTCTGCAAAAATATCTAAAATGCCTATGAGACTTATCAACCATAGGAGCAATACTAATTTTAGGGGTAGGTATATTTGAAGTATATTTTTCCATCTTTTGTTTCCTTTCTTTTATCAGATTATTTATGATTTATTATATCACATTAAAATATTCATAATAATAAATTAAGCTTTCGCAATAATTACCATTATATATATTGAAAGAAAGGGATAATTAGTAGCAAAGTGACAATATCAAAGTTAGTGTATATAATTATAAGTGACAAAATGAAAGGTAAGGAGTCTTAATATGGGTGAGAGAAAAAATAAAGCAATAGAATTACACAGCAATAGATACACTTGCTCACAAGCTGTAGCATGTGCCTTTTGTGATTTAGTAGATGTTGATGATGAAACTATGAAAAGTATAGTTAGAAAGTATAGTGGTGGGGCGTACAAGGTATGTGGAGCCGTTATGGGAGCTTATGTTATAGTGAATTATTTAAAAGGTAATATAAATCCTGATAATCCAGCAGAGTGGATTAAAGAAGATGAGGAACTTTTACATGAGATTGAGAGAAGATTTAAGGAGAAAAATACTTCTGTAATGTGCAAGGACTTAAAGGGTATTACAACAGGAAATGTATTACGTTCTTGCAGAGGGTGTGTAGAAGATGCAGCTGAAATACTAGAAGAACTTTTAGCAGAATAGAAATAAAGTGCGAAGCACTTTGGGCAAAAGTTTGACTTCGTCAAAGTCCAAGATATCGCTTTGTGATGGCCAAGAGATTTACAATATCCATGAGTAATAATTTAGAATTAAAGGAGCCATTGGATATTTACGAAGTAAATCTCTTGGACTGCCGTAGGCACTCTTGGACTCGACGAAGTCGACTTTGGGACTGTGCACTTAGTATGCAATTTATTTATTCTGCTACTGGTATAAATTTGAATTTTTCAACATCAAATATACCTTTATCAGTAATTTTTAGTGAAGGAATTACTGGAAGTGCTAGGAATGATAAAGTTAAAAATGGATTAAAATCTATATCTGGAGAGATTATGTCTATAGCATCATGAAGCTTAGCTAAGTCTTGAATAACTTCTTCAGCTTTTCTACCTGTAATTACTCCACCAATTTCAAGTTTTATAGAAGAGAGTACGTTCCCATTTTGAACTACAATTATTCCTCCACCTAATTTCTTTAATTCTTCTACTGCAAAGATCATATCTGAATCATTAGTTCCAGCAACTATTAAATTATGAGAGTCATGAGTAATAGTTGTTGCAATAGCTCCAGAGTTTAATTTAAGGCCTTTTAATACTCCTAGACCAATATTTCCAGTGTTATTATGTCTTTCCATTACAGAAACCTTTAATAGGTCATTTTCATCTACTAGCGGAGTAAACTCATCTTTTAAATTTAAACTATCTATTTTAATCTTTAAATGATTGCTCTCTAATTTATTAGGAATTAGCTCTATTACATTTATAAAGTCTTTATTACTTATATCTATTTTTAAGTCTTCAGATGTTAACTCTTTTATATTCATTGCTGTTGGAAGATTTACTTCTTCAACAATTTCATCAGGCATATTAAATAATTCGTTGTTTTTAACAACAAGAGTTCCATTCTTATAAACTGATTCTATTGAGAAATCTTCTAAGCTATCTAATATCAAGAAATCAGCAACATAACCAGGGGCTATAGCACCTTTATTTCTTAAGTTGTAGCATTCTGAAGGATTTAGAGTAGCCATTTGAATCGCTATTTCAGATTTTAAACCATTGTTTACACAAAGCTTTATTGAATTATCAATACTTCCATTCATAACTAAATCATCTATATGCTTATCATCAGTGCAAAGGCAAAGACGTCTACTATTAAAAATTGAAGCTCCGTGAACTAAGTCCTTTAAATTTTTAGCAACAGTACCTTCTCTTATAAGCACGTACATTCCACGTCTAACCTTTTCTATTAATTCCTCATAAGTAACACTTTCGTGGTCAGTTCTAATATTAGCAGTAGCATAGATATTAATCATGTCATTATTAAAACCAGCACAGTGACCATCTATTACACCATTATTCTCCTTAGCATCCCAAAGCTTTTGAATCATATCTTCTTCACAGTTTAAAACTGCAGGATAATTCATAACTTCTGCTAATCCAAGAATGTTTTTATTTTTATAGTATGGCTTTAAATCTGAACTATTTAATATAGCACCAGAGTTTTCAAAAGATGTAGCTGGTACACAGGATGAAAGCATAAAGTAAAAGTCAAAAGGTATATCCTTGCTAGAATTAATCATGAAATCAATACCTTTTTTGCCAAATACATTTGCAATTTCATGAGGGTCTATAACCATAGAAGTAATACCATGACGTAATGCACATTTATAATATTCCTTTGGAGTAAGTAGTGATGATTCGATATGAGCATGACTATCTATAAGGCTTGGACATATATATTTACCTGTACCATCAATCTCAGTAGTACCAGAGTATTCTCCTAATCCAACTATATATCCATTAGATATTCCAACATCAGAAATGAAAGTAGAACATTGAAAAACATCTACAACAGTAATATTTTTAATAACTAAATCGCAAGGTCTTCTTTTAGCTGAAGACTCAATCGTTTTTACAAATAAATCTTTATTCATTAAATCCACCTCGTAAATTATTCTTAACCTTCGTGGATCCAGAGACTTCATAGTTATATCATTTACGGTGATATAGTAGAGACGCTTAAACCTTATTATTAAGCTTATACGAAGGTTATTGTTAACCATTATATTCAGATAAGAAATTAATGTCAAAGAAAAATTAAAAAAAAATATCCACGATTAATAATATATATTCAAAAAAATGTGAATATATAATAAGTTAAACGGTTTCTTAAAAGAATATTTTAAATTAAGAAAAATAATAGGAAATGTCTAACTTTGAAAAAGTATCATAAAAGTTATATTATAAAATATGTGCGAAAAAATATAGGGGATATAAATAGCACAGATAAAATTTAGTAAGAGGTGCGGATATGTATTCAAAGGAAATTGATAATTTAGCTCATTCTGCAGAAGTGAAAATTGGACTGTATAAAGACAGTAAGTTAAAGTACATAGTAGCAGCAATGATGGGAAGTTTCTTAGTAAGCTTAGGAATTATGCTAATTTATTCTATAGGTGGAATTATGCATCATGCAGGAAATGAAACTTATAAGATATTAATGGGAGCTTCATTTGGTGTTGCTTTAAGTCTTGTATTCATGGCTGGTGGAGATCTTTTTACAAGTAATGCAATGATTATGACTGTGGGAGCCTTAAAAAAGAAAGTTACATGGTTAGATGCAGTTAGAATATGGATTGCAGTTTGGATTGGTAATCTCTTAGGCGGGATTATGGGGGCATTCTTATATGTACAAGCTGGTCTTGCTACAGGGAAAAGTGAATATATTGGAGAGTTTATAGTAAGCAATGTTTCTGCTAAAATGGCAACTCCAGGAATGCAATTATTTTTAAGAGGATTATTATGTAACGTTTTAGTATGTCTTGCAACTTGGATGTGTTACAAGTTAAAAGAGGAAACTGCTAAGATTTTAATGATATTTTGGTGTTTATTTACGTTCATAACAGCAGGATTTGAACATAGTGTTGCTAATATGGGATTCCTAGCTATGGGGTTAATGTTACCTCATGGAGTTGATGTTAACATTATGGGATATATACATAATATAGGTTGGGTTTCACTTGGAAACTTTGTTGGTGGAATATTGTTTGTAGGATTACCATATTACTTTATAAGTATGAAGAAAAAAGAAAAATAAAATAAATATAAAAGAAAATGACTGTATGCAATAAAAGCAACAGTCATTTTCTTTTATATTTATCTTCTTGTGTTATCGAAGCTTGGTGGTGTAGGATTAGGGTTATCAAAATGTCTTCCAGGAGATGAAAGATCAAAATATAATTTAGAATCTTCTGTAACACCAAAATCATGGTTAGATCCAGTATCTTTAACTTTATTTAATGCCTCTCTAAATAAAGCATTATGAGCTTCTTCTCTATTTAAAAGGAAGTCTATAGTTTCTCTTACATGTTTATCATAAATTTGTCTATATAAGTACTCATAAACTGTTTTAGCTCTTTGTTCAGAAGCAATATTAGAAAGTAAATCAGCTACTAAATCACCAGTTACAGTAACGTAGTTTGCAGTCCAAGGAGCTCCAGATGAATTAACTAGTCCTGGAGTTAAACCAAACATAACATGAGTTTGAATTTCTCCAACGTCTACTCTTTTATAATCAACATCATGACCGTTTAGCAGATTGATAGTTTGAGCAACCATTTCCATGTGACTTAACTCTTCTGCGCCGATGTCTAAAAATAAATCTTTAATTGCAGGGTCTTTAATTCTAAAGCTTTGAGATATATATTGCATAGCAGCTTTAAGCTCACCATTACCTCCACCAAGTTGTTCTTGCATAAGAACAGCATATTGAGGATTGGGTTTTTCAATTTTTACTTCATGTAATAATTTTTTTTCATGTTTAAACATAAGATTATCAGCTCCTAAATTTATATTTTATATATCAATAATTAGTATTCTCATAAGAAATATTTTTATGTAGAAGCATCTCATAATAGATGAGCTGCAAAATGATTCATAAAAAATAAAGTTGACTAAAATAGTATGGATTGATATTGACAAATAATCATTATTAATAGATAATTATTATGAAAATAGAATTTAATAGGAGGACTTAAAAAATGAGAGCATTTGTAGATGAAAATACTTGCATAAGCTGTGGTTTATGTGAAGGATTATGCAGTGATGTATTCTCACTAGATACTGGAGTTGCAGTAGCTATAGAAGGTGAAGTAGAATCAGGATTAGAAGATTCAGTTAGAGAAGCTTGTGATGGATGTCCTGTACAAGCTATATCAATAGAAGAATAAGATTTGGAGGTATTATAAATGTCAAAAGTATGTCTATGTAGAGGAATAACAGAAGAACAAATCGTTGAAGCGGTAAAGAATGGAGCTACTTCTTTTGAAGAAGTTAAAGAAGCTACTGGTGCAGGTGCTGGTGGATGCCGTGGTGGAAGATGTAAAGGTAAGATTGAATTAATAATCGAAAATAATAAATAGTAATTTACATAAAGACTAATTTAACTTTTAAAGAAAGTTAAATTAGTCTTTTTTCTATAAGAATAGATAAGATACTAATTATATAAAAGATATAATTTCTCCAAAATATTTATAAATTATGAATATGATATTAATAATAGTTAACTTCATTGTAGAAGGAAAATAAGTATTGTATACTTAAATATGTCGTATGATAAAGTTATGCATGGAGGGGAAACTTATGAGTAATTACATTGAATTTAAAGATGTAAAAAAGGTATATAAAATGGGTGAGGTTGAAATTGAAGCGTTAAGTGGTGTAAACTTTTCCGTTGATAAAGGTGAATTTGTTGTAGTTGCAGGTGCTAGTGGAGCTGGTAAGAGTACTATACTAAATATTTTAGGGGGAATGGATACTGTATCATCTGGTAAGGTAATAGTAGATAACAATGAGGTAAGTAAATATTCTCAAAAAGAACTAGTTACTTATAGAAGAGATGATATAGGATTCGTGTTTCAATTTTATAATCTAGTTCAAAATTTAACTGTAAGAGAAAATGTTGAACTTGCAATTCAAATTTGTAAGAACCCTCTTGATATAGATAAAGTTCTAGATGCAGTTGGATTAAGTGAGAGAAAAAATAACTTTCCATCTCAGCTATCTGGTGGAGAACAACAAAGAGTTGCTATAGCTAGAGCATTAGCTAAAAATCCTAAATTGTTACTTTGTGATGAGCCAACAGGAGCATTAGATTACAATACAGGAAAAGCGATATTAAAGCTTCTTCAAGATACTTGTAGAGAACAAGGAATGACGGTTATTATAATTACTCATAATTTAGCCTTAACGCCGATGGGAGATAAAATCATCGAAATTAAGAGTGGTAAAGTAAAAAGAATGAGTATAAATGAAAATCCTGTCCCAGTGGAAAGGATTGAGTGGTAAAAATGAAAAATGCATTATGGAAAGATATATTTAGAGATATCAAGAAGACTAAAGGTAGATTTATTTCTATTGTATCTATTATTGCATTAGGAGTAATGCTTTTTACAGGAGTTAAGATAGCTCCATTAGATATGAAAGGATCTGCTGACAAATATTATGATGATTATAACTTAATGGATTTAAGAATAATATCAACATTAGGATTAACAGATGAAGATGTAAAAGATATAAAGAAAATAGATGGTGTATTAGGAGCATATCCTGAATATACAATGGATGCTTTAACAAAGGTAGGAAATGATGAATTTGTTATTAGAGTTCAAAGTATGCCTATATCTAATTTAAGTGATAGTAATGATGACTATATTAATAGATTAAATGTAGTTGAGGGAAGATTGCCAGAAAAATCTGGAGAGTGTGTTGTTGCTAAAGGAAAGTTTAAAGATGGAAAAATTAATATTGGAGATACGCTATCTTTAAAGTCAGGAAAAGAAGAAGATATAACTAATTCTTTAAATGTCAAAGAGTATAAAGTAGTAGGTATTATAGAAACACCATATTATTTATCTGACCAAATTGGTAGTACAACTATTGGTAGTGGAAGTGTTAGTACATTTATGTATATTCCAGAATCAGATTTTAATATGGAGGTATATACAGATATATACGTCACTGTAAGAGATGCAAAGGAGCTTAATTCATATAAAGATGAATATTTTGATGTAGTAGATAAAGTTAAAGAAGCTATTGAAGATAAATCAGACGTAATAGTTGATAGAAGATACAACGAGATAAAAGATGTAGCTATTGAAGAATTAAATAAAGGTAAAAAAGAATATGAAGAAAAGAAGGCTGAAGTAGAAAAGCAGTTAAGTGATGCTAAATCTCAAATTGAAGATACAAAGATTCAATTATTAAATGCAGAAACTGAAATAGATAATAAAGAGGAAGAGTTAAATACAATGATAGCTAATGGTGAATCTCAATTAGCTAGTGGAGAATCCGAATTAATTAAGAAAGAAGCGGAGTATGAAGCTGGATTAAAAGTATTCAATTATGCTAAAGCAACAGCAGAAGAAGGCTTTAATCAAGCTGAAGCAGCTTTAGTAGAAGCTGAAAATAAAATAGCGATTTTGGTTGAAAAAAAATCTGAGATTGAGAATAAGTTGAATGATCCTAACATTAGTGAAGTAGAAAAAATAATGTTAGAAACTGCATTATCAGCTATAGACCTTATTGTTACAAATTCTTTAGATAAAATAAATACAGGTAGAGCAGAGCTAGAAAGTAAAAAGGCAGAGTTTTATAATCAAGAACAGGCATTAGCAGATGCAAAGATTCAGTTAGATACTGCAAGAGCTACATTAGATGCAACAAGAGCAACACTTCAAAGTGCAAAGAGCGAAGGTGTAATCCAGCTATCAAATGCTAGAGTAGAAGTAGAAAATGGTAAAGTTCAATTGGCAGAGGGTGAAGCTGAGTACGAGAAAAATAAAGCGCTTGCAGACGAAGAACTCTTAAAAGCAGAAGAAAAGCTTAAAGATGCAGAAAATCAAATAAATAAAATAGAAAAACCAAGTCTTTATATATTAGATAGAAATTCTCATTATTCATATGTTGATTATGAAAATAGTGCAAATAGTATAGATAAGGTATCAAATGTATTTCCTGTATTCTTTTTAGTAGTAGCTGCATTAGTATGTTTAACTACTATGACAAGAATGGTAGATGAACAAAGAATAAATATTGGTACTATGAAAGCTCTTGGATACAGTAATGGAAATATAGCAAAGAAATTTATTGTATATGCTTTATTAGCAAGTTTAATAGGATCAGTTTTAGGTATCATAGTAGGCTTTACATTTTTACCAAAAGTAATATATGATGCGTATAATATTATGTATATAATGCCTCCTATGACTTTCTTTACAGATATTCCGCTAGCAATTATAACAGCAGTTGTTGCAGTTGGATTAACTACATTAGTTACTTATTCTGCATGTAGGATTGAACTTAGAGAGACACCTTCAGTTCTTATGAGGCCAAAAGCTCCTAAGGAAGGAAAAAGAATATTACTAGAAAGAATACCTTTTATATGGAATAGATTTAATTTTACTGGAAAGGTTACAATCAGAAATATATTTAGATATAAAAAGAGATTTTTGATGACTGTAATAGGTATTGCAGGAAGTACAGCTTTATTACTTGCAGGACTTGGATTAAAAGATTCCATAAAAACTGTAGTAGAAAAGCAATTTGGAGTAATAAATAAGTATGATATATCAGTTAATTTAGAAAATAATATAAATACTCTTAAGAAAAATGATTTAACATCTTATATTAATAATCAAAAGGATATTAAAGATTTATTATTTGTTAAAGGTGAGATGTGTAAGATTGAAGCTAATGATGTAAGTAAAGATTTAGATGTTATAGTCCCAGAAGATATAAATGCATTTGATAAATTTGTTCATCTTCAAAATAGAACTTCTGGAGAAGCAATAGAGTTAGATGATGATGGAATAGCTATTACAGAAAAGATTGCGAAGACGCTTGGTGTAAAAGTTGGAGATAAAATAACTATAACTAACAGTAATGATGTAACAGGAACTGCTAAGGTAGCATCAATAGTAGAAAACTATATACAACACTATATTTATATGACTCCTGATTATTATGAAAAAGTATTTGATAGAAAAGCTACTCCAGATGAAGTTTATATTATATTAAATAACTCTACTAGTGAAGTGGCTGATGCTGTATCTAGTGGATTAGTAAATCAGGATGGTGTATCAGGAGTTGTAAGTAATACTGGAGTAAGAGACAATTTTAATAACACTATAGAATCTTTAGATTTTATTGTATTAATAATGATTATATTTGCTGGTGCATTATCATTTATAGTTCTATATAATCTTACAAATGTTAATATTTCAGAGCGTATTAGGGAAATAGCTACAATAAAAGTTTTAGGGTTCTATGATAAAGAAGTAGAAGCTTATATATTCAGAGAAAATGTATTATTAACAATAGTTGGAATGTTTGCAGGACTAATACTTGGTGTAGTATTGCATCAATTTATTATGGTTACTGTAGAAATGGATTATGTAATGTTTGGTAGAAGTATTAATACAATTAGCTATGTATATGCAGGATTACTAACAGTAGGATTTGCATTATTAGTAAACTGGGCAATGTACTTTAAACTTAAAAAGGTACAAATGGTAGAATCATTAAAGTCAGTAGACTAAAATAAAAAAGTTGCTTTAATAGCAACTTTTTTATTTTAATTTTTAAACTTCAAAAATCCAGCCTTCCGGTCCTTCAATATCACCAAATTGTATTCCACAAAGGATTCTATAAAGTTCTTTTATTACAGGACCAACTTCTGTTTCACTATAGAATACGTGAAGGTGACCATTATATTCAATACCACCAATTGGAGTTATTACAGCAGCAGTTCCACAAGCTCCAGCTTCTTTAAATTCATCTAGATTATCTATTGGAATGTTCCTTTCATAAACCTTAATACCTAAGTAATGTTCGGCAATATGCATTAATGAATACTTGGTTATACTTGGAAGTATAGAAGATGACTTTGGAGTAACAAATTCATTGTTTCTAGTTATTCCAAAGAAGTTAGCAGCCCCAACTTCATCAATATTTTTTCTAGTTGCAGGGTCTAGATATATACAATCTGCAAAACCTCTATCAACAGCTACTTTATGAGGTTGAAGAGATGCAGCATAGTTTCCACCTACTTTGTTAGCTCCAGTACCATGTGGAGCAGCTCTATCATAGTCAGCAATCATAAAGTTACATGGAGTCATACCACCCTTAAAATAATTACCTACAGGTAAGCAGAATACAACGAATATATATTCCGTTGCAGGTTTAACACCTATATTATCACCTACTCCGATTACGAAAGGTCTTAAGTATAAGGTCCCACCAGTACCATAAGGTGGTACAAAGTGCTCATTTGCTTTTACTACTTGCTTACAAGCATCTATAAACTTATCTACAGGTATTTTAGGCATAAGTAACTTACTTAAGCTGTTATTCATTCTTTTAGCATTTTCATCAGGTCTAAACAATTGTATTTTTCCTGATTTTGTTCTGTAGGCTTTTAGTCCTTCAAAACATTGTTGTCCATAGTGTAATGCAGTTGATGCTTCGCTTATTGTTAACATATTATCTTCTATAAGATTGCCGTCATCCCATTTTCCATCCTTCCAATATGAAATGTAACGATAGTCAGTTTTAATATAATTAAATCCAAGATTGCCCCAATCAATGTTTACAGTTTTATTCATTTAAATCGCCCCTTTATTTATTTTATTCATCATTTTATCATTAATAACGAATAAGCGAAATATTAACATAAAAGTATTTATTTATACAAAATTATACTGACTATATGATAAAAAATACTATATTAATTGAAAAAATATTAAGGGTTTAATATTAGTATATAAAGAATAGAGAAATAGAATAACTATATGAGAATTTTATTGAAGAATATGGTACAATAATAAGTGTAAATATGATTTATATCATGGAGGTAAAATTTATGAAGAAAGAAATTATTTCAACAGCAAAAGCCCCATCTGCTATAGGACCTTACTCACAAGGAGTTAAAATTGGTGAGCTAGTTTATACATCAGGTCAAATACCAGTTAATCCTGCAACAGGAGAAATGGAAACAGATATTAAAAAAGCAACTGAAAGATCAATGAATAATGTTAAAGCTATTTTAGAAGAAGCTGGTACATCTTTAGAAAATATAATTAAGACAACTATATTTTTAAAGGATATAAATGACTTTGCAGCAGTAAATGAAGTATATGCAACATTCTTTAATGCAAATCCTCCAGCAAGAAGCTGTGTAGAAGTTGGAAAGCTTCCAAAGGATGCATTAATAGAAATAGAAGCAATAGCACATTTATAAAAAATAAAGCTATATTTATATAGTTAAAGTTTAAATGATAAACTCATTCTCATATTGTAGGATGAGTTTAATTAATAATTAAGAGGGGGTGGAGAAATGGACATATTAGAAATTTACAGTGCTTTAGATGCTTTAGGGATATTTTTAGGAATAGTTTTCATATTTTTATTAGGATTCCTATTATTTGGAGTAATAGTTTATATTTTTACGGGTATAGCTTATTATAAAGCTGCTGAAGTTGAGAGTATACCTAATAATTGGTTAGCTTGGATACCAGTAGGTAATAGTTATATAATGTTAAGATTAGCTGAAAAGAATATGAATTTTTTATTTGTTTTTATTGCATCAATGGCAAGTACTGTTATCAGAAACTTTTTTGATACAGGAGTAATATTTAACCTAATATCATTTGCTATAAGTATAGTATCAATTATTATATCTATACAATGCTATTTAGTTATAGGTAAAAAGTATGAAATAAGTCCAGCTTGGTTCATTGTTGGGTGTTTTATAATACCAGTAATGATTGTTCCAATGGTAATGCTATATAAGAAAGCAAAAAAGATATCTAGAGGTGAAGCTACATTAAATAGCATAGAAAATGATGCAGATAATGAATTTTGATAAAAAAGCCGTATAGGCTTTTTTATTTTTAAAAAATATAGTAAATTATAAAGTTGTATAATATT
>OLNJ01001398.1_pt1 | contig 12758 bp, 15 predicted proteins | sample 1672191 | NCBI WGS metagenome assembly OLNJ01 (sample SAMEA3136657, study PRJEB25190) | human gut metagenome | biome: human gut; feature: human-associated habitat; material: faeces | place: Austria | collected 2013 | reverse complement strand
ATAAAAGAATTATATATAATAATAAGAATAGATAAAAATGTAATGTAGCAATAAAAGAGAAATACATCAAAAAGCAACAATAACATACTAGAAAACAGAGATTTCAGAAAGTGAGAATAAATAATAACATTCAAAATAAAAACAACAAAGAAATAGTAAATCAACCGTTTTAACTGATGTAGTCAAATATATATTATAAATCTGATAAAGAGTTAATGTTTCTAATAAAAGAAGCATTAACTCTTTTTATATTTTAGGAGGAGTAGATATGAATAAGTCGGATTATAATGGAGTATACGAAGAGTTAGTCGAATTACTAGGATTAGAAAATACATTAAAAATACATAAACATTTCAGAGGGCAACAAGTGAACTTTCCAATGAGATTATATTCTAAAGAGTACATAGAAGAATATCTTATAAAAAATTACAATGGTAAGAACTTGAAAGAATTATCTAAGAAGCTAGATTACACAACTAATTGGTTGAGGAAGATGTTAAATAAGATTGAATTTAGTTAATTTAGTATTGGACTGATAGAGGTTGTAAGTAGGTCTAACTTAGGTTGAATAGAAGTAAAGAAAATCAATAAGTTGGACGTAAGGACATATTAAATTTCTAAATAGAGGTAAAAAGAGTTACATAAAAAGAAAATGTAAGTAAGAAAAGACTGAAAGCTCTATGCGACCATACGTCCAAGGGCAATGAAATCAATAATAGAAGAAGAAGGTAATAAGTCCTAAATAGAACCAGAATCAAGACTAAGATGTATAATTCCCGTAAATCCCGCAAACCCGTAAAAAATAATATGTCTATAATAAACAGAAGAAAAATAAATAAGTTTTTTATAACAATAATAAAATCTTACGGGATTACGGGAAAAACGGGGAAGCAAGATGAATCCAATAATAAGAGTGTAATAAATGATTGGGGGGAAAGGGGGCAAAGTAGTAGGGCTAAATAAAATTAAAAAATAAAAAGTTATTTTTTATAAATAAAACTTTTTATCTACTTATCTACCTTTTCCCCCTTTACTATCCAAGAATAATTGTAATAGAAAATATCGTCATAACCGTAGTGCCAATAGTGTCGATATTTTCAATAGAAATAAGTTAATGATTATAGGAGAATAAAAATGAATATAGATAAAGTAAATAAGATAGAACAGGTTGCTATATACTGTAGAGTAAGTACAATAGAACAAGCAGAAGAAGGATATAGTATAGATGAACAAGAAAGACTTCTAAGAGATTGGTGTAATAGAATGAATTACTCAGTTTATAAGGTATATTCAGATAGAGGAATAAGTGGTAAAGATATAAAAAATAGACCAGCATTAAAGGAACTTCTAAAGGATGCAGAGGAAAGAAAGTTTCAGATGGTGATTTCTTGGAAGATTAATAGGATAAGTAGAAAGCTTTCAGATGTTCTAAAGATAGTAGATATACTAGAGCAGAATAGTATATCTTTCAATTCTTATTCAGAGCAATTCGATAATAGTACACCAGCAGGAAAAATGCAATTTCAGATGATGGCATTGATAGGAGAGTTTGAGAGAGGTACTATAGCTCAAAATGTAAAAATGGGAATGTGTGCAAAAGCAAAAGCAGGAGAATGGTGTGGAGGTAGAGTTCTAGGATATGACTTAGTTCCAGTGGAGAGTCAAGAAGGAGCTAAAAGAAGAAAGAATAGACTAACAATAAATGAGAAAGAAGCAGAAGCAGTTAGGTTTATTTTCAATGAATATGTTAATGGGAAGGGATATAAAGCTATTACTAATCAACTAAATAAGCTAGGTTACAAGACTAAGAAAGGGAATGATTTTTCGGTAGGTTCAATACGAGAAATTCTAACTAACCCAGTATACATAGGAAAAGTTAGGTATAATGTAAGACAGAACTGGTCAGAAAAGATAAGAAGAAATATAAATGCTAATCCAATAATAACAGATGGAATACATGAACCTATAATAGATGAAGGGTTATGGGATAAGGTACAATCAATCATGGAAAGTAAGAAAGGTAAGCCTTCAAGAATATACGATGGTGAGTATCCACTAACAGGAATACTAAGATGTCCTAAATGTGGAGCTGGTATGGTGATTTCAAGAACTACTAATAAGTTGGCTGATGGAACTAAGAAAAGAATAGCTTATTATTGTTGTGGAGCATGGAAAAATAAAGGTACAAGTGTATGTAATTCTAATACAATAAGAGTTGATAAAGCTAATGAGTATGTATTCAATAAGATTTCAGAATTACTTTCTAATGAGAAAATGGTTGAAACTATAGTAAATAACATTAATAAGGAAAGACATAGTAAGGTAAATCCAGCTAAGAAGGCGTTAGAAAGAATAGATAAGGGGCTTGAAAAGATAGATAGGAAGAAAACTAAACTTTTCGAAGCATATGAAGAAGAACTAATATCTAAGGAAGAGTTCAAGGAGAGAAAAGATGAGCTAAACAAGAGAGCTAAAAGTCTTCAAGAGGAGAAAGAACCTTTACTGGTTACACTTTCAGATGATGTAAGTGAAGAAATACCGTATGAATTCATAAAGAGTATATTAGAGAATTTCAGTAAAGTTCTAACAGAAAGTGCAACTAGAGAGCAACAGAAGAAATTGCTTCATATGATAATATCAGAGATAACTATAAATGAAACAAGAGAAATAGATTCAATAAAACTAAAAGTAAATGATAGCTTGGTTGACTATATAAGTAAAGAAGAAGGAGTGTCTATAAAGGATACTCCTTCTTCTTTTATGTTAAAAAATGTTGGGGTAAGTACATTGAATTTAGATATTGCTATATAAATAATGAAATATAAACTTAAACAAATGGAAAGTACACTTGACATAAGAGAGGAATTTGATATACTAAAATTAAGGAAAGTTAACTTTACATTAGGGAGGGATATTTTGAAAAATCGTTTAGAAGAATTGCGAAAACAAAGGGGTATTAAGCAGGAAGATTTAGCATCAGAACTGGAAGTATCAAGACAAACTATAGGCTCTCTTGAAAATGGGAGATATAATCCATCGATTATTTTAGCTTTTAAGATTGCTAGATATTTTGATATGAGTATTGAAGAAATATTTATTTATGAGGAGGAGTAAAAATGAAAAAGTCAATATTGTATACGGGAATAGGATATACACTTTTAGGAGTAATTTCACTAATAATTGCTTTATTAACTGAATTTAAATTTGAAGGTATTTTATGGGGTTTATGTGGAGCTGGTATTGGACCAGGTATTACAATGATTTGTAAATATGTATATTGGTCAAAACCTGAGAATAAGGTCAGGTATAATGAAAAAGTAAAAATTGAAAAAATTGAAATGGTTGATGAGCGAAAAGTTATGTTAAGAGATAAAAGTGGATGTATTACTTATCGTATAATGATAGCAATTTATTGTATCTTAATTATAACTTTTGCTGTATTAGCTGTATTTGAGTATTTTATGCCATTTTCTCAATATGCTGTTATTGGATTGAGCATATTGCTTATTTTTCAGTATATCTGTGGGATTGTTATATTTAATAGACTTAATAAAAGATTATAATAATAAATATATTTATGAAAGAGTATATAAAAAACCTCATTTAATACCGATACGGAGAACCGTACCACAAATAAATGATATTTATAAATATATTTTATATATTTAGATTTTAATGAAGCTAGAGGTACAGTAGTTAGATTTATTTTTTACACAAATCAATCTACTGTCCCAAAAGAGTATATGACTCAGTAAAAGTCATATACTCTTTATATTACAATTCTTTAGCAATAGCATATCCTGCATGAATAGCATCTTTTATTGTTCCAACATTGTTTGCGTCTCCTATAGTGTGATAAGGCATTTGAAGTTCCTTTAAAGTATCAGCCAGTGTGGTGTCTGTGCGGTAACCTACGGCGAAGATAAGGGTGTCGGCATCAGCAATGCAGTGGATTTCACCGTCTTTGCTATAGTAGATTTTATCTTCCTCTACCTTTTCAACCTTGGCGCTACAGATTAGCTCTATGCCTTTTTTCATCATACGTTGTACAAGTAAACTTCTACCTGCGCCTGTTTCTGTTGACATGATTTCTGGAGCCATTTCAATTACAGTGACTTTTCTGTCTCTAGGAAGACGGTCATAAACTAGGGGTGCAAGATAATCTGCAGTTTCACAACCTACAGAACCACCTCCAATAATAACGATTTTACGGCCAGGGAAGGCTTTTCCACCTAGAATATCATCAGCAGTTGCCCAATGTTTAAAGGATGTAAATGGTTGGATAACAATAGGGGAGGCACCATTGCTTATAATCACTTCATAATCAGCAAATTCATTTTGTAATAGTTCTTTATTAACAGTACAGTTTAAACGAATTTCAACTCCAGTTTCTTCGAGTTTTCTAACCATGTATTGTGTAACCTTTGAAAGATCTTGCTTAGCAATTGGCACGGAAGCTATACGCATAAGTCCACCTAGTTCTTCATTTTGATCGCAAAGGACTACATGATGACCTCTTTTCTTTGCAACATAGGCTGCTTCCATACCAGCAGGTCCGCCACCAATAACAAGAATTTTTTTCTTTGTGTTAGATAACTTAAGAGTATCCTCATTTTCAATTTCAAGAGAGGGATTGATTGTGCAAGCTACACGCTTTCCAAACATAATACCGTTTAGGCAACGAAGACATCCAATACATGGACGTATATCATTATCCATACCTTTTTCGGCTTTATTAGCAAATTCAGAATCACATAAATTAGCTCTTCCAATCATGCAGATATCTGCTTTACCATTGGCGATTAATTCATCAGCAATCCAAGGCTCTGTAATTCGTCCAACAGTAGCTATTGGGATTGACGTATGTTTTTTGATTTCTTCTGATAACTTAGCGTGAGAACCTTGCTTTGTACCAGGTGCAGGGATTGAGCTACCACGCATGATAGTAGTTCCTCCAGATACGTGAATCATATCAGCACCAGCTTTCTCTAATTGCTTAGCAATGTATATTCCATCGTTAAGATTTAAGCCTCCATCACAGTATTCATCACCAGAAGTTCTTACATCAATGATGAAATCTTTTCCGCACGTTTTACGAACTTCTTCAATAACTTCTAGTGTTAATTTCAAACGGCCATTGATATCACCACCATATTCATCAGTTCTTTTATTATATAGAGGAGATAAAAAACCTCCTAGTAGACCGTGGGCATGAGCAGCATGAATTTCAACACCATCTCCTCCAGCGGTTTTAATTCTTAAGGCTGCTTCACCAAACTGCTTGATAATAATCTTTAATTCTGGTATGGTTACTGGTCTTGGGGCTTCCTTCGCATAGGTAGGCCCAACATTTGATGGTGCGATTAAACGAGGTGTTCCCGGAATAGGGAAGGCCATGTAAGCAGGATGGAATAATTGGGGAAGGATTTTTGCTCCATACTTATGGACAGCCTCCGTCAACTTTTTCCAACCAGGAATATAAGAATCATCACTTATGGACATATCTCCAGGTAAATATGTGTAAACAGGTTCAATAGTAGTTACTTCAGTAACAATAAGACCAACACCACCCTTTGCTCTTGCAGCGTAATGCTCAACTAAAGTATCTGTTACATAACCTTTATCTGCTAGGTTTGTAGATATTGGTGGCATAAAAATACGGTTTTTAACTGTGGTTTCACCAATTTTGATAGGTGAAAATAAATGACTATATTTTTTCATATCCTCATCTCCTTTTTCTTTGATGTTACCATATTATTCAATTAGTATTCTTATCCTAGCTTGATGTTAAAGGTTAAAATATGTCCTCATATTTGAAGATTAAAAGCGAAATGAGATAATATTAAAGCGAAAAATGACTTATAATAGAAAGTTACAAGGTAGATTTTAAGTTCCTCCATTTTAAACTTTAGCAATATCTATAATAATTTCATCATTACAGTGAGTTATAGTGCTTTTTACATCTTTAGATGTTTGAATGGAGCAAAGAGTATGCCCTTCTTTCACTTTGATTTTTATGCTATCATTTTCATAAAGGATGTTTTCTGATTCTTCTAACAGGTGTTGAAGGAGCTGCTTTTGATTATAATCTAGAGACATTATTTGTTCTCTTTTATCTTCATTAAATTTCATGTTATTGACAAACTTTTTGCGATAGTGGCTAGGAACAATTCCATAAAGTTCTTTGAAGGTTGTGGTATAGGCTTTAGAATTTGGCATGCCACAATCAGCAGCAATCTGCTCAATGGATTTTTTCCCCTCTAATAAAGATTCTATGGATTCACGAATTCTTACTAGAGCAACATATTTTACAAATGGAATACCTGTATACTTCTTAAAGAGTTTGGAAGTGTAAGAAACGCTAAACATAAGTGTATCTGCTACATCTGTTAAACGTAGATCCTCTTGATAATGGCTATCTATGTACTGAATAGCTTTAATATAGTTTTCTCTATGAATAGATTGAAGAGGTAAACGTTCAATAGGATACTGCATGTGATTAGAAGTTATATAAACAATTTCCATCATTATTGTATTTAACTCAAATAAATTATTATTACCACGTAATAGAACTCCAACTAATTTACCTATTTGAAGCTTTAATTTTTTCAATAATTTCAAATTATTATTGTCAGTGCAAACAATTGATTCGTAGGAATGCTTTATTTCTCCTATCATTGCTGATGGAAAGAGAGAAAAATCAATATGTATGGTTAAAATCACATTTTCTTCTCTAGAATTTTGACGAATTATATGAATATCATTTGGAGCAATGATTAATAGTTCATGCTCTTTAATTATATGAGAGAAGTTTTCTGTAATAACCTCATATTCTCCCTTTAAAACGTAGGTTATTTCTAGACTACTATGACGATAAAATACTTGTCTGCTAAAGCTGTTAATGCTTAGGCTTAAAGGATAACCGAATTTTTGACCTGAAAAATCATAATAATATTTCATATTTTGCATAAAAAAACCTCCATTTATTGTAGTTGCAGATTTAACGTATTTTTTCTTTAGATATATAAATTAAAATTATATTACTAATAATAGATGCTTTTACAAAAATAAACAAGTTGTTATTCTTGATAATGATTGAATGATAAAAGTCTTAGCGAAATAAAGAAATTATATAGGGAAGATAGACAAGATATATTAGAAAAAGCTGATGAGCTTATTAAGAATACTTATCGAGTTCTCATTACTAGAGGGATGAAAGGATGCTATATTTATTGCGTATTTGAAAAAAAATTTAGTTATAGCAGTTAAATTTGTATTGGTTGCTAATGAATAATATATCACTAATTTAAATAATTAGAATTATGAATAATGAACCGTATCATAAATAAGTGAGGTTTATAGCCTTAGGCATTAGTATAACTTGCCTAAGGCTATTTTTGTAATTGAAAATATCCTATCATAAGTAATAGTAAAAAGTTAAAAAATTGTTTATATTAATAAATAATATTAAGTAAGAGATAAATAACAAATTTATCAGTTGAAAAAATAAGCTATAATAATATTTTAGCATGTTGGATAATTTTACATTTGACAAAAGTGTTGAATAGTAATAATATAATAACAATATTGATTGAATAAAATTAAATTTTAAAAAATTAAAAGAGGGGTTATAATGGATAAATATGAGAAAATAAAATTAGATAATCAGTTATGTTTTTCATTATATGCAGCTTCAAGAGAAGTAATAAAAACTTATAAACCACAGTTAGACAAATATGGACTTACATACACTCAATATATTGCTATGTTAGTTGTTTGGGAGTATGAAAAAATAACGGTAAAGGAAATGGGGCAAAAACTACATTTAGATTCAGGAACTCTTACTCCTGTATTAAAAAAGCTACTTTCAATGGAATTGATAGATAAATATAGAGATAAAGAGGATGATAGAGTAGTTATTGTGGAGGTTACTGAAAAAGGAAGAAAAATGAAGGATGAAATTATTGAGGTTCCAGAGAAAATATATTGTAAGTTTAGTAAGAACATAGAAGATGCTGTTGAGCTAAAGAGATTGTTAGATAATTTATTAGCAACATTTAAGTAAGAATTTGTTAAGCTATACGTTTAATTAGAATAGACTTTTTAATTAAATGTGTATGTAGCAAATTCTATAATTTTAAAATAATCAATTGAGCAAAATTAAATTTAATTAAATTAAAAGGAGATAAAATATGAAATTTTATGATTTTTCAGCAAAAAAAATGAATGGACAAGAAGTTAAGATGGAAACATTTAAAGGTAAAGTTGTATTAGTAGTTAATACAGCAAGTAAATGTGGATTAACACCACAATTTACTGAATTAGAAGAATTAAATAAGAAATATAAAGAAGAAGGTTTAGAAATTTTAGGTTTTCCTTGCAACCAGTTTGCAAATCAAGATAAAGGAAGTAATGAAGAAATACAAGAGTTCTGCTCTTTAAATTATGGAGTTACATTTAATATGTTCCAAAAGATTGAGGTAAATGGAGAAAATGCACATCCATTATATAAGTTCTTAAAAAATGAGAAAAAAGGTTTATTAAGTAAAGAAATTAAATGGAATTTTACAAAATTTCTTGTTGATTCAGAAGGAAATGTAGTTAAAAGATATGGACCTACAGTAAAGCCATTAAAAATTGAAGAGGATATTAAAAGGTTATTAAAATAATTATAGGTGGTAATGATAGAATGAATGAAAGATATGATATTGCAATAATAGGAAGTGGACCAGCTGGAATATCAGCAGCATTAAATGCAAAGATAAGAAATAAAAGATTTATTGTTTTTGGAAGTAAAGAAATAAGTACAAAACTTGTAAAGGCTCATAAAATAAATAATTACTTAGGTTTTTATGGAAAAAGTGGAGTAGAAATAAGAGATGAATTTGCTAATCATTTAAAAGCAATGGATATTGAAATAACAGAAGAAAAAGTGAATAGCATTTATGCTATGGGAGATTATTTTACTTTGATAGTAAATGATAAAATGTATGAAGCTACTTCAATAATATTAGCTACAGGAGTTAATTTTGGTAAGCCATTTAAAGGAGAAGAAGAGTTTTTAGGTAAAGGGGTAGGATATTGTGCAACATGTGATGCTCCTTTATATAAAGATAAAGTTGTAACAATAATTGCTTATAATAAGCATGAAGAGGCTGAAGCAAATTTTATAGGAACAATAGCATCAAAAGTATATTATGTACCAATGTATAAGGAAGAAATAGAAGTTGATTCATCTATTGAAATCATAAAGGATATTCCAGTAGAAATAGTAGGAGATAGTTCAGTTAAAAAACTTATTCTTAAAAATAGTGAAATTGAAACAGATGGGTTATTTATTTTAAGAGATAGTGTATCACCAGGTCAGTTAGTTCCAGGTTTAAAAATTGAAAACAATCATGTAGAAGTTGATAGAACAATGAAAACAAATATTGCAGGTTGTTATGCTGCAGGAGATATAGTTGGTGCTCCATATCAATATATTAAGGCAGCAGGAGAAGGAAATATAGCAGCATTATCAGCGGTGTCTTATATAGAACAAATAAAAAGAAAAAATAAAGAGGTGTAATTTATGATAAAAGTAGTTAATAGTAATGAATTTAAAAGTGAAATTAAAAAGGATATGGTTTTAGTGGATTTCTTTGCAGAATGGTGTGGACCTTGCAAAATACTTTCACCAATATTGGATGAGTTACAAGTTGAATTTAAAGATAAGATTAATATAATAAAGGTTAATGTTGATAACAATATGGATATTGCTCAACAATATAATATATCTAATATTCCTGCATTAGTAGTATTAAAAAAGGGTGAAGAAGTTCAAAGATTAATGGGATTTTCACCTAAACAGGTGATTAAAGAAAATATTGAGAAGCATTTATAAGAAGGAGAAAAAAAATTATGATATATGATTTTAAAGTAAAAAATACAAATGGAGAAGAAATATCTTTAGAAAAATATAAAGGAAAGGTTCTTTTAATAGTAAATACAGCAAGTGGATGTGGATTTACACCACAATACGAGGGATTACAAAAGATTTATGATGAATACAAAGATAAAGGTTTTGAAATATTAGATTTTCCATGTAACCAATTTTTCCAACAAGCATCAGGAAGTGATGCTGAATTATCAAGTTTTTGCAAATTAACATACGGAACAACCTTTGAAACTTTTGCTAAAATTGAAGTAAATGGAGAAAATACTTCGGAATTATATAAATTTTTAAAATCAGAAGCACCACAAGCAGAAGAAGATGAATCATCAAAATTATTATACGGAAAGCTTGAAGGGATGGGGTTTAAAACTGATGGAGAAGATATAAAATGGAATTTTACTAAATTTTTAGTGGATAGAAATGGTAAAGTTATTTCAAGATTTTCTCCAACATATGAACCAGAAAAATTAGCTTCAACAATAAATGAGATATTAAAATAAACTGTAGTGTGAGAATTATACCATAATTATATATAAAATAGATACAACAATAAAGTGATAAAATCTCATTTACCACCGATACGGAGAACCGTACCACAAATAAATGAGGTTTTTACTGAAATTGTAAATAGAATAATGTTATAAGATAGTAAAACTCTTACTTGTATTAAATTACAGGTAAGAGTTTTTTTATAAAGTAATTAAGTTATTGCAAAATAGTACCTTGATATATTTATTTAAAATAGAATAATATAGTACGATAAAATATGAAATAGTTAATAACTGTATTACATTGTGCTTTAAAACAAAGGTGGACAAATTTAATTATCCACTTTTAATATTTTATTATCTATTATCTATTATCTAAACTAAATTTTCATCTATATATTTTAAAAACTTTTTTTCTTCCTCTTCATTTTTGAATGCTCTTTTAGGAATATTCAGTACTTGTCCTGAAATTAAGTTAATAAATATATTATTCTTTGTTACACTAATATCATTTATAAAACTCCATTGAATTTTACTATACATACCCTCAATTTCTTCACTTATGCCATCTTCTTGTAAAGTTATTTTAGTATCTTTTATCTGTTTTATAGATTTAGAAAATTCCTTATTTGCTAAATTCTTAATTGTTTTATCTCTAGCTGTATTAAATATACTATCACTATATAAAAACCAAATAATTAATAATATAGTTGCCATCACTAATACGGGTATATAAAATGGGGCTACCAACTCTAATAAAAAAAAGGTTGTTATTACTATAATGATTGCTATTGATATTTTATATTGAATTTTAGCCTTTCTTGTGATACTAATATCATTATTTTTTAGTCTAAGTAATTCTAGATAATCATCCATAGTCATTTTAAAAATTATCTCCAAATTAATTCCTCTCCTTTTCTTATATGTAAATATATTGTATAATTAGTATATTATATATACTACTAAAATAAAAGGGGATTGTTATGAACTATAGTAATAAAATAAATTTTATAGATACAAAAGTAAAAAGTAATAAATTAAAATCAATAATTACTCTTATTATGGTATGTATATTAAGCATTACTGCTATACTTACTATTTTATATAAAGATATAGTTAAACCTACAACTATAACATTTAAAGATATTAATGAACTACTTATAGATTACACAATTACAGAACCTATTATTTATGAAAAAACTAAAGAGATTATGCCTCAGCAAATTTCTTATGTTAGTAATATTAATTTAATAGATGCTGAGTATGTAAATTTTAATACCATTAATGCACCTATTTCTATGACTTTGAATTATTCTACAGGGACAATAGAGTGTTTTGCTACTGCTGAAATTCAATATAAATATAAACAAGGTTGGTTTATAAAAGATTTTATTAATGTTAAAACTGACAATTTTATTCCTTTATTTTCTGCTGGAGATGCTTTGTTAGATATTCTTATTGATGCAGTTTATTTTGGAAATGGATTTTCATTTAACAACATTAATTATGAATATACTAAAAGTTATATAGATTCACTTTATGTTATAGCTGAAGAAGGAGATACCTCCTCTACTATAGTTAAGAGTGGTTCTTATGATACTGCTAGAGCAGTACATCTATCTGCTACTCTTTCTTATAATTTTAATGAAGGCACGTGGGAACTTTTAGATTATAAACCTACTGTTTATAATTATTAGACATACTTATTTTCGCAAATATAAATATTAAATTATTACGAAATAAATCTAAAATATAAATATATATTATAGTTAAGAATAATATATTGAATAAAGATATTACTTACAAGAAACTTCTATGTGTAATTAGATTACATATAGAAGTTTTTATATTTGGGGAGGATTAATGATGAAGAAGATTTATAAGAAAAGTCAATTACTAGAAGTGAATGATATACCGTTAGAAGTAATTGAAGGTATAAAAGCAACAATAGATGTACTGAATGAAAACTATGGAGCAAATAGAGATATAGAATCTGATTTAGGTGGATATGTAGTTATAGCAGAAAATATCGTAGATATCGAAATACTGAAACAAGATAAGTTGCAAGGGTTAATACCAGAATATGCTGATATGATTGAGTGTAGTAGAGGGATAAATTATAATTCGATCCTCTATATACTTTCAAGCGATGTATCAATAGTGGTAGTATGTACTGAAGAACTTTTTAAATTCCTACTAGAATAAGATAAGGAGAGTAAATAACATGAGTAAGAAGAATGAAGAAAAGATAATCAAGGAAACTAAATATTGTAAGATAATAAACCAAGGAAAAGTTGGAGAAGGAGAGTACACATACTCAATAGAGAAAATCTACA
>OLNJ01001392.1_pt1 | contig 12796 bp, 14 predicted proteins | sample 1672191 | NCBI WGS metagenome assembly OLNJ01 (sample SAMEA3136657, study PRJEB25190) | human gut metagenome | biome: human gut; feature: human-associated habitat; material: faeces | place: Austria | collected 2013 | reverse complement strand
TAAAAAAGATTTTGAGCAACGGACGAAGTCGTTGGCGACATGAGCGAAACGAATTTTTTATATGTAAATTTATAATTTATTTTAGTTATGGTTAAAATATAAATGCTAGTATTAATGAGAAAATTAGCCAAAACATAGAAAAAATAATAGTAGTAAATTTATTAGATATGGACAACTTAAAGATATACAAAATATAAAAGAAAATTTGGAGGAAAGCAAAATGATATTTGAAAAATTACAAGGAATAATAGAAGAAAACTTATCAATAGAAAGAGATGAAATAAAATTAGAAAGTACATTTGAATCTTTAGGAATAGACTCCTTAGATACATTCCAATTAGTGATAGAAATAGAAGAACAATTTGGAATTGAAATAGAATCACCAGAAAATATGAAGAGTATACAAGATGTTGTTAATTACATAGAAGAAAAGACTAATGAAAAAGTAAATTCATAATAAGAGTAAGTTACAGGAGGATTTATGATAAATTCAAGGATAACAGATATACTTAATATTAAATATCCAATCATACAGGGCGGAATGGCATGGATTTCAGATGCAGACTTAGCAGTAGGCGTAAGTGAAGCAGGAGGTCTTGGAATAATAAGTGGCGTAGGTGAAACAGAGGATGTTAGAGCTCAAATAAAAAAAGCTAAGTCACTTACAAATAAACCTTTTGGTGTGAATATAATGCTAATGGCTAAAAATGTAGATGAAATTGCTAAGATGGTATGTGAAGAAAAAGTATCAGTGGTTACAACTGGTGCAGGTAGCCCTGGAAAGTATATGGAAGATTGGACGAAAAATAATATAAAAGTAATACCTGTTGTCCCTTCTGTAGCAATAGCAAAACGAATGGAAAAGTTCGGAGCAGATGCTATTATTGTAGAAGGGATGGAAGCAGGAGGTCATATAGGACAATTGACAACTATGAGCTTAGTGCCACAAGTTGTAGATGCAGTTAGTATTCCTGTTATAGCAGCGGGAGGCATAGGCGATGGAAGAGGTATAGCAGCATCATTTATGTTAGGAGCTTGTGGAGTACAAATGGGAACTAGATTTTTAGTGTCTGATGAATGTAATGTTCATGATAATTATAAAGAAAAAGTACTTAATGCAAGAGATATTGATTCAGAAATAACAGGAACATCAACTTCACATCCTGTAAGAGTTTTAAGAAATAAATTAACTAGAGAATATATAAAACTAGAAAAATCTAATGCAGATAGTAGTGAAATTGAAGCTTTAGGAAAAGGAGCTTTAAGAAAAGCAGTCATAGATGGCGATGTTGAAAATGGAAGTGTAATGGCAGGTCAGATTGCAGGTCTTGTCAAAGAAAAACAAAGTTGTAAAGAAATAATAAATGAACTAGTTTATGAGTTCGAAGAAACTCTTAGGAGGATATAATGAGTAAAAAGACAGCTTTTCTTTTTCCAGGCCAAGGTTCACAATATATAAGCATGGGAAAAGAATTATATGATAATATTTGTGAATGTAAAGAGGTATTCGATAAAGGTCAAGAAATACTAAATATGCCAATAAAAGATTTAATATTTAATGGTGAGCAAGATGAGCTTACAAAAACTAAGAATAGTCAACCCGCTATTTTATTAACATCATTAGCGTGCTTAAAAGCTTTAGAAATAAATGGAGTAGAAGCTGATTATTCATTAGGCTTATCTTTAGGGGAATATGGAGCGTTAGTACATGCAGGAGCATTATCTTTTGAAGATGGAATAAAATTAATTAAAAAAAGAGCACAAATAATGGACTCTGCAGTAAGTACAGACGAAGGAACAATGGCCGCCGTATTAAAATTAAGTGACGATAAAGTAGAAGAATTAATAAAAAGAGCAAATGAATTTGGCCTTGTTGAAGGAGCAAATTATAACTGTCCAGGTCAAGTAGTTATTTCTGGAGAGCCTAAAGCTATAAAAGCAAGTATGAAAATAGCAAAAGAATTAAAAGGAATGGTTGTACCGCTTAAAGTAAGTGGACCTTTTCACAGTTCTATGTATGAAAAAGCAAGTTATGAATTTTATGATGAATTAAAAAAAGTAAATATAAATAACTTTGATAAAGTTACTTATTCAAATGTAAAAGGTAAGCCATATGAAAAAGATGATGATGTATACGAGTTATTAAGAAAACAAATAATGTCTTCTGTTTTATTTGAAAAGAGTATAAGAGATTTAATAGACAAAGGTGTAGATACATTTATTGAAGTTGGTCCAGGTAAAACATTAAGTGGATTTGTAAAAAAAATAAACAAAGATGTTTTTGTATACAATGTGGAAGATATAAAATCATTAAATGAAACTGTAGAAAGTTTAAAGTCTAGAGTTGCTAGTATATAAAATAAATACCTAAATAGTAATTAGGAGGTAAATCAATGTTAAAGGGAAAATGTGCAATAATAACTGGTGCGTCTAGAGGAATAGGAAGATCTATAGCACTAAAATTTGCAAAAGAAGGTGCGAATATAGTTTTAAATTATAGAAACAGTGAATCAGAAGCTCTAGAATTAAAAAATGAGCTTGATAAATTAGGTTCTAATACTTTGATAATCAAAGCAGATATTAGCAAATTTGATGAAGCTGAAAAGTTAATAAAAGAAGCTAAAAATACTTTTGGAAAAATAGATATACTAGTTAATAATGCTGGAATAACAAAAGATACATTAATTATTAGAATGAAAGAAGAAGATTTCGATAACGTAATAGAAGTAAATCTAAAAGGAGCTTTTAATTGCTTAAGAGCAATTTCTCCAATAATGGTAAAACAAAAAGAAGGCAAAATAATAAATATGTCCTCTGTTGTAGGAGTTATAGGTAATGCTGGTCAAGTAAATTACTCAGCTTCTAAAGCTGGTTTAATAGGAATGACAAAATCTTTAGCTCGTGAAATAGGAAGTAAAAATATAAATGTAAATGCAATAGCACCAGGTTTTATAGATACTGATATGACTAAAGTATTAAGTGATGATCAAAAGAAAAATATAATATCACAAGTTCCTTTAAAAAGACTAGGGAATGTTGAAGATATAGCTAATTTAGCAGTATTCTTAGGGAGTGATAAATCAAATTATATAACAGGCCAAGTAATTCATGTTGATGGCGGAATGGCAATGTAGGAGGTAATTATGAGTAGAAGAGTAGTAATAACAGGTATAGGTGCAGTAACTCCTATAGGTAATAATGTTGATGAATTTTGGTCAAATAGTAAAGCTGGAAAGCTAGGAATTGATTTTATAAAATCAATAGATACAGAGAATCTAGATGTAAAAATAGCTGGAGAAGTTAAAGATTTAAAGATAGAAGATTATTTAGATAAAAAAGAAAGCAGGCGCCTTGATAAATTTACGCAATATGCACTTATTGCAAGTGATGAAGCTGTAAATCATGCAGGCCTTAATATAGATGAGTTAGATAAAAGTAAGTTTGGAGTAATGGTGGGGTCAGGTATCGGCGGTTTTCATACTCATGAGAATGAATTCAGTACTTTATACAATAGAGGACCAAAAAGAATATCTCCAATGTATATACCAATGACAATAATTAACGCTGCAGCTGCAAATATAGCAATAAAATATGAAGCAAGAGCTACATGTACATCTGCAGTTACTGCTTGCGCAACAGGAACAAATAATATAGGGGATGCATTTAGATACATAAAACATGGATATGCAGATGTAATGATTACTGGAGGATGTGAATCTTCTATAACACCTATAGCTATAGCAGGATTTGCAAATATGAGAGCTTTAAACTCTAATAATAATCCAAATAGAGCATCAATACCATTCGATAAAGAAAGAAGTGGATTTGTAATGGGAGAAGGTGCTGGGATATTAGTTATGGAAAGTTTAGATCATGCTTTAAAGAGAAATGCAAATATATTATGTGAGATAGTAGGTTATGGATCTACATGTGATGCGTATCATATAACATCTCCAGATCCTAAAGGAGAAAGTGCTTCAAGAGCAATGATTGATGCAATAAATGAAGGTAATATTGACTATAGTCAAGTTTCATACATTAATGCTCATGGAACATCAACACCATACAATGATTTATTTGAAACTAGAGCAATAAAAAAAGTATTTAAAGAAAGTGCTAAAAATATACCTATATCATCAACTAAATCTATGACTGGTCACTTATTAGGAGCTGCAGGAGCTGTAGAATCAATAGTATGTATTAAAGCTTTAGAGGAAGGATATATTCCGCCTACTATAGGTTACAAAGAAAGTGACGAAGAGTTAGATTTAGATTATGTACCTAATACTGGTCGTAAATCTGAATTAAAGTACGCAATTAATAACTCTTTAGGATTTGGTGGTCATAATGCCTCACTTTTATTTAAAAAGTGGGAATAATTGGAGGTTATCATGGATTTTAATGAAATTAAAGAATTAATAGGACTTATCAATAGTTCAGATTTATCTTATTTTGAAATTAAAAATGAAAATAATTATATAAAAATGGATAAGTCAATAACAAGAAACTATATAAATCCAAATAACGACGCTATAGATATTAATAGTTTAAATAAATTAGCAGTTACAGAAAGCTTAGATAAATTAGAATTACAAGATTCAAATTTAAATAATATAAATACAACTAATATAAACTCACCTACAAATAATAGTATGGATGATAATATAGAAATTGATTGTGATTATATTAAGTCTCCAATAGTAGGTACTTATTATGAAGCAACATCACCAGATGCAGATCCATTTGTTAAAGTAGGACAAAAAATATCAGAAGGTGAAGTTGTATGTATAGTTGAAGCAATGAAACTTATGAATGAAATAAGTGCAGAATTTGATTGTGAAGTAATAAGCGTTTTAGGTAAAAATGGGGAAATGGTAGAATATGGTGAACCATTATTCAAAGTAAGGAGAATATAAATGTTAACTGTTAAAGAGATAAAAGAAATATTACCACATAGGTATCCTTTCTTAATGATAGATAGAGTAGAAGAAGTAATAGAAGGTAAAAGTGCAAAGGGATATAAAAATGTTACAATAAATGAAAACTTTTTTAATGGTCATTTTCCTGAGTATCCAGTAATGCCAGGAGTATTAATTCTTGAAGCATTAGCTCAAATGGGAGCAATATGTATACTTTCTATGGAAGACTTTAAAGGCAAAATTGGATTTTTAGTTGGGGCAGATAAAGTTAGATGGAAGAAGCAAGTAATGCCAGGTGATAAATTAGAATTAGAAATAGAGATTATAAAATTAAGAGGTAGCATTGGAGTAGGGAAAGGAAAGGCTACTGTAGATAATCAAATAGTTTGCGAAGGTGAAATAATGTTCGCTATTGGGTAGGTGGTATTATGTTAAAGAAATTACTTATAGCAAATAGAGGTGAAATTGCAGTAAGAATAATTAGAGCTTGTAGAGAACTTGGTATAAATACTGTTGCAATTTACTCAGAAGCGGATAGATATGCTCTTCATACACAAATGGCAGACGAAGCTATTTGTGTTGGAGGGCCTTCTAGTAAGGATAGTTATTTAAATATGGCAAATATCCTAAGCGCTTGTGTTTTAACACAATGTGAAGGTATACATCCCGGGTTTGGTTTTTTATCAGAAAATCCTAAATTTGCTAAAATGTGTAAAGAGTGTAATATAAAATTTATCGGACCAGGTTATGAAATTATAGAATTAATGGGAGATAAGGCAAGAGCTAGAGAAATAATGAAAAAAGCAAATGTACCTGTTGTTCCAGGGTATGAAGGAGAAATAAATTCTTATACTGATGCTTTAGAAATTGCAAATAATATAGGATTCCCAGTTATGATAAAAGCCGCTTCCGGAGGTGGTGGTAAGGGTATTAGAATTGTAAGAGATCCTAGTGAGTTTAAACATAATTATGAGGCCGCTAAACTAGAATCAAAATCTTGTTTTGGTGAAGATAAAGTTTATATTGAAAAGTATATAGAAAAACCTAGACATATTGAATTTCAAATATTAGCAGATGAATTTGGAAATATTGTTCATCTTGGTGAAAGAGAGTGTTCTCTTCAAAGAAATAATCAAAAGGTTTTAGAAGAAGCTCCATCATCATTTTTAGATGATAAATTAAGAAATGAAATGGGTAAAGTTGCTATAAGAGCAGCTAAGGCAGTAAACTATAAAAATGCAGGGACAATTGAATTTTTAGTAGATAAAAATGGTGAGTTTTATTTTATGGAAATGAACACAAGAATTCAAGTTGAGCATCCTATAACAGAAATGATTACAAATATAGATATTGTGAAAGAGCAGTTAAAAATAGCATCAGGTATAAAACTTGAATTTACCCAAGAAGATATAAATATATCTGGTCATGCAATTGAATGCAGAATTAATGCTGAAGATCCTAAGAATAATTTTAGACCATGTCCTGGGGTTGTAAGTGAACTGTATGTACCAGCAGGTTTGGGTGTTAGAGTTGATAGTGCAATATTTTGTGGATATGAAATACCACCGTATTATGATTCAATGATTGGGAAACTGATTACCTATGGAGATAATAGAGAAAATGCTATTATAAAAATGAAAAGAGCATTAGCTGAATTTGCCATAGGTGGAGTTACTACTAATATAGATTTTCAATATGAAATATTAGAGCATAAGGATTTTATAAATGGAGATTATAATACATCATTTATAGAAGAGAAGTTGGTGAATAATAATGCTTAAAAATTTATTTAGAAAAAGAGAGTATGTTACAGTTAATAGGGTATATTTAGATAATAAATCTATCCCTAATATACCAGATGGAAAATGGATAAACTGTAATAAATGTAAAAACATTATCTATACAGAAGATTTACAAAGAAACCACAATGTTTGTATAAACTGTGGTTTTCATTTTAAGATTTCTTCTAAGGAAAGAGTAGAGCAGATATTTGATGAAAATAGCTTTACTTATTTATTTGAAGACATTATATCTAAAAATCCACTTGATTTTGATGGATATGAAGATAAGTTAAAAATAAATAGAGAAAAATCTGAATTAAATGAAGCTGTTATAACAGGAGTAGGAAGTATAAATTCAAATAAAGTTGCAACATCTATCATGGATAGCAATTTCATGATGGGAAGTATGGGATCTGCAGTAGGTGAAAAAATAACTAGAATTATAGAATATGCTACAGAGAATAAATTACCATTAATCATATTTACAGCATCAGGTGGAGCTAGAATGCAAGAAGGAATATTTTCATTAATGCAAATGGCAAAAACATCAGCAGCAATTGCAAAACATGATAAAGAAGGACTTTTATATATAAGTGTCATTACTAATCCAACAACTGGAGGAGTAACAGCAAGTTTTGCAATGCTAGGAGATATTATTATTAGTGAACCTAATTCTATTATTGGATTCGCAGGTAGAAGAGTTATAGAAAATACTATTAATGAAAAATTACCAGAAGATTTTCAAAGTGCTGAGTTTGCATTAGAAAAAGGTCTAATAGACTCTATAGTAAAAAGAAAGGACTTAAGAGGATATTTATCAAAGATACTTAGCTTACATGAGGTGATGGAATATGCAAAATAATGTAAATATAATATGGGAAAAAGTAAATATAGCAAGACATAAAGACAGACCTAATGCTAGATATTATATAGAAAATATATTTGATGATTTTATAGAACTCCATGGAGATAGATCATTTAGAGATGATAAAGCAATAATTGCTGGTATAGCTAGGATAGATAATTTTAATATAACTGTAATTGGTATTAATAAAGGAACAAATACAAAGGAAAATATAGAAACAAATTTTGGAATGGTTCATCCGGAAGGATATAGAAAAGCTCTTAGACTTATGAAACAAGCTGAAAAATTTAAAAGACCTATAGTATGTTTAGTAGATACTCCGGGAGCATTTTGTGGAATAGGTGCAGAAGAAAGAGGTCAAGGTCAGGCAATAGCAAAAAATTTATTTGAAATGAGCAATTTAAAAACACCCATTATTTCAATAATTATTGGTGAAGGTGGAAGTGGTGGTGCTTTAGCACTAGCAGTAGGCGATAAAATATACATGATGGAGAATTCTGTTTACTCTATTTTATCACCAGAAGGATTTGCATCAATACTATGGAAAGATGTAAGTAGGTCAAAAGAAGCTGCATTAGCTATGAAAATCACTGCAGATGATTTAAAGAACTTTAATATAATAGATGATATTATTAAAGAACCACAAAGTGGAGCACATAATAACCCTATAGAGGCTTCTAATAATATAAAAGCATTCATTACTAAAGATCTTGAAGAATTAATAAATCAAGACATAAATTATTTATTAGAAAATAGGTATAATAAGTTTAGAGAGATTGGAAATTTCTATTAAAACTCAGGTTATAATTCATTTTACTATAAATTAAAGCTTGGTACCAATTGAATTTATTCGAAAAATTTATTATAATATTACAGTTAAAATAAAAATATGGAGACCTAATACTATGAAAAATTCAACTGAAGAGGTACTAAATACATTATTGGTACAATTATTTAATGATATCTTACATATTGAAGAAAAAGCTTTAAGAAGTACAGAGTTTACTGACCTGTCTATTACAGAAATTCATACTATAGATGCTATAGGAACTGAAGGTAATAGAACTATGGGTGAGATAGCTCATGATTTAAGAATAACTGTAGGTACATTAACTACAGCAATAAATAGACTTATAAAAAAGGGTTATGTTGAAAGAAAAAGAATAGAAGAAGATAGAAGAGTAGTAATAGTAAGCCTTACTGAAAAAGGGAAAAATGTATTTGATATTCATAGTGTATTTCATAAGGAAATGATTGATACTATTCTTGAAAACTTCCATGGAGAAGATTTAGATGTTTTAACTAGAGCCCTAGGTAAAGCTAGCAGATTCTTCGAAAAAAAATATGAAAGCTTCCAGTAGGAGGCTTTTTTATATTATGTAAAATTATATACCAAAATTGTGATTGATAAAATTTAAGTTATAGATTTGGCATAAGAAATCAGAGGTTGTAGGAAGATTTTCAATTAAATCTAAAATAAAAAGGGTGGAGAATCATCTGATGGAAGTAGATTTGAAGATTTTGAAAATGCTTTAAATGACTTTAATAAAATAGTTCATAAAAACCTAGTAGGAATAAATAAAATTAAAAAACTAAAACTAATTAGTAAAAATAAAAAGTTGCTTTGATATATATCAAAGCAACTTTTTATTTTTATCAACTTATGAATTAAAATTATTTATATTTCACAAGTTAACTCTTCTATAACTTCTTTAACTGATTTTATTTTATTTATTTTATATGCATCTGCCCCACAGAATAGTAACGCATCGTCCAGATTTCCTTTTACAGCATTTATTAATGCTTGTGATATACAATAAGGTGTATTTTTAGGATTACACGGAACTAAGCAATTGTAGCACTTTGTTATTTTAGATTTTGAAGATGAAATATGTTCAATAAACTTGTTTTTTATTGCTCTTCCTGGAAGACCAACAGGACTTTTTACTATTTGTATGTCTTCTTCTTTTGCATTTATGTATGCATTCTTAAAGCTTTCATCTGCATCACATTCATAAGTTGTTACAAATTTAGTACCTACTTGAACACCGCTTGCGCCCATATTTATGTATCTTTTAACATCAGAACTTGAAGATATACCACCAGCTGCTATAACGGGAATTTCTTTATTATATTTTTCGCCATAAATTTTTGCGATTTGAAGTATTTTTATAAACTCATCATCGTAATTAATAGAATTTATATTTTCTAATTCATCATTACTAAATCCTAAATGCCCACCAGCTTTTGGACCTTCTACAATTATTAGATCAGCTGTTGTATTATCTTTTTTATCCCACATTTTAAGCAAGACATTAACACCTTTAGATGAAGATACTATTGGTGCGATTTTAGTATTACTATTTTTTACCAATCTAGGTAATTTCAATGGTAATCCAGCACCTGATATAATAATATCACAACCGGATTTAATAGCTGTTTTTACATGTTCCTCATAGAAGTTCATTGCAACCATAAGATTTACACCTATTATACCATTACTTGTTTTTTCTTTTGCAATAGATATATGCTTTTTTAAAGCTCTTAAGTTAGCTTCTAATGAATTATTTTCAAAATCATATTCATCATATCCTATATTTACTCCAGAGATTACTCCAATACCACCCGAGTTACTTACTGCTGAAGCTAAAGATGAACGGGATATACCTATACCCATACCTCCTTGAATAACAGGAACTTTTGCGACTAAATTTCCAATAACTAATGGTTTCATATTATTTCCTCCATTGATAAGGAAACTTTAAATTCTAATATTTAACTATTTACTAAGATAAGTATTATTATACTATAAAATTAAAAAATTATCAGTAAATTAATAAAGATATATCTATATATGTTTAGGTTCTTCTATTGGGAACATGGTATCTACAGTAAATCCATTTTCAACTGTGAATAGCTTCTAATACAGCTGGAATTGATTTTACTAATGGTATGCCTCTTAGAATATTTATGCTACTTGCAGGTGTTGTAATTTGTATTATATATACAATTAGATACGCCGAAAAAGTAAAAAAAGATCCACTAAACTCTTACATATATGATCAAAAAGATGAACTAAAAGCGCAGTTTTTATCTAATTATAATTCAGAAGCTTTACCAAAATTTACAGCTGCTAGAAAGACTATATTAATAATATTTATTCTAGCATTTGTTGTTATGCTATATGGTTTAAAAGAACTTAGCTGGTGGTTTGAGGAAATGACAGCTTTATTTACATTTGTAACATTTATTATGATATTCTTTGCAAAACTAAGTGAAAAAGAATTTGTTGGAGAATTTATGGCTGATGCCTCAGATTTATTAGGTGTGGCTATAACAATAGGTCTTGATGTTTTATCTATGCCTATAATGGAACCTCTAGCAGATGTTGTTGGAATAAACAGAGATATTATAGTTAGTACTTATCAGTTTGGTCAAGGTATAATGAGTTTTATTACTCCTACAGGATTGATACTAGCATCACTTTCTATGGTAAATGTAACATATGATAAATGGTTAAAATTTGTATTACCATTAGTTATAATTATTGCAATACTAGCAATTGTTACTCTTGGTGTAGGAGTATTAATATAATAATTATTTAATAAGAGAACTCTACAAATGAGTGTTCTTATTAATTTTTGCTTATTTACTTATATTACTAATGCGTTAATATATGGTAAACTTAAGTTATGAAATTAAGAGGGGGAGTTTTTAAATGATAAAATTAATAGCATCTGATATGGACGGAACATTATTAGATTCAAATAAAAATATTAATCCAGAATTTAATAAAATTTTAAATACCTTAAAAGAAAAAGGGATTATATTTGCAGCTATAAGTGGAAGAGATTTAGCATCGTTAAAGTATTCATTTAAGGATGTAAAAGAAGACATTGTTTTTGCTTCAAATAATGGCAATTTCATAGTTTATAAAGGTAAAGTTTTATTTGAAAATTATATTGAAAAAGAAGAACTAAATTGCATACTTCCAACAATAAGAAAAAACGCAAAACACTTTACTATATATTGCACTAAAGATGGTGTATATGCAGAAAGTTTATTCCCTTTTATAGCTGGACTTAAATTTGGTTTAAAAGTAAAAGTTGTAAAGGATATTACTAAAATAAATTCTAAGGTAATTAAAATAAGTACTTTTGGGAAACAAAAAATGATTGATAGAAGCTTAAATGCTTTAAATCATTTTAAAGATAGATTTATGATAACTCCCTCAGGATCAACTTGTTTTGATATATGTAAAGTAGGAGGACATAAAGGCCAGGGAATTAAAATACTTCAAGACTTATATAATGTAAAATTTGAGGAAACAATGGTATTTGGTGATCATATGAATGATTTAGAAATGATGGATTATGCATATTTTAGCCATGCAATGGAAAATGCAGAAAAAGAAGTTAAAAGTAGAGCTAGATTTATAGCAAAAACTAACGATGAGAATGGAGTTATTGAAGCTATAAAAAAACATGTGATTGAAAACTATGATAATAGCTATAGTTATAATTAGGTAAAGTGAAACTAAAATATACTAAGGATTAATTTTAGATTTACTTAATATAGTTTTATTAGCTTTTATATTATTTTGAATGTATAATAGATAAATACAAGTAATTGCAAAATAGGAATCTAAGGAGAAATAGACATGAATTATATAACACCAAATAATAAGTATGAAGTATTTGTGAAAAATATATCGATAAAACAAAAATTTGATAAACTAATTACGAAATCAGTTAATATAACACCAAGACAAATTCAAGAGTGTATAGAATATGCAAGAGAGAGTGTAGAAAACTCTAATGATTACATAGAATTAGTGCCTAATGATATAAAGGATATAAATATTCAAAAAGAGGTTGGAATGCAAAGAATATTTATAGAAAAAATAGCTGAATGCGGAGTTGTGAACTTCCTAATACACAATAATATAGATAAATCTGTATTATCAAAATACAAAATAGGGATCAAAACTGCAATAGCGAAGGAAATACACACTAGATTAATTATAGAAAAAAAAGAATTTGAAGATAAGAAAAATAGTAAGAATTATTATATAGGTGTTCATCTTAACTTAGAAATGGAAGATAAAAAAGATAGCATAAAAAGGCACTTAGCTAAAGATTTATATAATATTGAAAAGGTTCAAATATTTGGATACTTAGATAATAAATTTGTCAATGAACTTAAGTATGAAACTATAAAAAATAAATCAG
>OLNJ01001391.1_pt1 | contig 12805 bp, 3 predicted proteins | sample 1672191 | NCBI WGS metagenome assembly OLNJ01 (sample SAMEA3136657, study PRJEB25190) | human gut metagenome | biome: human gut; feature: human-associated habitat; material: faeces | place: Austria | collected 2013 | reverse complement strand
CGATAAATAGTTGTCATTAGTATCTTCATATACTAAATATACACTATATACAACTGAATCAAGATTTGTAGTATCAAAAGATATTACTCCATTTTCATCTACACACTCATCTAAATCTAAAGTAGTATCTTCTAATGTTTGATTATTTCTTATTGTTACACTTTTGGGTGATAATTTTTCACCTTTTCTATTTAAAATATCATAATTTATTGTTACTCTATTATCTTTTTAGCTATTGATCCTGCTGTTATTATTTGAGGATTAGCTCTTAAATCCGTTTAAACTTTCAGCTCCTTTAACATTTAAACTAGTAATCTTTTGCATATCACCAACTGTTATAGTATAACTAGATAAATTAAGTTCTTTCTTTATACTTGCTTTAAGATATTTATCTTCTATATTTATTATTTCACTTAAATCTATGCTTTCTTCCAAGTTTTCAATAGCTGTATTTAACGCTTTAATCATTTCATTTATTTCTTCTTGAGAGCTTATTTTATCTTCTAACATAACATTAGCTCTATCAACACCTACATATGAAGTAAAGTATGCATAATCTTTATCACTTAAATCATATATTATAGTTGAAGTTGAATGAGCACCTATACCTCTTTCATAAACTACTTCTTGATTATTTTCATCTGTAAGCCTTAGTGCACTTCCACTTATAGCTTTATCTTTATTATGGGATTTATAGCTATTTTGAGTAGACTTCCAATCATAATCAGTTAAGTATTTATTATCATCCATATTAAATTATAAATAATACAATTCAATTTATTGAGTTTTAACATAAGACAGTTATACTACTAATTCTAAGTCATGGATAAATCCTATATTTTTTATAAATTTAATTTTATCCCAACTATCTTTCCCTAGTATCAAGAACAAATGTAATCTGTGTTGTGTAATTATCGACTTTATCTTCGTATGTCATATAAACAGTATGTATCCCCGAATAAAAATCTGCTGTGTTAAATGATATTTTTCCATTTTCATCTACGCATTCCTCTACATTTAAAGTTGTTAAGTTCCATGTTCTATTATCTTTTATGATTATAGATGTTAGATTTAATTTTTCACCATTTCTGTTTAAAACATCGTAGTCTACAGTTACTTTTTTATCTTTTGCCAAAACCAAATCCTCTGTTATTATTTGAGGGTGTGCCTTTAGGTTTGTCAATTTTTTAAGATCTTTTAATGGTGATAAATCTTTTATTTTGTTATTTTCTATGTTTAGTGATTCTAGATTCACAGCGTATTGTAAACCTTCTAAGCTTTGAACATTTTTAACTGTTAGTGAAACAAGCTCCCTCATATCACCTAATCTTACTTCACCTGGTAGACCAAGTTCTTGTTGTATACTCAATTTAAGATTTTTATCTTTTATTTGTATTATTTGACTTAAGTCTATTTCTACCGCAGAATTGATTGCTTCTATTATCATCTCTACTGCTGTATCTATTTTAGTTTGGTTGTTAGAACTTAAAGTTTTTTCACCATTTTCTATAGCATTTTTTATAGTTTTTGCAGATTCTTCAGTGTAATTCCCTAAATCTAAGGCCCTAGCTTCTTCTAAAACTTCTTCTAATTTTGTTAAATCAAATTCAGAAAAATTTCTAAATTTAGCATCTGCCCAGTCGGCATGATCCCAAGTATCTCCGTTATCAGCTACATCTACTACTAGTTTAATTTCGCTAGAATTTCTAACATCCACAATTAAATGCTGTTTTGGTGTATTTGATTTCATAATAGGTGTCTCTGCCTTTAAAACTCCATCTACGTATACCTTAAATACAACACTTGATGCTTGCTGACCTGCTACGAATTGGTCAAGTCCAACCCAAGTATCGAATATATCGTAACCTGTTGAATCGTAAACTATTTCTGAGTAAGCGTGAGTTCCTATACCCTTTTTAAAAACTTCAACAGACCCATCTTCATTTAAAAGTTTTATAGATTCTTCTCTTACTGATTTATCTTTTCCTATGTAACCTGAACCTATTGTTGCATATTTCCAATTTAAATCAGATAAGTAAGTTTCTTTATCTGTAACTGCGACTGTTCTTGTAAACTGCGCTTTGTTTCCATCACTATCTTTTACAGAACAAGTTACGTTAAATATACCTGTATTTCCTTTAACATAATCTGATTCTACTTCTATTTTAGAAGTTAAATCACCATCTTCACCATCTGTAACACTTATTCCTTTAATTAAATCAATTTCTTCATTTATGTTAAATGCTACACTCTCGTCACCTTTGAATTTCGGTTTACCGTTGCTTGTTGTTAGTTTAGGATTAATTATTATACAGTGATCACTTGTATTTCCATTGCCACCATCATGTACTTCTATTACTAATTCTTTAACTCCAGAAACTGGAACATTTATATAGGCTAGGTTATCATAGTAACTCATAGTATTTGTTGTTGCTACAGTTTTTCCATCTGCTACAACTTTGAAAGTTACACTTGAATTATTATTTTCTCCTATAGCTGTGTCTACACCAATTAATGCTTCAAAGTTGTCATATTCCTTATCAGATAAATCGTAAGTTATTTTTCCATTTGCATGTATTCCGATACCATTTTTGAATGTTGTTACCTCTCCGTGTACCATTCCTTGTATGTTGCTGTTTCTTCTTGGAGTTCCCCACTCAGTATTTACAGATGTCCACTTGAAATCTGATAAGTAATCATAGTCACTTACTACTTCTACTTCTAAACTTTTCTCCACAGTTATTTCTTCATTGGTTAATGTGTATTTAACTTGATAAACTCCGTTTTTATCAGTATTTACATTGCTTTCAACTTTTAATTTTGATGTTATGTCCTCACCTAAATAGGTAAAACATTTAACATAATCTTTTGCGTTAAATTGCTCTCTTCTTTTTAAAGTTACTTTCTCTTGTTGAATACTTATGTTTGGCTTTAACGAATTTATTTGAACTTTGTTTCCTACTGTTAAATCTTTTGCATAAGGAACTACTTCATATTCGCTATTGTCATCTGTTGCATCTTTATCTATATAGGTACTTCCCGTAGTAAATGCGATTACTTTTCCATTTCTTAGTATTTCATAACCAAGTAAATCATCTTTCGCATTTTCATTTATACTCATACTTAGTTTTATTCCAGAAGTTGATTTTAATAATGATACATCTAAACCTGTATCAATACCATCAAATCCACTTCCTTCATAATCCATAACATTGCTATTTAAGTACCATATTTTATCCTTTGACTCTGGTAGTTGTTTTAAACTTTCCTTGCACTTATCAGATAACGTGAATCCATATTTTTCAAAGTAGTAAGTTAGGTTAACACCTAGAACTTCTGAAGAATAAGTTGCAAGTATGTCCTTCTTTTCTTGTTCATTTCTTGGTCTAGGTTTTCTTTCTCTATATAGAGTTTCTAACTCTGCCCAATAAGTATCTTTCTTTAATTGTAATTGCCAAAACATACCTAACTTTTGGAAATAGTCAAAATCATCAAATCCTTTTAATGACTCTTCTGGGGCTAGATATTTATATAAATCACTGTAAGAAACCCTATCTCCCATTCCATTTTTTATATGAGCACTGTTTGCCCACATGTTATTTGTAACCTCAGGCCATTCCCTAGCACTAATATCCATTTGGTGACCAGCTTCATGTACGGTAGCCCATAAAACAGAACTTAGACTGTCTCTATCAGTTCTTAACATCGATTGTTCATAACCTCTTTGTATACCAACATGGTCAACATAAGCATATGCTAAACCATAAGGTTGCATCAATCTTATGGTTGTTCTAACATTTGTAGAGTCATTAATTGGGTCTGTTTCATCATCTTTTAACCCAGAGAATTCAAATGCATCTTGAATTTGACCATTTAGATTATCCACACTTTCACCAATATCTACACCTTCTTCTACATATACCTTATATGCAGCTGATGCAGTTCCTGTGTATAGCAATCTAGTACTGTTAAATTCAAATATATCTACTGTATTTTCAGGATATTTTCCTAATTTTTCCTTATATTCTTTTAATTCTTTTATGAATGCTTCTTTATCATCTCCCAAGTTATATAATGGGAAAGTTTCGCCACCTTCAATACGAACAACTGGAGCTTTTCCTTGTTGTTCTTTTGTGTACTTATTCACTAAGTATACTGCTCCACCCTTTACAGTTTTATTACTCCATGAATCACTATAAATTTCTGGTACTGTTATAACATTTTTACCTTGATTTAATTGATACTGTCTTATCCAGTTTGAGTAGAAACCTTCATGTTGAGTAAATGCAATTGATGGTAGTGGTGCTCCATCTTCTGCTTCAACATATATTGTAAACTCTTCTCCTGGTTTTGCTACTATGCCAGTTGATTGTAAGTCTGTACCAAAAGTAGACATTTGTAAATTATTTTTTGCTTTTGCATGTGTATCACCATATTGTGTAAGTGTGAAAATTCTATCTGAATAGTCTTTATCACCTTGTAAAACTTCTTTTGCTAAATCTATATCATGCATTAATTCATCTTTTAGAGGATGATTATTAACTTCTTTTTCTAAATTATTTATTACATCTATATCCTTATATTCATCTTTTAGTTTAGACATTGTACCATCTGTAAATATATTGTTTATAGCATCAGATAATGAATCTTCTCTATAAAGCATAAATTCTGAAACTGATGCCCAATCTTGATTAGCTTTTTTAAACTTAAACTTTATTCTTTTAAACTCTGCTTGGTTAAATTTTATTTCAACTATATCTGAAGTAGAGCCTGTATATTCTCCATGACTTATTAAAGTGAAATCATCACCATCATCTGTAAGTGAAGCATATATTTCAAACTCTTGAGCAAAACCTTTACCCTTAGCTGAATCCTGTCTTGCTCCATATACTATTCTGTTTAAGCTTGTAACTTCATCTAGTGTAAGTATTACCTCATTTTCAAAACTTGAACTATTAACATTATTAGTCTCCCAATGGGTACTAAAATTTTCATCTATAGCTTTAGATATTACTGATGATTCATAGTGTCCACCATTATTAGTTATTGAAATTATTTTGGAGTTATCTAATTTAAAAGATTTATTATATTCTTCTAAATAGCTGCTATTAAGTAAGTTAAATTTACTTACTTTAGCTTGATTTGATTGTATATCTTGATTATTTTGATCTGATATATTTTGAACTACATTATTGCCCCCCAATTCATGTGCTAAAACACCTACAGTGCTCGCTGAAAAGTTTGAAATGATTGCTACCATAGTTAAGGCTGCTATTTTTCTTTTGTGCATATTTCTCCTCCTGAATAATTTATGCCCTCAGAAGTACATTAATTTAGCATAAAAAAAGTTACTCAAAAAGAGTAACTTAATATAGACCTAATAATTTAATATTTTGCATATAAATATAAGCTTAATATTAATACTAAGTTTAAAACAAAAAGTATAATGCACTCTTTGGCAACTGGCTGACATAGTTAAAAAACCTTAGTCCCTATAGCTTTGTGTCCCTAAGTTTCCTTAGGTTTACCTATTAAATTTATTAAGTATTTTACCATTATTTTCTATTAAATGTCAATTAATGTCATATTATTTATACTAAAAATATAGATGTTTATCATAATTTATTGAGTTTTTAACATAAGACAGTTATACCACTATATTCTTTAAACTTAGTATTTTTTAATATTTTACAACTTTAACTTTTTTAATTTACAGCAGTGAGCTTAGTGTACTTAACTTCTACACATCTTTATTTTACTAACTTACACAACAGGACGTTTACTAATTTCAAACTGTCCTTTTTTAATTTTAATGTCTTAATGTCCATAAAATTTGTAACTCTATACAATTTATAGAACACTAAATCATCAAATAGTACATTAAAAATTAATATGCATTGCCTCTACCAATAGATTTTCTATATCTAAATTTGAAAGATGCTCGTATATAGCTTTGCATTTTGGTGACTTAGGTTTGCTAGCCATATATAGTGTAGCAGATATATGCTTAATAGGATTTTTTACATCTGTATGACATCCTGTATCAACTAGAACTATTCCTTTTGGATGATCAATGAAATATATGAATCTTTATATTCTTATTCATTAGACCACTCTTTTCTATTTATCAACTTATTTTTTAATTATTGTTTATTCGTTTAAACTATAATATCATTTAATTTTAAAAAAAGTTCAATGGCAAAAAAAATTAAGACCATTAAATAAATATAAAAATGAAATAAGCTAGATGTTAGTAGTAATTACATCATCTAGCTTATTCTTATTTATAATATTTATTTAATTGTAAGTATGTTCAGCAATATACCACTCAATTCATTATCTTCATATTCGACATGAATTCCGTAAATTCCTGATTTTAAACTAGAAACATCTAAACTAACTTCTGTAGTATTATTCACAATTTCTTCATTACACACATTACCATTACGATCTACTAATACAACTTTTGTAGCTACATTCTTTCCTGCTCTGTTGTAAGCTTCTGTATTAACCGTAACAGTTCCATCAACTGCACTTAATTCCCCAACTTGTACAAATTGATCTTTAAAATTAACTTTTTCTAAATTCTTTAACTTAGCTAATGGTCTAAGATCTTTAACCTCGTTATATTCTGATTCTATAGTTACTAAATTCTTAGCATATTGTAATCCTTCTAAGTCAGTAACACCACTTAAACTTAATTCAGTTAAACTTCTCATATCACCAATAGTAAATCCTTCTGACTTACCTAAAACACTAGATAAAGATCTAGCTAGATATTTATCTGGTATATTTACAACCTCATCTAAGTTTATTACCTTTAATGATTTAACTGATTCTTGTAGCTCTGCAGTTACACTATCTACAGTATCTTGACTAGCATTGCTATCTTCTAAAACTTGCTCTGCTTTATCTAAAACTATTTGCATTGCATTAAAAGATTCTTCTGTATAGTCATTTTCATTTAATTTTTTAGCATCGTTCACTGAATTAGTTAATTCAGTTTTGTCTATTCTTGATTCATTTGCAAAGTGCAATTTAGTATCACCAAAAGTTGCATGGTCAGAACCATTTCCGTTACCACCATCTTTAACGACTAATTTTAATTCTTTAGCATCTGCTAAATTTAACTCTACATATTTTTGCTTATCTTTAGCTTTCATTATTCCACTATCATAAGATAGTTTACCATCAACATATATTTCGAACTGTACTTGGCCTACAGAATGATACATTGCTCTATCTACACCTATATAAGTACTGAATATATCTGCATTTTTATCAGTTAAATCGTATATAACTGTACTTGTTGAATGCATACCTAAACCTTTTTCATACTCAACTGCTTCGTTATTTTCACCTGTAAGTGTTAAGTTTCCACCATTTATAGCTACATCCTTTTTAGGTTGTGTATAGTTATTAGATTGAGATTTCCAGTCATAATCACTTAAGTAAGTGAAATCTTGCATATTAACTACTTTTATATTTCTTGTAGCAGTAGCCGTATTTCCACTCTTATCAGTAACTGTATATGTTATTGGGTATGTCCCAACTCTGTTAGTATTAACTTTATCTTGTCCGCTTATCTGAACGGCTTTAGTTAAATCTCCATCTTCTGCATCGTAAGCTTCAATCTTACCGATTACGTCTTCCAACTCTTCACCAACTTTTACTGATATAGATTTATCTACTTTTAATGTTGGTTTACCGTTGTTAGTAGCTAACTTAGGTTCAACTATTATACCATGGTCAGATGTAATTCCGTTACCACCATTGTTAACTTCTATTTTTATTTCATCTACATCTTTTACGGGAACCTTAATATATTTTAAATTATCTGCATGTTTCATAACAGATGTAGTTGCTAAAGTTTTACCATCTCCAGTTACTTTGAAAGTTATACTTGAATTACCTTGTTCAGGTATACTCATATCTACACCGACCCTCATTTCTAAATAATCGTAGTCGTGTTCTCCTAAGTTATAAGTTATAACTCCATTTGCATGTGTAGCTAAGCCTTTATCAAATGTCTTAGGTTCACCTAAATGTCTACCTTTTATACTTTCGTTACGTCTAGCATTTTGATATCCACTAGTAGCACTTGTCCACTCAAAGTCTGATAAGAATGTGTAATCACTTACTACCTCAACTTCTAAAGTTTTATCTGCAAATAAATTATTGTTGTCTTTAACTTTATAAGTTACTGTATACTTACCTTGTTTAGTGTTATCAACGTTATGTTTCACTTCTATATTTTCTATAGGGTTACCTTGGTAATCAGTAGATTTAACATAATCTAAAGGATTAAACTCTTCATTTAATTTTACTGTTACTCCTCCAGTAGTTTCTATAACAGGTTGCTGAGAGTTTACACTTATCTTCTTAGCAGTGTTTAAATCGTTACTAAAAGGCACTACTTCATAAATGTGGTTATCGCTTAAATCAACTTCTTGGTCTACGTAAGTTCCCTTGTCTGTGAAACCTATTAATTTTCCATCTCTGTATATTTCGTATCCTAAAAGACTTTTATCATTTTCTTTATCTATATCCATAGTTAAAGTTATATTATCTTTATTTATCTTAGGGCTCACTTTTACGTTTAAGTTACCGTTAAAAGCTTCACCATCTTTTAAATACTTGTTATCATTTAAATACCATAATTTTTGAGTTGGAGCAGGATATTGTTTCATATGATTTTTAGTCTCTTCTGACACTCTAAATCCATGTCTAGCGAAGTGTTCTGTTAAATCCATTTCAAGTACATTAGATGCAGCGATTGCCCATGCTTCATGCTTGTTATCCCAATCTCCTCCACCTAACTTGTTCTCTCTAAACTCTTGTTGTAATCTAGGCCAGAATGTTTCATCATATAACTGTAATTGCCATAACGGTGCTATATGCTGTAAGTTACTATAATCATTATCAGGATACCATTTGTTTTGAGAATAATCTTCCTTAGTTACTTTAGGGAATATGTTCTTTTGGTATTGATTTTGTTGTACGAATCTACTTTCCTTACCTTCTATCATTTCAAAGTGTAAAGGTAACATGTTGTTTGTAACTTCAACTATACTCATACTGTTCGTATCCATATTGTGTCCAAGCTCATGCATTAATCCCCAACCTGTTCCGTAGTTTAATACTGCACCTTGTTCAGCTTGGTTATAACCTGTTATACCATTTGCAGCATTCATGAATCCACCGTTGTCTAACCATTTTAATATAGTCATATATCTATAGTTATAATCTGAGTTTACTTCACTAGAGTTATCAAATCCCCAGAAATCCATAGATTCTTTTAAAATAGCATCAATTTTCTTTGCATTTTCACTTGGTGTTATGTCATTCTTACTGTACCAATCTAGCGCATAAGTAGCCCTAACATTTATTAAGTTCTTTTCACTAAATATCTCAAATACATCAGGAAGTTGCTTATCCTTCTTTAATTTTTCTGTATATTCTTCTAAGTCTTTAAATATCTCTTCGTCTGTGTCTTCACCTAACACGAAACATGGATACTCAAATGCACCTTCTATTTTTACCTTAGGTTCTCTTATTTGCTCCTCAGGAGTATAAGGATTTGTTGTATATAATACACCTGATTGAGGTGTTCCAGGTCTTAATTGGTCAGGATTAGTTTCAGGTATTGTTATTACGTTCTTCCCATTAGTTAAAGCTATGTTGTGGTTTCCGTTATGTTGAGAGTCCATTTGCTTGTACACTAATCGAGGTAATGGTGTTCCTGGTTCTGCATCTACGTAAACAGTTATTTGTTGTCCTGACTTAACTGCTAACCCTGTCGGTTGCCAATCCTGGAAATTCCACATTTGTCTCTTTTGAGATTCTTTTATAGAGTCTCCTCTAGATTCTAATTCGTATATATAATTATTCGCTTGTTCAGGATTGCTAATTATATACTTGGCTCTTTCTATATATTCCATTAATTCTCTTTCAAGAGGGTGTTTCTTAACTTCTTGCTCTAAAGCTTCTATTTCTTGTATTGTGTTGTAATCATCTGTTAATTCATTCATTAAATCATTAGTAAACATACTTTCCACTTGATTTGCTATAGAGTCTTGTTTTAAGAATACTAACTCATTTAAAGTGGCCCAGTTTTGATCGCCTTTAGTTACTTTTATTTTTAATCTTTGGAACTTAGTTGGCTCAAACTTCGCCTCAACTAAACCAGTAGTTTTATCTGCTTTTGCAGTAGATACTAATTTAAAGTTATCTCCTTTAGTTGTAGCAGACACATAAATTTCAAATTCTTGTAAGAAACCTTTTCTATCAGATTCTCTAGCCCCATAAGCTAATCTATCTATAGTTACCGGATTTATGAACTCTACAGTAACTTCATTTTTGAAACTTTCTGTATTAGATGTATTAGTTTCCCAATATGTATCTAACTTGCCATCTATTGCATTATCTATTTTCATAGTAGACCATTGTCCAGCGTTGTTAGATATTTTCTTTATATTATCTCTATTTATAGCATATTGCTCCATGTATTCTTGGTTGTTATAATGGTTAAACTTTTTAGTTTTACTTACAGTTGCTTCAACTTGCCCTTGTTCAACCAAAGCCTTAGCATTTTCTATATCTTCTTTAAAGTCAGAATAAAATGGATGTTCTTTAACTTCATCTTCTAATTTATTTAAAGCTTCCATATTAGCAAATTCTTCACTTACAGTATTCATATTTTCATCAGTGAATAAGTTATCCATTTTATCTATAGTTGAATCTTGTTTATATAAACCAAACTCATAAGCTAATGCAAAATTTTCATAAGCTTTAGTATATACAAATTTAACTCTTCTAGCTTCTGTTGGATTAAACTTTATAGAAACTGAATCATTTGTTCTGCTTGCTCTACCACTTGTAACCTTTTCGAAAGTATCACCTTCTAGAGTTTTTGATACATATATGTCAAATTCTTCTGCGAACCCTCTGGCTCTAGGCGAAGTATATACTACCTTATCTATAGTTTCTAATTTATCTAACGTCATTATAACTTCGTTAGTGTGGTTTTCGCTGTTTGTTTTATTTGAATGCCAAGCAGTTGTAACGTCACCATCTATTGCTCTTGCTATTACTTCATTAGCATAGTGACTTCCGTTAGTAGTTATGTTTACTATATGCTTATTATCTATTTTATAAGCTTTATCATACTCTACTAATTCAGGTGAATCAAAGCTTTTAAATTTAGATACTTTTGCGTCAATATATGTAACTTTCTTATTTTCTAATATTAATCTAGCATCATTTATACCTTCTTTATATAAATTATATAAAGGATGTTGTTCTAATTCTTTAGAAAACTTCTCTAATTTATCTATAGAATTAAACTCACTACTTACTTCATTTTTCTTATCATTTGTAAATAATGTAGCGTATTTTTCACTTAATTCATCTTGCTTGTATAATCTCATTTCTGAAGCAAAAGCTCTGCCAGTGTTACACTCATTAAATACTAATTTAACTCTCTTAGCTTTGGTAGGAGTGAACTTAAATTCAACCATATCACTTGTTACCTCAGCTTCTCCAGTTGCTATTGTTTGGAATGTTTCTCCTTTAGATGTTTCTGAGACATGTATTTCAAACATAGTAGGGAATCCTTTATTGTTTAAACTTCTAGCTTTATAAGCTAATCTATCTATAGTTTGTGCTTCATCTAAAGTTAAGGTTATTTCATTTGTGAAATCTACACTGTTGCTTTTGCTAGTTTCCCAATGTGTATTAGGGTCACCATCAAACATATATTCATATTTAGTTCCTGGATATATTCCACCATTAGCTTCTACTTTTGTTATCTTATTTGTTGGTATCATAAATTTTTCGTTGTAGGCATCTTGATATTCTGTACCATATGCAGTTAATTTAGATACTTTTGCTAAAGTACTTTCTAATTTTTCACCTTCTAATATAGTTATAGCATTATCTATATCTTCTTTGAAATTTGTATAGAACGGATGATCTTTAGCTTCTTTTTCTAAAGCTTTAAGAGATTCTAAATTATCAAACTCAGGGTTAACTTCATTCATGTTATCGTCTGTAAAAAGTGTTTCCATTTTATCTAAAGTTTTATCTTCTTTATAGAACCAAAACTCAGAAGCACTTGCCCAACCATTATGAGCATCAGAGAATATGAACTTAACTTTCTTAGCTTCTACTGTATCGAATTTAAATTCAACCATATCTCCAGTCACTTTAGTGCTTGCAACTTCACCTGCTAACGTATATTCTGCCTCATTAGAATCTGCTACTAATATTTGTGCTACCTTAGGATAACCTTTAGGTCTTGCACTATCTTGTCTAGTAGCATAAGCTAATCTGTTTATTTTTTCAACATTTTCAAATTCAAATTCTACTTCATTTTTAAAGCCTTCTTTATTTTCTCTTCCTGTTTCCCAGTGAGTTTCTAGTCTGCCATCTATAGCGTTAGTGATAATACTTTGATTATACTTACCACCATTGTTAGTTATAGATTTTACATTTACCCTATAATCTTCATTATATCTAGCGAAGTTTTCATAATTCTTTATTTTGAAAGTCTCCACCGTCATATTTTTGCTTACTTCTTTTTCTATGCTTGTTGCTTTATTTCTTACAACCTCATCTGCAAAAACATTCATTGCAGGCATAGTATTCGTAGCTATTATAGACATAGCCACTATCGCTGATATTTTCTTTTTCATTTCTCCCTCCTGATTAATTCCCCTCAGAAGTACATTAATTTTGCATATTTTAAACTGTAATAAAAAAATCCCCTAAAGGGGACCTTGAGTGGCTAATGCCACTCTTATTT
>OLNJ01001387.1_pt1 | contig 12828 bp, 12 predicted proteins | sample 1672191 | NCBI WGS metagenome assembly OLNJ01 (sample SAMEA3136657, study PRJEB25190) | human gut metagenome | biome: human gut; feature: human-associated habitat; material: faeces | place: Austria | collected 2013 | reverse complement strand
TCATACCAGCCAATTGGCTGCTTAATATTTAGTTCAACTTTTTGGGGTCACTACAACAAGGTGTCCTTTTTTATGCATTCTTTTCTAATCTTCTACGAAGTACTTCTTTCGCAACTTCACGATCATCTAAACGAATATTCCCACTTTTCCAATATTGGATTTGCTCATGACCTCGTCCTGCAATTAATACAATATCATTTTTCTGTGCTTTATTGATAGCAGTTTCAATTGCTTCAATCCGATCAACAATCACTTCATAATTCATTGGTTTAATTCCAGAAACCATTTCATTCAAAATATCAACCGGATCTTCTGAATGAGGATCATCTGTTGTAAAAATAACATCATCTGCATAATCAACGGATAACTTAGCGATAACTGGGCGTTTGGTACGATCTCGATCTCCTGGACATCCAATAACAACTTTGACCCCATTTTGTTTAATCCCGGTCACAAACTCTAACACTTTCTCAACCCCATCTGGCGTATGAGCATAGTCAACAATAACCGTAAAGTCTTGACCCTCATTAATAATTTCCATTCGGCCATCAACAGGCGATAATGTTTTAATTAACGCAATAATTTGTTCCATTGGCATCGAAGCCGAATAGGCAGAAGCCATAGCCCCTAGGGCATTATAAACATTAAATCTTCCTAAAAGCGGTGTTTGGACCTCATAGATCCCTTCTGGGCATGTCAATTTAAAACTTGTTCCAAATGACGTCATGTGAATATCCTCTGCTTTAAAGTCCGCATCCGACTCAATTCCATATGTATAAACAGCAGTCTGACTTTCTTTTAAGCGATTAACTAATTTTTCACCATACTCATCATCTAAATTCACAATCCCATGACCATCAGGAGTTAACATTTCAAACAACTTATATTTCGCTTCAAAATAGTCATCCATCGTTGGATGAAAATCTAAATGTTCTGGTGTCAGGTTTGTAAATAATGCAACTTTAAACTGACAGTAATCAACACGATGTAATTCTAAAGCATGTGAAGAAACTTCAATCGCAACTTGTTTTACGCCCTCTTCAACCATCTCATGAAAAATACGTTGCAAACTTAAAGGCTCAGGTGTTGTATTTTTAGGTTCAATGTAATGATTGGCATAGCGAATTCCATTTGTTCCAATGTATCCAACATGCCCTTCAAAACCAGTTAGAAGATGCTCTAAAATATAGGCTGTTGTTGTTTTTCCGTTTGTTCCAGTTAATCCAAATAAATTTAGCTTTTCTGTTGGTTTATTAAACATCAAATGCGCAAGCCTTGGAAGTTCAACTGCTGTATCTTTGACAATAATTTGAGGAATTGCAATATTTTCAAGTTCATATTCACAAACGATTGCAACAGCTCCAGCTTCTTCTGCTGACTTAGCAAAGCGATGCCCATCAACAGTATATCCCTTTATACACACAAATAAATCGCCTGGCTTTACTTGACGATTGTCTGTTGCAATACCGGTTACCTCAAAATCTTGTTCAACATTGAATAACGATTTAATATTCATGACATCACCTCTAATTATTCTGTTACTTCACGATTTCCCCTAAACAAATTGGATAATCTGCTTTTACAACCTTCACTGGCACAACTTCTCCAATTAAATCCGTTTCCCCTTTAAACTCCACTTTTACATAATTACTTGCATGCCCTACTAAATACCCTTCTTTTGTATGTGAGGCTTCTTCTGGAATAACTTGTAGAATTTTTCCTTCACAAGAACTTGCATATTCTTTAGCCAATTGTTCACTCAATGCTAATAATTTATTAACTCGCATCGACTTAACCATTTCTGGGACTTGATTTTCCATACGCGCAGCCGGCGTTCCATTACGCACTGAATACGGGAAGACGTGTAATTCAGAGAATCCGATACGTTTAATCGTCTCAACTGTTTCATTAAATAGCTCTTCTGTTTCTCCTGGGAAGCCTACAATCACATCTGTTGTAATTGCTAAATTGTCAAATAACTCACGTAACTCTTTTACCTTTGCCTCAAATTCAGCTAATGTATAGGGACGCTTCATTCCCTTTAAGATTTCATTTGATCCAGCTTGAAGTGGCATATGTAAATGGTTCACAATTTTATCTGACATTTTCATGGCAGTGATGACATCATCTGTCATTTCTGATGCCTCAATTGAAGAGATACGAATACGTTTTAATCCGTCAATTTTAATTAAGTCTTGAAGTAATTTACCAAAACTATAATCTTCTAAATCTTCACCATAAGCCGCTGTATGAATCCCTGTTAAAACGACTTCACAGTGACCATTCGCTACTAATTGCTTAACTTGATCAATAACGATTTCAGGTTTTTGAGAACGAACAGTTCCACGCGCCCAAGGAATAATGCAATACGTACAGAAATTATTACATCCATCTTGAATTTTTAATGTTGCACGCGTACGGTCTGAGAATTGAGAAACATTCAATGTTTCAAATCCATCTACCTTGAAAACATTTTGAATTTGTGAAATCGGTTGACGCTCTTCACGATATTTTTGAACTAATTGAGGAATTTGGTCACGTCCATGTGTTCCAATCACAATATCAACGCCCTCGATATCCATAATTTCTTTTGGTTTGGTTTGTGCGTAACATCCCATGACACACATAACGGCCTCAGGGTTACGACGAATGGCACGACGAATCACTTGACGACTTTTTTTATCTCCTGTATTCGTGACCGTACACGTATTAATGATATAGACATCTGCTACACCTTTAAAATCTACTTTTTCATAACCTTCATTTTTAAATAACTCCCATACTGCTTCTGTTTCATAATGATTTACTTTGCATCCTAATGTATGAAATGCTACAGTCGGCATAAAATCATTCCTTTCCCTATGACAAATCTTGTTGTGATATTTAAAATTCTAATGCAAACGAAATCGCACTCAACGCGTAAATCGGTGCTGTTTCTGTTCTTAAAATGCGAGGCCCTAATGCACACGGTTTAAATCCATGCTGGATTAATAAATCAACTTCTTTTTCTCCAACGCCTCCCTCAGGCCCAACTAATAACAATAACGTTGCACCTGGTTTTATATTTTCTAACGTTTGTTTTAATTGAGCTAATTCACCTTGTTTGGCTGTTTCTTCATAAGCAAACAAGCAAACATCGTAATGTTTAGATTGTTCTAAGAAAGCCTTAAAGGTATGAACAGAATGAACTTTTGGAACCACTTGACGATGAGACTGTTCAGCAGCTTCTTTTGCAATCTTATTCCATCGTTCAACCTTTTTCACTTCCTTTTTAGCATCTAGTTTAACAACACAACGTTCCATACTTACCGGCATAAAGTTAGTTGCTCCACACTCCGTTGCCTTTTGAATGACCCATTCAAATTTATCTCCTTTAGGTAACCCTTGGGCAATCGTGACCTCAATGGGTAATTCCGTATCACTTTCAATTGCTTCACCAATTTCTCCCGTCACTTCATCTGGTGTTACGGCTGTAATCGTGAGATAATAACATTCTTTATCTTCATTACAAACAATGATTCGCTCACCGACTTCCATTCGCATGACACGGGCGATATGATGAGCATCTTCATCAGTAATTCGAACTTGTTTCACTTGAAACTGATGATTTTTTAAAAAATAACGTTGCATTACGTTGCCTCCAATTCGACTTTAACCTTCGTATGTTGCCACAATCGCAACCCATCCATTTTTTTCTCTCACTTCTTCAATCTTAAATTGATGGGCAACTAAAGCATCTAATACTGCTTGTTTTTCATGGTCAACAATACCAGAACAAATAAACGTTTGACCTTGTGGTAATACTTTCACCACATCATCTAACATATTAATAATAATCGGTGCTAATATATTAGCTACCATTAACGTTGGAGCTTCTGATAACGCCTCCACCCCATCAATTAAATTGTTTTTCTCAATGATAATGTTTTGACAATGATTCATTTCAATATTTTCTTTTGCACGAATCACTGCCATTGCGTCCAAGTCAACCGCATAAACCAAACGACATCCAAGTTTTGAAGCAGCGATTGCTAAAATTCCAGAACCAGTTCCTACATCAACAACGACTTGACTTGAATTGGCATACTGTTCAATCAATTCTAAACATAATTGTGTCGTTTCATGCGTTCCAGATCCAAAGGCCATTCCCGGATCTAACATAATCTCTGTCACATTAGGATCAGTTGTAGGTTCAAGCCAACAAGGTTTAATCACTAGCGTCTTCGTAATTTCAATTGGAGTATAATGTTTTTTCCAACTATTTGCCCAGTCTTCTTCATCTAACATTTTGATTTCCAGTTTATTATGGTCAAAGTTATCAAATTTTAAATTTAATAATTGCGTTCTCACAAATTCTAACTGTGTTTCAATATCTGACGTTACAGCTAAATAGCCTTTAATGATAACTCCATCACTTGGATAATCATTAGGATTTAGGCGATAAATTTCACCAAAATGATCCTCATGTGATTCTGTTACGGTATTTGAATCTTCAAGTAAGACTCCCTTCGAACCAGCCTCAATAAAAATATTACTAACTAAATCATACGCTTCATGCGTTGAATGAAAACTTAACTCTAACCAGTTCATGAAGTCACCTCATTTATCAATTTTATCTCTAAATTATAACACAATTCATCAAAAACTAAAAATTATGTTCTTTTGTTTAATATTGTAAATTTTTTATAGTGTCATTCTTTTTCCATAAAAAAATTGTAAGGATTCTTCATCCTTACAATTTTCATTATTTAAAGGCCTTTTTTAACTTATCCCAGATTGAACCTGTTTTATCTTCTAACTGATCAAATTCATGTAATAATTCACGTTGACGATGACTTACTTTTTTAGGAACGACTAATTTAACTTTGACATATAAGTCTCCCGTCATTTCGCGGTTAATGTATTTAATTCCTTTATTACGAACTCTAAATTCAGTTCCTGGTTGTGTTCCTTCTGGAATTTTTAAAGCCACTTTTCCATTTAACGTCGGTACTTCAACTTCAGCTCCTAAAGTTGCTTGACTAAATGAGATTGGAATTTCACAACGAAGGTCATAACCATCGCGAACAAAGAAATCATGTGGTAAGACTCTAAATCCAACATATAAATCTCCACTTGGTCCGCCATTACGTCCCGCTTCTCCTTGACCTGTTAAGCGGATTTGTTGACCATCATCAATTCCAGCTGGAACTTTAACTTCAATCGTTTTTTGACGGTTAACTGTTCCATGCCCTGAACAAGCATCACATTTATGTTTAATCTTTTTCCCCGTTCCAGAACAGTCAGGACAAGTCGTTTGAGTTTGCATACGTCCAAGAATCGTATTTTGAACTTCCACAACGCGTCCTGTTCCACTACAACGAGAACATGTTTCAATATCGTCTTTAGAACGTGCTCCTGATCCCCCACATTTTGTACATTCTTCTTCACGATTTACTGTAATCTCTTTTGTCACGCCAAATGCAGCTTCTTCAAACGTAATCGTTATTGTTTGCTTTAAATCATTACCACGTTGTGGGGCATTTGGATTTCGACGATTTGAGCCACCACTGAATCCGCCGAATCCACCTCCGAACATACTTTCAAATATATCTTCGAATCCGCCTCCGAATCCGCCTTGTGCTCCACCAAATCCTCCGAATCCGCCAAATCCACCTTGGCCACCGAATCCATCTGTTGCTGCATGTCCATATTGATCATAGGCTGCGCGCTTTTGCTCATCGCTAAGCACCTCATATGCTTCTTGTACCTCTTTGAACTTTTCTTCTGCATTTGCTTCCGTTGCAACATCAGGATGATACTGTTTAGCTAACTTACGGTAAGCGCGCTTAATTTCTTGATCAGTTGCTGTTTTTGAAACACCTAGCACCTCATAATAATCACGTTTTGCCATGCTGTACCCTCCTTTTATTCTTTCATAATATACCATAAAAAAAGTCAAAGTCATAGTAGACTTTGACTTTTAAATTTTTTATTAAACTTCTTTATATTCAGCGTCTACAACTGAATCATCACTTGAATTTGCTCCTGCATCACCTTGTGCCGCTTGAGCTGCCTCAGCTGCTTGAGAATAAACTTTAACCGCTAATTCTTGAGCTAATTTTTCAAGTTCATCTTTTTTCACTTTAACTTCATCGAAATTGTTATCGCTTAATGCTTTTTCTAATGCTTCAACTGCATTTTTAATGTTTGTTTTTTCTTCTTCAGTTGCTTGTTCTCCAAGTTCTGAAACTGATTTATTTGCCGCAAAGATTAATTGCTCTGCTTCATTACGTAAATCTGCTTGTTCTTTACGTTTTGCATCTGCATCTGCATTTTCTTCTGCTTCACGGACCATGCGTTCAATTTCTTCATCTGTTAATCCTGAACCAGAAGTGATGGTGATACGTTGTTCTTTTTGTGTACCTAAATCTTTTGCTTTAACATTTACAATCCCATTAGCATCGATATCAAATGTTACTTCGATTTGAGGGATACCACGTGGTGCAGCTGGAATATCTCCTAATTGGAAGCGTCCTAATGTTTTGTTATCTGATGCCATTGGACGTTCACCTTGTAAAACGTGAATATCTACGGCTGGTTGGTTATCTGCAGCTGTTGAGAACACTTGAGATTTAGATGTTGGAATTGTTGTATTACGAGGGATTAAAACCGTCATCACTTGTCCCATTGTCTCGATACCTAAAGATAATGGTGTAACGTCTAATAATAAGATATCTTTAACATCTCCTTGTAACACCCCACCTTGGATAGCAGCTCCCATTGCAACTACTTCGTCTGGGTTAACTCCTTTATTAGGTTCTTTTCCTAATTCATTTTTGATTGCTGTTTGCACGGCAGGAATACGAGTTGATCCACCAACTAATAAAACTTGATCTAAATCATTTGCAGTCATCTTAGCATCTTTTAATGCTTGACGAACTGGTCCCATTGTACGTTCAACAAGAGTTGAAGTCATCGCATCAAATTGAGCACGTGATAAGGTTTTTTCTAAATGTAAAGGTCCTGTTGCATTCATTGAGATGAATGGTAATGAAATTTGGACAGATGTCACTCCTGATAAGTCTTTTTTAGCTTTTTCAGCCGCATCTTTTAAACGTTGCATTGCCATTTTATCTGCTGATAAATCAACACCTGTTTCTGATTTAAATTCTTTTACTAACCAGTCAATAATCACTTGGTCGAAATCATCTCCACCTAAACGATTATCTCCCGCTGTTGATAATACTTCAAATGTTCCATCTGCTAACTCAAGAATTGAAACGTCAAAAGTTCCTCCTCCTAAGTCATATACTAAAATTGTTTGTTCTTTATCTGTTTTATCTAATCCATAAGCTAAAGCTGCTGCTGTTGGTTCATTGATGATACGTTTAACATCAAGACCTGCAATACGTCCTGCATCTTTAGTCGCTTGACGTTCAGCATCATTGAAGTAAGCTGGAACTGTAATAACTGCTTCAGTTACTGGTTCACCTAAGTATGCTTCAGCCGTTGCTTTTAAATTTTGTAAAATAATTGCTGAAATTTCTTGTGGTGTATAAGATTTTCCTTCAATTGTTTCTTTATGGTTTGTTCCCATATGACGTTTAATAGACATGATTGTATTTGGATTTGTAATTGCTTGACGTTTTGCAACATCACCTACTTGACGTTCTTCACCTTTGAATGATACAACTGATGGCGTTGTACGAGCTCCTTCTGGATTAGCGATAACTTTCGCTTCTCCACCTTCCATAACTGCAACACATGAGTTAGTTGTTCCTAAGTCAATACCAATAATTTTACCCATTGAGATTCATCCTCCTATATAACAATTTAGAATTATTCGCTTACTTTTACCATTGAAGGTCGAATAACACGATCTTTTAATTTATAACCTTTTTGAAGTTCTTGTAAAACCATTCCTGATTCTACCCCTTCAACTGCTTCTTGCATCACAGCTTGATGCACAGTTGGATCGAAGGCCACGCCTTCTGCTTTAATGACTTCAACCCCTTCTTGCTTTAATGCCTCAAGTAATTGGGTATGAATCATTTTAAATCCTGTTAAGAATGTTTTTGTATTTTCATCTTCAACCGTACTAGATAAAGCACGCTCAAAGTTATCAATCGCTGGAATAATATTCGTAATCACAGCCTGTGAGCGATATTTCGCTTCACGAACGCGTTCTTCATTCATACGACGTTTAAAGTTTTCAAGTTCAGCTGCATTACGTAACAATTGATCTTTCAGATCTTGAATTTGTTGTTTTAATTCCACTGTTTCATCGATAACTTCTGATTCCGTCTCACACTGGCAATCACCATTTGCTTCTTGGCAACCTGCTTCTTCATTTAATTCTTCTAATTCTTCAACTGGTTGGGTTTCCTTATTCAACCGCCCCACCTCCTATTTATATAAATCAGACATAATTCGTGCGACATGCTCAAGAAGTGGAATGATTTTTCGATACTCCATTCTCGTCGGTCCTAAAACCGCAATCTTCCCAAATTCATGGTCACTAATTTGGTACGGAACCGTGATTAGTGTACAGTTTTCCATCGCTTTTATTTCGTTTTCTTGTCCAATTTTAACCGTCAATTCATGAGTCTCATCATCTGACTCAATAACTTTTACAATCTCATCTGCTTCAATCATACTAAACAAATGATAAGCTTTATCTAAATCATTGAATTCTGGTTGTTTCAAAATATTAGATTTTCCACTTAGAATATAATTGTTTTGAGAGAGCGACTGAGAAAGTAATTGAAGCATTGTATACATAATTTCCTCTTTGTATGTAATGAAATCATGTAATTGATTTTCAAAGCTTTCAGTTAACTTATCATGGATTTCACCCACAAATTCACCGACAAGTAATTCATCGAGCGCTTTAATAATGGTCTCCATTTTTTTAATATCAATATTGTCAGGAATCGTAATTGTCCGACTCTCAACATGCCCTTGGTCTGTAATAAGAACAAAGACAGCTTGTGCATCTGAAATCGGAACAAACTGAATTTTTTTGACTCGACTGTAATCACGAGAGGGACCTAATAAAATTGACGTATAATTCGTTAAACTTGAGAGCAATTTAACCGCTTCTTTAATGGTTGTTTCACGTTCAAATTGTTTTTGATTTAACAATTGTTTAAATATTCCTACTTCTGGTGTTGTCTCCATAGGTTCTTCTTTTACAAGGTAGTCTACGTAATAACGATATCCCTTTTGACTCGGGATCCGACCACTTGACGTATGTGTTTTTTCAAGAAAACCCAAATCTTCTAAATCTGCCATTTCATTTCGAATCGTAGCAGCTGAAAAATTCAGTTCTTCTTTTTTAGATAAGACGCGCGAACCTACTGGCTGTGCCGTGTGTATGAACTCTTCTACAATTGCCTTTAAAACAAGTATTTGTCGTTCCGTTAGCAATGTAAACACCTCTTTTAGCACTCGTTATCATCAAGTGCTAATACCATTATATATAACCTTATTAGCACTGTCAACTCATTAGTGCTAATTTTTTATTTTTTTCAGAAGTCTAACTTCAGCAACCGTCTACCTTGATTAATATTCTCATTTCATGCTATTTCATACAAAAAAAGACACTCCTAGGAGCGTCTTTTTGAATTATTTATGCGATTCAATTAATGATAATAACGACGCTTTTGGTTGGAATCCAACTGTTTGCTGAACTGCTTGACCGTCTTTAAATAAAATTAATGTTGGAATTGACATCACTTTAAATTGTGACGCAACACCTGGACAATGATCCACGTTTACTTTAACAATTTTAGCAACACCTTGTAATTCAGTCGCTAACTCTTCTAGAACAGGCGCAATCATCTTACATGGTCCGCACCAATCTGCATAAAAATCAACTAAAACTAATCCAGTTGCAATTTCTTGAGCAAAATTTTCTTCTGTTGCATGAATAACTGCCATGTTTATTTCCTCCTCTAATACTTCTTGATAGTCTATCATAAGTATATCATATTACCATGAAATTACAAATAGATTGCACTTTCACCCAAATATTATTTCACATTTTTAGACACCTATCCCCATAACTTTCTAACAATCCCTTTATTTTAAACAGTAAATGGAGCGCCAACATGATCCTTTAACTAATTTAAATATCGGCGTAAAAATTCTTTCGTTCGTGCCTGTTTAGGATTTACAAAGATTTCATCTGGTGTTCCTTCCTCAGCAATCACCCCTCGATCCATAAAAACAACTCGATGACTCACCTCTTTAGCAAATCCCATTTCATGTGTCACCACAATCATCGTTAATCCATCCTCCGCTAATTGTTTCATGACTTTTAAAACGTCACCCACCATTTCGGGATCAAGGGCACTTGTCGGTTCATCAAATAACAATACTTCTGGTTCCATACATAAAGCACGCGCAATGGCTACACGTTGTTTTTGCCCCCCTGATAATTGTGAACTACTTGCATGAGCAAATGATTTCATTCCGACCTTCTCTAAATAAAACATCGCTTTTTCGATCGCCTCTTCTTTTCTTCGTTTCAATACTTTTGTTTGTCCAATGACACAATTATCAAGAACTGTTTTATTTTGAAACAAATTAAAACTTTGAAACACCATCCCGACTTTAGTTCGGTATTGATTAACATTAAGTTCTCCCTTTAAAATATCCTGGCCTCGATATAAGATTTCACCACTATCTGGAATTTCTAATAAATTAAGGCATCGAAGTAGAGTTGATTTCCCACTTCCACTTGATCCAATAATCGTAATAACTTCTCCTTTATCCACATGAAACTCTATGTTTTTTAAAACCTCTAGTTCTCCAAATCGTTTTTCTAAATGATGGATGTTGATCATCGTATTTTCTGCCATACTCTCCTCCTAAAGATTTGCCATTGGAACCGTTTGCGATGATGGAAATGAAGTTTTTTTCACGTTCATTTTCTTTTCAATCCAACCTAAAATTTGTGCTGTAATTGTCGTTAACACTAAATAAATGAGGCACGTAATAAAAAACGTCTCAGAATATAGCATCACACTTCCTGCTACTGATTTAGATTGGAAGAAAACTTCAATCACCCCAATGACATTTAACATTGAACTATCTTTAATATTCACAATAAATTCATTTCCAATAGAAGGAAAGGCGTTTTTAATCGCCTGAGGTAAGATAATGTACATCATCGATTGAAAAGCGGTCATTCCAACACTTCTAGCGGCTTCAAGTTGCCCTTTATCCACTGACTGAATACCTGAACGGATAATTTCTGCCATATAAGCCCCAGTATTAACCGAAATAATCACAATCCCTGCAGTTAATGAACTCCACCCTAGAATAGGACGTAAAGCATGATATAAAAACATCGCTTGCACCATCATTGGAGTCCCTCTAAAAAACCAAACGTAAAGACCTATCAAACAGTGCATCATTTTTTTTAACACTTTTACACTTTTTAAGTCTCTTGGTTCAATTGTAATCGCACGCAATCCCCCTAGAACTAACCCAATAACTAAGCCTAACATCGTTCCTAAAAAAGCTAAAATGAGTGTCATTTTAATTCCATACATGAACAAATCAAAATTTTTAACAAATAAAGAAAATGATTTATTTAAAAAGCCATTTTGAGTGGTTAAGAACATCATAATTATTCACCTGTTGGCGCACTTTCGCGAGATTCTGTCATCCATTCATTTCGAGTCGAATCTGAAATATTATCTAAAGCAGATTGAACTTGATTAAAGAACTCTGTACCACGACTGCCTTCTTTTAATCCAATTGAAACAGATGTATCAATATCAAATCCTTTACCTTCTGCAAAGTGAACAATAGTCAAATCTGGATTAGCTTGAATGACCCCTTCGGCAACGGGTAATTCAGCCGTAATAGCATCTGCTTCATTTGATTGTAAAGAGACCACTAACTCAGGATAAGAAGATTTAGGTGTTAAGTGATTCACCCCTTCAATTTGGTCAATTACCGTATCATAATTAGTATTCATCTGTCCAATCACATTTTTACCACTAAAATCTTGAATAGATGTTGCATGAACTAAATCATCGTCTGCACGAACAATCAGTACCATTTCTGATTCAAAATAAGGTGTCGTAAAATCAATTCCTTGTTCACGTTCCTCATTAGCGGTCATCCCAGCAATAATCGCATCAATTTCTCCCGATTCTAGTGATAATTGCAAACCATCCCACTCTAATTTTTTAATCACTAACTCTTTTTCCATGCTCTTTGCAATTTCATTTGCAATTCTCACATCGTATCCATCACAAAATCCTGCTCCACCAATTGATACACTTGTCTGTGTTGGTGCTGACGTTTGCCAGTTAAACGGAGCATAATTACATTCCATTCCAACCGTAAACGTATCTTTTGAATTACTTGTAGCATTCCCGCTACATCCTGCAAGCAAAATACATCCTGCTAACGTTACAACTAATTTTCTCATATTAAAATCTCCCCTTTGATTAAAATTGATTGTAACAAAAAAAGTCGTGCTATTAACACGACTGAAAAAAAGTCCTCTGTTTAATAGCTCCTCTTCAAAACTGAAGGAGTGTTACAGGTCTTTACTCTCGGAATATCAATCATCAATCACTAATCATTACAAAATGTATTGAAAGTGTTGATATCACGACATCTTTGTTACTTAACACCTAATACTATTCAGTTATATATAATCATATGCTATCATAAATGTTTTATTCCAATGATGGCATATGGATGGCAAAATTAAAACAACAGATGGTAATCACGTCTGTTGTTTTTTTGTTTATTCTCTCATTAGTTCTCCATTTATTCGACTAAAACTTCATACACCTAAATAGATATATAACTTATATC
>OLNJ01001385.1_pt1 | contig 12885 bp, 10 predicted proteins | sample 1672191 | NCBI WGS metagenome assembly OLNJ01 (sample SAMEA3136657, study PRJEB25190) | human gut metagenome | biome: human gut; feature: human-associated habitat; material: faeces | place: Austria | collected 2013 | reverse complement strand
TAAAAAGACCGTCTACTGAAATGATTTTAAAAATCATTTCAGAGACAGCCCCTTTAAATTTGCTATTAATTTAATCACAAAGGTGTTTATGAGTTAATATATTAAATATATAGCATTGTTTCAAAGGAGACAGAAAAACATGGCTGTCTGGATTTTAGATGCAGGTCATGGTGGAAATGACACAGGTATTGTTGGAAGAGCGCTTGGTATAAAAGAATCAGATATAGTATTAGAAGCGGTATTAGAAGCTAAAAAATATTTAGAGAGAAATGGTGAAAATGTTGTATTAACTAGGGATGATGATACTTATTTATCCTTAGAAGAACGTATAAACATTGCTGAAAAAAGTGGTGGAAAGTTTTTTGTAAGCTTTCATATGAATTCTGATATAGATAGTAGTATAAAAGGAGTACAAGTATTTTATACTAAAGATAATTATGATAGTAAGAGGCTTGCAAAACTTATAAGTGAGGAAATACTATGTGACTTGGGGACAAATGAAAAAGGGGTATTAAAAGGTGAGAGCGAAAAATATGATAAATTTTCTGGTATTGCAGTGATAGTTTATGGTGAGTACTTAAGTAATAATGATGTAGAGAAAGAGTTTGATGGTAAAAGGTTTGGACGTATGGTTGCAAAAGCATGTTTAGCTATGGTTGATAAGGTGTTATTACTTACTCCAATTACTGAACCTAAGGAAACTCAACAAAGGGCTTGGAGAGTATGCATTGGATATTATAGAGATTATAATGAAGCTATAGATGTAATGGTAGATATGCATAAAAAGGGGTTTAAACGAGCTCATGTAGTTCCTTACAATGGAAAATAATTTTTGTTAAAGAACTATGAGAGAATATTAAAAGTTAATATTATTATAAAAACCTTTAGAATATGTTTTTTATTCTAAAGGTTTTTCTTTATATGAAAAATAGAAAGACAAGCTTTTAAAATATAATTAAATGAAGTATACTTTTAAGTAAGATTCTAAATTGATAATTAAAAAATAGGTTGAACTTAGGGGAGTGGGCTAAAATTATGAATATAACAAATATAGCTGTAGGATTAACAGGAGGAGATCTTTTAAGTATATTAGATGATTTTGTATCTATAGAGGGGTTAACTATATACAGTATAGATATGTCAGATTGTATACTTATAAGAGGAAACTTTAAAAAAGGAATATTTATTGATTTTGAATGTGGATTAAGAGTTAAATCGATTGAGAATGATATGATTCAAGGGGAGATATGCAAGTTTAGAGTATTAAATATAGGAATAGCATCATTTCTTAGAAAAATAGCATTAAAATTTGCGTTAAAATCTTTTGCTGATAAAGGTATATATTATAAGGATGGAAAAATAAACATTCAATATAAGTATATATTGAAGGATGTTCCATATATAGATTTTGATATAAATGATTTAAGATTGTTAGATAATAAATTAGTAGTTGGAGTTAATAATGTTTCTATTTCTTTAGGTGGAGAACTTAAAAAAGAGGTTAAATTATTTAAGGAAGAACAAAATGAAGAAGAAGTTAGAGAAGCAGAGGAAAGAGGAAAGACAGAAGATTTATATACAGTAGGAAGAGAAAAGGTATCTGAAAAGTTACCGGAAAGGGTAAAAAAATATTCAGATTATATTTTTGTTATACCTGATATAGCAGCTTTGTTAACAAGATTATTAAAGGATAATAGGGTATCAATAAAAACAAAGTTAATAATATCAGGATCTATAGCTTATATAGTTATACCGACGGATATTATACCAGATAAAATTCCATTTATAGGTAAAGTGGATGAGTTAGCTGTAGCATTTTTTGCGTTAAATAGAATTGTTAAAGATGTACCATTGCATATAATTTTAGAAAATTGGCAAGGTAAAAACGATATTATATTAGTAATAAAAAATATAATAGAGTATGTAACGAATTTTACAGCGGCACAAAATGTTGAGACTTTATATGAATTTATTGAAGAAGTTTTATCTGTTTAGAAGCGAAAGGAAGATTAAGTTTGAAATATTATGCAGTTTATAAAGGAAAATCAGGAGCACCTAAAATTTTTACTTCTTGGGATGAATGCAAAAAAGAAGTTATAGGATTTAAGGGAGCTATTTATAAAAGTTTTACTTCTGAAAAAGAAGCTATAGATTTTATTGCGTTAAATGCAGGAGTAAAATCATCCACATCAGAAAAAAAAGAAAAAGATAGTTCTATTGAAGGCCTATGTATATATGTAGATGGAAGCTTTATGATAGATAAAGGAAACTACTCTTTTGGTTTAGTAGCAGTAGAAAATGGAGAAGTAATACACAAAGATAATGGAAAAGGATTTGATGATGAGGCAATTGCCCTTAGAAATATTTCTGGAGAGGTTCTTGGAGCTCAAAAAGCCGTAGAGTTTGCATTAGATAAAGGGTATAAAGAAGTGACTATAGCGTATGATTATCAAGGTGTTGAATCTTGGGCAATAGGTGCATGGAAAAGAAATAATAGAATAACTCAAAATTATAATAAGTTTATGCAAGAAAAGATGAAACTTATAAATATTAAATTTAAAAAAATAAAAGGTCATTCAGGAGATAAGTATAATGATATGGCTGATATGCTTGCTAAAGAAGCTTTAGATAAATAAATTTTAATATGTTTAGAATTATAAAAAATACACATACTAAATCTAGTAAAGCTTATTAAAAGAGGTGTATTTATATGTTTAAGAGTTTAGCAACAGGAATAGTTATTGGAGCAGCAGCTGCTATGGTTGTATTACCACAACTTGATAGAAAGACTCAAAGAGCTGTAAGAAGAACAGGAAAGAAAATGTGTTGTATGGCAGGCGATGCTTATGACAATATTCTGAATTATATAAAATAATATAGAAAACTGTTATGATTTTTCATAACAGTTTTCTTGTAATTGGAATAAAATATATACTTTTTTGAAATAAATTATGATATAATTAAAAATAATAAATGGATTTTTAGAAAAAATAATAATAAATTGTAGATAGAAGAGGAAGAGCAGAAATATGGAGATTCTTTCATTAGGTGAGAAGATAAAGAGGAAAAGAAAAGAATTAAATATGACACTAAAAGATTTGGCGGCAGACAGAATTACTCCTGGTCAAATAAGTTTGGTAGAGTCTGGAAGATCAAATCCATCTATGGATTTATTGGAGTATTTAGCAGAGAATCTTCAAACTACAGTAGAATATCTTATGGAATCAGAAGAGAGCCAGGCTGAGAAAATTTGTGTCTTTTATGAGAAAACTGCTGAATCATATGTTTTAAGTGGAGATTTCATAAGTGCAGAAAAATATATAGAAAATGCATTATATTATGCTGAAAAATTTGGATTAGAATATAGGAAAGCAAGAAATTTATATATTAGAGCTGATATAGCCATGAAAAATGGAGAATTAACTTTAGCACAACAAATATATCTTTCAGCAAATGTTATATTCATAAAACAGAATAAGTATGAAGAAGTTACTAGGACATTTCTTAATTTAGGAAAAATTACTTTAAAGTTAAAAGCATATCATTCAGCAACGAGTTACTTAAGACAAGCTGAAAAAGTATATTTGGATAATAAAATAGGAGACGACTTATTGTTAGGTGAAATATATTATCAAATGGCAGAAGGATATTTTAAGATTGATAATATTACAAAGGCTATGAATTATTCTTTCTTAGCAAAAGAAAAGTTTGAGCAAGTGTATGATGAAGAGAAATATGCAAAAACACTTCTAGGTATTTCTGAAAAATATAGCGAAAATGGTGATTTGAGTAATGCTATAAAATATTCTGAGAAGGCATTAGAAGTATATAAAGATCTTAATAAAGGAAGTCATATAGCTTATATTGAAAATAATCTTGGAAGATTATTTTATGAGTTTGAAAATTTTGAAGAATCATTCAAGCATTTAGAAATAGCTAAAGATTTAAGAAGCAGAAAAAAAGACCAAAGCGTTGTTGAGACTTTATTTAATATATGTGAAAACTATATTAAGCTTAAGGATATTGAAAAATGTGAAACTACATTAAAAGAAATTAATCATGTGATAGATGAGAATTTTGTTGAAAATGTAATAGAATATAATCTTTTATGGTATAGAGTATATACAATAAAAGAAATGTATAAAGAAGCAGAAAATATACTTATTGATACATTTAATTTAGCTAAAGCAAATGAATTATCAAAGAAGGCAGCGCAAGTAGCTATTATGATAGGAAAATTTTATATTGACTGGAAGCAAGATAGTGAGGCGGCTAAATACTTAGATCAAGGTGTAAGTATATTAAAAGAACTAGGCGTTTTAACTAACTAATTTACTGGGGGTAGCAATGGAAATATTATCAACAGGAGACAAAATAAGAAGAGCAAGAGTATACGAAGGGATAACTTTAAAAGAGTTATGTGAAGATAAAATATCAATTTCGAAAATGAGTTGTATAGAAAATGGGAAAATTAAACCAGATGAAGAAACATTAAAATACATTGCAACGAAGTTGAAAGTAAATTATGATTACTTAGTTCAAGATATAAGAGGACAAATAGAAGAAAATATTAGGTTAATTGATAAGGGAAACTTACCACGAGAAGAATTATTTAAGCTAATCGAATATATTCTTAATTATTCAATTAACTGTGAGTATTATGATTTAGCCTTTATAATTATTCATAAGTTATTTTCTATATATGAAGATAGTGATAATATTGAAAATATGCAACTTATAATAGCGAAATATTATGATATTTATCAAAAAAATGAAATTAAAGAAAATACTCTAATTTATTATAAAGACATGGCAACATTTTTTATGAAAATAAAGGAGTATTATGAGGCTATAAATTATTATGACAAAATATTAAAAATATTAGAAGAAAGTAATTTCAATGATAAAGATTTGTTCGTACGTTCATTTTTTAATAAAGGAATATGTTATATGGAGCTTGGAGAAATAGAAAAGTCCTATTCAATAGTTGAAAAAATTATTTCCGATATAGACTGTATAAAAGAAATCCAAATAAAAGGGTATATTTATCACATATTTGCTTGCCTTAGTATATTAGCGAATAAAGTTAATGCAGATAAGTATATTCAAATGTCTTATGAATGCTTAAAAGATGATAAAAAATCACTAGCAAAGATTAAAGATAGAATAGGAAGATTTTTTTATCAGATTGGAGATGATGAAAAAGGAAAAGAAGAGACGCTAGCTGCAAAAAATATGGCATGTGGGTATGATACAATAGAATTCATAGACGTTTTAATAGATTGTATTGAAACTTTCTATATATACAAGGAATTTGAATTAGCAGATGAAATGATAGATAAGGTACTAAATCTTTCTATTTGTTCTGAAAATACCGCTTTAATTGAAAGGGCATATTATTTTAAAGGTATGCTTCTGCAAAAGCAGGGTCAATATAGGCAAGCGGAAACATATATGAATATTTCTACAGATTATTTTTTGAAATCTGCTAGTGTTGAAGATACATATAAAAGATATAATGAAATGGCAGAGCTATATTATAATCTAGGTGAGCCAAGAGAAGCTATAAAATATTTTACTTTAGCAATGAATTTAGATAAAAATTAATATAAAATAAGGGCTATTCAATTGAATAGCCCTTTTTATTTCAAAAAATATTAATCAATAACTTTAATGAAAAAGGTTATATATTTGAATCCATAAAGACCATTTACTTTTAGACTCGCTTAATAATATTGAATTAAAGAATAAACCTCTCATACAAAACATCCTTTCAAACATCTTTATATTTATAGTATATAGGAAGGGATAAAAATATAATATTCACATCAATGTTTAAGTTAAATGTACAATGAGGTTATTCTTACTTAATGGTTATATATAGAAAAGACAAAAATAACATAAAAATAAAGTTTTAATGTGTTATTTTATATTTTTTAATAATATAAGTTTAGCACCGTACCCCTTTAATTCTGTAATTATATTTAAAACTAAACTCTTTTTACTATATTTGAATTCAATTTTAGGATATGAAGCTTTATATAAAATCTCTTTTTCTTCTTTGTTTAGCCTATCTGGAGATCCCATAGATAACCAATAATTATAAGATGAACCTATTTTTTCGTTTATCTCATAGGTTGTAATTCTTGTATCGTTTTTTAAGTTTACTATGTTAAGAGAAAATTTCTTTTCAAATGATTTTTTTAAGCCCTTGCTTGAGTAAATATCCTCATAATTAGCTAAATCATCAACATCATTTCCGTGAGAATATAAAAGTATCGCGTATTCATCGTCATTCTTAGTTACAATATAACCATCATCAAATGATACAATCTCCTTGCCTAATTTGCTTAATAAGTAATATGCATAGTAAGATGGTTTTTTTATGGCCATATCATTAATAAGTCCTGGTGCACCAATAAATACCTCATTAGTTATATTCATAGCTTTTTCAAGAACATCAAAAGCTCTTAAAAAATCTAGGGATTTCTCTTTAATAACTGTATTATGAATAATATAAGGTAACATATATGCAGTATCATAAATAGGGTTTAAAGAGTTAATTGAAAAAAATGTTTCTTCTAAAATCTCAATATCAAAATTATCATTTATAAATGATTTCAAACTATCTTTAATTTCGCAGGATAAATCAGATGCAAATTGGAAACAAAAATCAGTTATATTAAAATAATCAATTTGAGAAAAATAATCAATAAAGCTTGTAAGTATATTTTGATATTTTTCTAGTGAATACTCTGTTGAATCTAAAAGTATTAGAGGTTTAAGAGAGATATCTGTTAAAAATTCTAATACTGCTTTAGCCTTATTCCAATTGTAAAATTCTGAATCTATGAATACGCCCATATCATTATGGAACATTTTTTCAAGTCTACCATAATCGAAATGTATTTCATCTTGTATTTCCTCTAAAATATCTTTATTATCTTCTATTAATAAATCAAAAGCTTCACCTATATTAATTATATGACCAAAGTCTGGATTAAAAGTTTTTAGAGTTTCATCCATATCAATATGAATATTCCATAGTTTGTTTTCAAAGTTATATCTATTATACTTCTCTAAAGTATGAGATAAAAATTCTAAAGATTCCTCTAATGGTAAAGGATAAAGAACCTTTTCAAGTTCAAATTCTTTTTCAGTAAGAGAGAATTTCTTTCTATATTGAAGAGGAGTGCAATTATAATATTCTTTGAAATTTTTATTGTAATATCGTACATGTGAGAATCCTACTTCATCAGAAATTTCTGAAATACTTATATCACTATCTAACAAAAGTTTTATGGACTCTTCAACACGAGTTTGATTAATTAAATCTGTAAAGCTAGACCCGGTTGCATACTTTATTTCATGAGAAAGATAGTGAGGACTTAAAAATTCTTTTTTTGCTATATCTTTTAATGTTATGTTGTTATTATAATTATTAAAAATATATTTTGAAATTCTATGATATCTATCAAGCTGTTCTGTTTTCTCTTTAAGCTCTTCTTTTTCAGTAGTTAGATAGTGAAAGTTATTTATTAAATGATATAGTAAATGAATTAAAATATCTTCAATTTCTTCATCATAATCTTCAAGTTTTTGAACGTACTCACATAGTAGTTTAGCTAAAAATGCTTTAAGATCATCATATTCTTCACCTACTTGAGTGGAGTTAGAGGTAGTATAGAAAAATACATTTTTAATATCTTTATAATATTTCTCAAAAAAACTTGGATCTATATTAAAGATTAAAATTTTATTGTCTTCTTTACTATAAAATTTATGTGCTTCATCTACGTTTATAATTTCTACTTCCTTTTCATTAAGAGTAAAGGAGTCAGAATCAATAGTTATATCTATGGAACCTTTTATCACATATACGATTTCGATAGAATTATGCCAATGTATTGGATAATTTCTAATATTAAAATATGATATTTTAATTGGTAAATCTAATGGATAATTTATAAATTCCCTTCTCAAATTCTCACCTCAGATTCTTATAAGTTTACGCCTATAATATTTATTATACCAATAAGTAGGTATAAAAACAAAAGGATAAGGAATATTAATGAAATAGTTGCAAAATTATATATTAATCAATATTAAGCTTTTATTTGGTAAATAATAAAATGAAAAAAATAATAAATTTACTTTGACTTTCTTTGACTTTTGTATTATTATTTTATTAAAGATAAAAACATTAAATGAGGTGAATAAAGTATGAACGTTGAAAAAATGACATTAAGAGTACAACAAGCATTAAATGATGCTAATTTAACAGCTGTTAAGCATAATCATCAACAAATTGAAATAATTCATCTATTTTCTGCTCTAGTAGAACAAGAAGATGGATTAATACCAAACATCTTTACAAAGATGGGAATAAATATAAAAATGATGAAGTATGATATAGATCAGGCTTTAAACAATATGCCTAAAGTAACAGGTGAAGGGGCTAATAATTCATCAGTTTATATAACAAGACAACTAGAGGAAGTTTTGGTAAAAGCAGATTCAATAGCTAAAGATTTCAAGGATTCTTATATAAGTGTAGAACATTTAATGTTAGCTATTATGGACGTAGATAAAAATGGACCAACAAAGAAAATATTAGATAAATATAATGTAAACAAAGATAGTTTTATGAAGGTTCTATCGGGAGTAAGAGGAAGTCAAAGAGTAGATACACAAGATCCCGAGGGTACTTATGATGCATTAGCAAAGTATGGTACAAATTTGGTAGAACTTGCAAGAAAACATAAACTAGATCCTGTGATAGGAAGAGATGAAGAAATAAGAAGGGCAGTTAGAATACTTTCTAGAAGAACTAAGAATAATCCTGTATTAATTGGAGAGCCTGGGGTAGGTAAAACTGCTATAGTTGAAGGATTGGCTAATAGAATAGTAAATGGAGATGTACCTGATGGATTAAAAGATAAGATTATTTTCTCATTGGATATGGGTGCATTGATAGCCGGAGCAAAATATAGAGGTGAATTCGAAGAAAGACTAAAAGCTGTTCTTAAAGAAGTTCAAAGTAGTGAAGGAAGAATAATTCTATTTATAGATGAAATTCATACTATAGTTGGAGCAGGAAAAACTGATGGCGCAATGGATGCAGGTAACTTAATTAAGCCTTTACTTGCAAGAGGGGAATTACACTGTATAGGGGCAACAACTTTTGATGAGTATAGACAATATATTGAAAAAGATAAAGCGCTTGAAAGAAGATTCCAACCTGTTATAGTTAATGAACCAACTGTTGAAGATGCTATATCAATTTTAAGAGGATTAAAAGAGAGATTTGAAATTCATCATGGTGTAAGAATTCAAGATTCAGCTATAGTTGCAGCAGCAAAACTTTCAGATAGATATATTTCTGATAGATATTTACCAGATAAAGCTATAGACTTAATTGATGAAGCAGGAGCAATGATAAGAACTGAAATTGATTCCTTACCTGCCGAATTAGATGAGGTTAGAAGAAAGCTTATACAACTAGAAATAGAAAAAGAAGCATTATCAAAAGAGAAAGATGAAGGGTCAAAGAAAAAACTTAATGCATTAGAAAAAGAGTATGCAGAGCTTAAAGCTAAAAATGATGAAATGACTGCTAAGTTCGAAAGAGAAAAAGGAGCTATTGAAAAGTTAAAAGACTTAAAGTCTAAACTTGATATTGCTAGAGGTGAGCTTGAAGCAGCTCAAAGGGCTTATGATTATAATAAAGCAGCGCAAATACAATATAGTGAAATTCCTTCATTAGAAGAATCTATTAAGCAAATGGAAATAGAAGTTAAGGAAAATTATGAAGGAGCATTATTAAAAGAAGAAGTTACTGAAGAGGAAGTATCACAAATACTTTCTAAATGGACTGGAATTCCTGTAACTAATCTATTAGAAGGTGAAAGAGAAAAACTTCTAAGATTAGAAGATGAGATGAGCAAGAGAGTAATAGGGCAAGAAGAAGCTGTAACTTCTGTAACATCTGCTATTTTAAGAGCAAGGGCAGGACTTAAAGATGAAAATAGACCAATAGGTTCATTTATATTCTTAGGACCAACTGGGGTTGGTAAGACAGAACTTGCAAAAACATTAGCTAGAAACCTATTTGATTCTGAAGATAATATTATAAGAATTGATATGTCTGAATATATGGAAAAGCATACTGTATCTAGATTAGTCGGAGCGCCTCCAGGATATGTAGGATATGATGAAGGTGGTCAATTAACAGAGGCTGTTAGAAGAAAACCATATAGTGTTATTCTGTTTGATGAGATTGAAAAAGCTCATGAAGATGTATTTAATATATTCTTACAAATCTTAGATGATGGTAGATTAACAGACAATAAAGGTAAAACTGTAGATTTTAAAAATACTATAATTATAATGACATCTAATATAGGAAGTAACTATCTTCTAGAAAATACATCAGAAGATTATATAGAACCTTCTATAAGAGATTCTGTAATGAATGAAATGAAGATGAGATTTAAACCAGAATTCTTAAACAGAGTTGATGATATAATTATGTTTAAGCCTTTAAGTGAAACTGGTATAACTAAAATTATTGATATATTCTTAAAAGAAGTGTCTACAAGATTAAAGGATAGAAATATTACTTTAGAAATTACACCGGAAGCTAAACATGTTATGGCTACAGAAGGATATGATCCTGTTTATGGTGCAAGACCACTTAAGAGATATATTCAAAATACTCTTGAAAATAAACTTGCTAGAAAGATAATAGCTGGTGAAATAACTTATGGTTCTAATGTTATTATAGATGGCGAGAATGAAGAGATTGTAATAAGAACGAATTAGTATTATGTAGGGAGCTGATGAATAAATCAGCTCCTTATTTATTTGCGATGAAATATATTTATGAAAAAGAGGTTGTTATTATATTCTAGAATAAAATCATGACAATAAATTAAAATAGAAATATGCAAAATTAGTATACACTGTAGAAATACTATATGTTAAAATGATTCTTAGATTAAATCACTTGAGAGGAATTATTAAGTTGGGGGATGCGATGGTTAAGAATGAAAAAGTAGAAAATTTAAAAAAATATGGAACTATAGTAGCAGGGGCATTTCTTTTTTGTTTAGGAATAAATTTGTTTGTTGTACCTGTAGGACTATATAATGGAGGAGTAGTAGGAATATCTCAAATTATACGTACTTTAGTTAATGATTATTTGTCATTACCAGCAAATTTTGATATATCAGGTATTATAAATTTCCTTTTAAATATACCACTATTATTGTTAGCTTATAAAAGTATATCAAGAAAGTTTTTTACTGGAACGGTAGTTAGTATAGTATTTCAGACTATATTCTTTTCTATTATAGCTATTCCTAATGTACCTATAATAGATGATAGATTAGCAGCTTGCTTAATCGGCGGTATTATTACTGGGACAGGTATAGGTATAACTCTAAAAGCTGGTGGTTCTGGTGGTGGAATAGATATATTAGGCGTATACTTTGCTAAAAAATATTCTGATTTTAGTGTTGGAAAATTAGGAATTATTATTAATGCATTTATTTATGGAGGATGTGCAATATTATTTGAATTACCAATAGCTATATACTCTATTATTTATACAGCATTTTTTGGTTTAATAGTGGACAGGATACATTATCAAAATATTAATACAACAGCTACGATTTTTACTAAGAAGCAAAACATAGAAAAAAGTATTATGTCTGAAATGGGAAGAGGGGTTACTTGCTGGAAGGGATATGGTGCTTATACTGGAGAGGATACATTAGTATTAGTTACTGTAATATCTAAATATGAAATAAACCAATTAAAGAAAATAGTATATGATATTGATGATAAGGCATTCGTTATATTTAATGAAGGGATGAATGTTACAGGAAATTTTGAAAAGAGATTATAGAGAAGAGTGATTTGATTACTTGTATAAGGCATTGTTAAGCTTGAATGTTTAACAATGCCTTATTTATATGAAAATATTTAAGAATTATTATGAAACTTATTAATATTATTGCATATTATGTACTGTGAAGTAACAGATGATGTGAACTTTTATGAAGAAATTTACAAAAGATTATTTTGATTAGTTATGAAGTGGCTTTGAAAGAAGTGTGCATCATCAATTAAAAATATAAAATACGGAGGATAAATTTATGAGTAATTCATGTAATGAATATTATAGTGAAGAGTATAATGAAAATACCAATGATAATTGTAACGAAAATTATAATGATAAACACGTACACGAATTCACAGGAAGTGTAAAATTGGCAGAAACAGGAGATGATAGGCATAATCATCGTACTGCAGGAATTACAAGTGAGCCTATATATTGTGAAAATGGACGTCACTATCACTTAATAAAAGCACAAACTGATTCAGCTCCAGATGATCATCATCATCCTATAATTATTAGAACAGGATTAGATATAAAAATTAGAGGAACTAATAAACACGTTCATGCTATAAAAGGAGCAACTAGGGTTGTGGATCAACATTGTCATAATTTTGAGTTTGCTACTTTAACTGAAAGACCTTTGAAATAGTAAAATTGGAAGTTATATCCACGTTGTTTTAATTACTGGTGGAGGTAACTCCTTTGAGTAAAAAGTCTAATATAGAGTTACATCTATATTAGACTTTTTTATATTAGCAGTTCAGTTATAGTTTTATAAATAAAAAAATATAAAAAATGTTGACAAATGATGATAAAGATAATATACTAAATGACGTGGTCGAGAGGTGGACAAATTTACTACACTTAATCACGATGAGGTTAGTATGTTAAGTAGATTGCTTAATTAGAATCTTATAACATTATTTATGCGGGTATCGTATATCGGTAATACTCCAGCCTTCCAAGCTGGAAAGGTGGGT
>OLNJ01001384.1_pt1 | contig 12890 bp, 15 predicted proteins | sample 1672191 | NCBI WGS metagenome assembly OLNJ01 (sample SAMEA3136657, study PRJEB25190) | human gut metagenome | biome: human gut; feature: human-associated habitat; material: faeces | place: Austria | collected 2013 | reverse complement strand
TTACAGTCACTGCAGTATCTATATCTTTATTTATGATATTAATTGCAAGACCACTAGCTACATTCATAATACTTAGTCCATTTAAGTTTACGATTAAAGAGAAACTATTTATATCATGGGTTGGACTTAGAGGAGCGGCATCTGTTGTTTTCGCAATATTCGCAGTTACATATGGGGTTAATATAGAGAATGATATATTCCATATAATATTCTTTATAGCTTTATTCTCTGTTGCAATACAAGGAACACTTATACCTAAGGTTGCTAGCTTATTAGATTTAGTTGATACAGAAGATGAAGGTTCAGTACTAAGAACATTTACAGATTATACAGGAGAAATAAATACTGATTTATTAGAAGTTAATATAACAAAAGATAGTCAATGGATAGATAAAATGATTATGGATGCAAATATACCAGAAGAAATACTTATTGTTATGATAAAACGAGATAATAAAATATTAGTTCCTAAAGGATCTACTCTAATAAAAGGTGGAGATACGTTGGTTCTAAGTGGTAATAATATAGAAAGTCTAATATAAAAATAGATAATAGTACTATAAATAACATATAAGTAAAATATGAAATAAGTACGGATAAATTACAAAATTATATAAAATAAGAACTTATTTGACAATTAACCATATTATATACTGAGGTTCTTTATAAGAACTTTAATATATAATATGGAGAGATGTAAAATGAGTTATCAAAATTATAAGTGTCAAAAAGATTATAAAGACTATGATGATTATAAATATAAAAAAGATTGTAAAGATCACGACGAGTGCAAATGTAAAAAATGTTATAAGTGCTATGAAGAAGAGGAAATGACACATGTTCATGAATATGAAAGTAGTGTTAAATTAGCAGAAGAAGGCTGTGATAGACATAATCACCGTGTTGCAGGAGTAACAGGTGAAGTTATACCAATATGTGATGGAGAAAATCATGTTCATAAGATAAATGATAGAACAGATTTTCTTGATCACTTCCACAAAATATGTGTTACAACTGGTCCAGCAATTAAAATACCAGGTACTAATAAACACGTTCACTTAGTATGTGGAAATACTACTGTTGCTGACGGGCATTGTCATCAATTCCTTTTCACTACTCAGATTGAAGCTCCATTAGTATAAATCTAAGTAAAGTGTGGAAGTAGCTTGTTTAATATAAGTATAAATTAGTATATTTCGTTAAATATTACTATCGATGATAATTATATTTACTGAGACTATGATAATAAATATCATAGTCTTTTTACATAGATACCTTTAGGAAAATAAATATTTTCTAGTAAAAGTGTAGTTTAATAGGAACATAAAGGAAAGGTTATAGGAAGGTTTGTCAATATTATAAGAATATGATATTATATAAGACTATAAGGAAATCCCAATGTAGTTTTATAATAGGGATATGAAAATAATATTAATAATTTAAAATTTGATAATAAATAGCGGAGGAAATAATATAATGACTAATTTACCAAATTGTCCAAAATGTAATTCAGAATATACTTACGAAGATGGAAGTCTTTTAGTTTGTCCAGAATGTGCTTATGAGTGGAGTGCAACAGCTGTTGAAGCTGAAGAAACAAATGTTATAAAAGATGTTAATGGAAACGTGCTAAACGATGGAGATGCTGTAACAGTAATAAAAGACCTTAAAGTAAAGGGAAGTTCATCATCTATAAAAATAGGAACAAAAGTAAAAAGTATACGTTTAGTTCCAGATGCGGCAGATGGACATGATATAGAATGTAAAATAGATGGCTTTGGAGCTATGAAATTAAAATCTAGCGTTGTTAAAAAAGCTTAATTAATATAGAAAGGCTTGTCTTAAATTATTTTGAGACAAGCCTTTATCGTATAAAGTTTAACTTTATAGAATAAAAAATGAAGCTGCAATTATAAGATATACAGCGAGTAATTGAACTCCTTCTAACCAGTTAGATTCACCATCATGAGAAACTCTATTTGCTATAATTACTGAAGCTATAAGAGCGATTAATTCAAATTCATTAAAAACTATACTCATAGGGGTGAAAAGTAAACTTAAAAATATCAAAATCGGAGCTACAAATAAAATTATTTGAAGACTAGAGCCGATAGCTATTTCAAGAGCTACATCCATTTTATCTTTTCTAGCCATAACGACTGCAGTACTATGTTCAGCTGCATTACCTATTATAGGTATTAAAATTATACCGACAAAGAATTGGCTCCACCCTAAGCTTTCAGTTATAGGTTCTATACCATTAACTAAAAATTCACTTTCTATTGCTATTAGAACTGTAGAGATAACAAGTATAAATATTGATTTATTTAAAGACCACTTTGCATGACCTTCCTCCTCTTTGGTGCTGGAATATATATCTTTATGGGTACTAAAAGAAAAGAATAAACTTAGTCCATAAATAAGTATCATTACAACTGCAACAAAAACACTTAGACCCTCGTATCTTGTATTTAAGAGAGCAGGATCTACTGTATGTGTAAATAAAGCAGGTATAGATAAACCAAGTACCGCAAATAATAGCATGCTTGAAGAAACCTCAGTAACTTTTTGATTGAATTTTTGAGTTTTATATTTTAATCCACCGGCTAGCATACTTGCTCCAACTACTAGTAATATATTTCCTATTACTGCTCCTGCAATTGATGATTTAACTACATCAAATAAACCTTGCTTAAGGGCAAAAAATGATATTATAAGTTCTGTTGCATTTCCGAATGTACCGTTTAAAAAACCACCTATTTTAGGACCTGAATAAAAAGATATTTCTTCAGTTCCCTCTCCCATAAGACCAGCTAATGGAACTATAGATAAGCATGATAATATGAACATTATAGAACCTGATGCGTTCATAAATTTAGCTATAAAGCTTATTGGAATAAAAATAAGCATATATTTCAAGATTTTCATAAACTACCTCCTTTATTAAAGTAAACTATATTTATGTTAACCTTGATGTTGAAAAATTATTATAATCAGTAAAAAATAGCTATCTTTAAATACTGTTAATTTTAGATTACCAATACTTTATAATAATAAACATTAATCAAAAATAGTAATTAAGTATGATATTGTAGTATAATATAAACTCTGAAAGAAATAATTTATTATAAAATATGGAAGGAATATCATAAATGACAAAGGATAATTTAATCTTAACAATAAGAGACTATGTTTTTGTAACATTAGGCGTAGTTTTAGTGGCTTTTGGAATTCAATATTTTTATGCTCCAAATGAAATAGCTGGAGGAGGACTGAGTGGACTAGCTTTAGTAATCAGCCACTATGTTCCAAGTTTATCAGTTGGAACAATAATTTTTTTAGGAAATTTAATATTATTTGTTATATCATTTATATTAGTTGGAGGAGACTTTGGATTAAAAACTATATATGCAAGTTTTGCTCTATCTTTTGTAATGGATTTTATGGAAAAAGTACTTCATTCCTATGCATTAACAACAAATTTATTTTTAGCTGTTATACTAGGAACAATGATTATAGCTAGTGGCTTAGCACTCGCTTTTGCATTAAATGCTTCAACAGGTGGAACTGATATACTAGCTAAAATATTAAATAAATATTCTAAATTTAATATAGGTATTTCACTATTGTGTGTAGATTTATTTGTGGTTGTTTGTGGCGGATTAACTTTTGGATTTGGAAAAGGAGTATTTTCACTAATAGCTGTAGTTATCAATGGTCTTTTAGTTGATAAAGTCATACTTATTATAGAAAAGAAAAAAGAAGAAAAATCTAAGCAAATAGAAGAGTCAGAAGATATAAATACTGTTGTATAAAATGTTAGATTTTGTATTAATATTAAGAAAAAATGTTTAAATTAGTAAAATTAAGGATAAATATACAATGAGTATAAATTAAACTTAGGAGGATTTTACAATGAAAGCATTCGTAGATAAAGACACTTGTATAGGTTGTGGAGCATGTACTGGTATATGCCCAGAAATATTTGATATGGATGATGATGGATTAGCTGTTGCTATATCAGATGAAGTAAGTGCTGAGTTAGAAGATTTAGCTGCTGAAGCTCAAGATAGCTGCCCAGTTAGTGCAATAACTGTAGAATAATAAATAAGGACATTTGTCAAATAGATTACTTGGTAATAATTTATTAAGTAAGTTTATCTTGATATATGTCCTTTTTTATATGAGTATTATAAAACTTATCAAATTTGTGGTAAAATTAAATAAAAAAAGTGGGAGATAATTATGAGAAAAGACTATAAATATATTTTATTTGATCTAGATGGAACACTTACAGACCCAAAAGAAGGAATAACGAAATCTTTCCAATATGCTTTAAAACATTTTGGTATTGATGAAGAGCTAGTTAACTTAGAAAAATTTATAGGACCTCCTTTACACGATTCTTTTAGAGATGATTATAATTTCGATGATGAAAAAGTTGAGGAAGCTGTTACAAAGTTTAGAGAATACTTTGCTGAAACAGGAATATTCGAAAATAAGATATTCCCAAATGTAAAAGAGATATTAGAATATTTATATGAATCGGGTAAAGTCTTATTACTTGCAACTTCTAAACCAACTGTATTTGCAGAAAGAATATTAAAACATTTTGAAATAGATCAATATTTTAAATATGTAGGCGGTAGTAATTTAGATGGAAGTAGAAGTGAAAAAAATGAAGTAATAGACCATGTTTTAGAAACTTGCAATATATCTTCTATGGATGATGTTATAATGATAGGTGATAGAAAGTATGATGTACTTGGAGCACAAAAAATAGGAGTAGATTCAATAGGTGTTTTATATGGATATGGTTCTTTAGAAGAGTTGAAAGAAGCTAACCCAAATTATATAATTGAAAACGTGGAAGAATTAAAAAATATCTTATAGTTTCATATGAAACTATAAGATATTTTTTATATTAAAATAAAATTTATTTGGATTTTACGCAATAAAAAACTTAAAAATATATGATACAAGGCATAATAACAAAGTATAATAAAATAAACTGAATATAGACAAGGAGAAGTTATTATGAATATATTTACAATAGGTCATTCTAATTATCCAGTAGAGAAACTTATTGATATGCTCAAATTTTATAATATAAACTGCGTTGTAGATGTTAGGGGGACTCCTTATTCCAAGTACAACATTCAATATAACAAAGAAACAATAAAGAATACTTTAATTAGAGGAACTCCATATTCAAAATATAATATTCAATATAATAAAGAAACAATAAGAGAGACCCTAATAAAAGAAGGGTTTGTATATATTTATATGGCTAAAGAATTTGCTGCTAAGAGAGAAAATAAAATTTCTTATAATAAAGAAGGATACTCCGATTTTGAAAAAGTAATACAAGAAGAAGATTTTAAAAATGGAGTAAAGAGATTAGAGAACGGATGTAAAAAAGGTTTTAGGATAGCTCTTTTAGGTGCTATGCAAGACCCGATAACATGCCATAGAAGTATATAGAAGAAAAGATCTTAGATAAGTATTATGAAAATAGACATCAAATAACTATTGATAACTTAATGGGAAATTCAATTTCTAAGAAAGAGATGATAAATGAAGCATATAAAATGGCAAATAGAGAAATTGGTTATAGAATAGAACATTTAGGCGAGTAAATTTACTCGCCTATTTAACCAGAATTATTTTATTTTTTCTTTATCCCAAATGAATAATCTATCTGAGTTATTTAAAGCACCAAAAATATTTTTCTTAGAGCCTGGGATTTCTTTATTTAATTTTGCGACAAGTTCTTTTATATCTTGTCTGTTTGTTTTACCATCAGCAGGACATGGATTTTTTATAATAGGATAGTTAAAATCTCTAGCTGCTTTTTTAGTCATATATTCATCAATATAAATCATTGGTCTTATAATAGTTAAATCTTGTCTATCCATATGAGTTTTTGGAGAGAAGCAATTTACTCTTCCCTCGTATAACATAGACATTAAAAATGTTTCTATAGCATCATCTTTGTGATGTCCAAGAGCCACTTTGTTACACCCTAATTTTTTTGCATTATCATTTAATGCACCACGTCTTAAGTTTGCACATAAAGAACATGGATTTTTTTCCTTTCTTATATCAAAAACAATTTCTTTGATATCTGTTTGAACTTCATAAAATGGTATTTCTAAATCTTTGCATAGTTTATGAAGTGGAGAATTATCTACTCCTCCTGGATTTAGGGTAATTGCAATGAGTTCAAATTTTTGTGGTGAAAATCTTTGATAGTTTTTTAAGATGTGAAGTAATGTAAGACTATCTTTTCCACCAGATAGACCAACTGCTATTTTATCGTTTTCTTGTATCATATCAAAGTCATTTATTGCTTGACGTGCTTTACTAAGTAATTTTTGCATAAATAATTTCCTCCGTATAAATGTAAATTAAAAACTTAAGAATTCTTAAGGTTTATTTAAAAAGTACTTAAACTCTATCTCCTAAAATGAAACTATAAAATTTAAAGGAGTTATAGAGGATATGAAAAAATTTATAAAAGTAGTTATTATTATTTCATCCATCATTTTAATTTTTAGTACAAATTTTAATGGAGAAACATTGAATAACTCAAATATTATAGCAAATTTAGTAGTTGTGAACAATTATAATAAATTGGATAAAAACTATGTTCCAAAAAATTTAGTTAAAGTAAATATACCATTTATAGATAGTATAAGTGAAGAAGAAAAACAACTTGAAGAAAATGTAGCGCTTCAATTAGAAAAACTAGTTAAAATGGCAAGTTCAGAAGGAATAAATTACTTAGGTACATCAGGATATAGATCTTATAAAAGTCAAAAAGAAATTTATTATAATAGAGTAAAGTCCCAAGGATTAAAAAAAGCTAACGAATATGTTGCAAAACCTGGAACTAGTGAACATCAAACTGGATTATGTATAGATTTAACTAACGAGGATAGATGGTTTGTGGAGGTTACGAAAGAAGCAAAGTGGTTAAAAGAAAATGCTCATAAATTTGGATTTATATTAAGGTATCCAAAAGGCAAAGAAGATATAACTGGAAAAAAATTTGAACCATGGCATATAAGATATGTGGGTGAAGATATAGCAAAGTATATTTATGAAAATAATTTAACTTTAGAAGAATACGTGGATGAAAATAAAAATTAGTAATATGATTAATTTTTAAAATTATATTATTTGTATAGAGAAAAATGGAATAGTCTAGTATTATGAAGCTATGTGTATAATACTATTTAGTTATATAAATAAAAATAGCTTAAGTATGAGAAAAGGAGAATGAAGTTGAAAAATAAAATCCTTATTGTAGACGATGAAAAAGAAATAAGAGAATTACTAGAAATTTACTTACAAAATGAAGGGTATAATGTCATAAAAGCATCGGATGGAAAAGAGGCTTTAGATATATTTAATAATGAAGAAATAGATTTATTGGTATTAGACGTAATGATGCCCAATATGGATGGGCTAGAAGTATGTAAGCGTATAAGAGAAAGTAAAAATGTACCTATACTTATGCTTAGTGCAAAATCTGAAGATATGGATAAAATACAAGGAATAATGACAGGTGCAGATGATTATATGACAAAACCATTCAATTCACTAGAATTAGTAGTTAGAGTGAAAGCCTTGTTAAGAAGAGCATATTATTTTAATCAATCTAATGATAATCAAGTAATAAAAATAGGAGCACTAACTATTGATAAATACAAGCATAGAGTATGTATTGATGAAGAAGAGATAAGTTTTACTTCAAGAGAGTTTGAAATTCTATATCTTTTAGCAAATAATAGAGGCCGTGTATTTAGTACAGAAGAGATATTTGAAAAAGTATGGAAGGAACGATACTATCAATCAAATAACACTGTAATGGTACATATGAGTAGAATAAGAGAGAAAATAGAGAAAAAACTTGATGGAGAAAAGATAATACATACTATATGGGGAGTTGGATATAAAATTGAAAGATAGAAAAGATTATAAAAAAGAAATATTTTCAAATATGTTTAGGCCTATATTGTATTTTATTTTAAGTATTTTTATTAGTAGTGCTATAATGTTTATTACATATACATGGGCATATAATTACTACCTTAATAATTTATATACACGAAATCTTACTGTAAAAATAATAATGTTCTTTATGTATATTAAAAATAATACCTTTGGAGATTACATATACTTATTTTTCTGGGGAATCACTGTTATATTTATATACACATTATTTGTATACAAAAAGAATCGAGATTTAGTATATATAACTAAAAAAGTAGATGCTATGTCTAAGGGAGAGTTAAATCAAATAATAGAAATAGAATCTAAGGACGAAATAGGAGAATTAGCAGGTAACATAAATAGCATAGTTAGTCAGCTTAGAAATATAACTATAGAAGAAAGAAAAGCTCAACAAACTAAAACGGACTTGATAACAAATGTATCTCATGACCTAAGAACACCATTAACATCTATAATAGGATATTTAGGACTTATAGAGAATGATAAATATAAGGATGAGGTTGAACTAAGATATTATATAAATATAGCTTATGAAAAAAGCAAAAATTTAAACCTGCTTATCAATGATTTATTTGAGCTTACCAAAATGCAAAATAACACTGTTAATTTGGAAATGAATAATATAAACTTAATAGAGTTATTGAGTCAAATAATGGAACATTATAGTTATCAATTTAAAAGTGAAGGTATAGAAGGAAGAGTTAGATTCTCTGAAGATAAATTGATTGTAAATATAGATACACATAAGATGGTCAGGGCTTTTGAAAATCTTATAAATAATGCTATGAAATATGGAAAAGATGGTAAGTATATAGATGTTATAACTAAAAAAGAAGATGATCAGGCCATAGTACAAATTGTAAATTATGGAGAAGCGATATCACAATTGGATATTCCATATCTATTTGATAGATTTTATAGAGTTGAAAAATCTAGAAATAAAAATAGTGGAGGTTCTGGTCTAGGTCTTGCTATAACTAAAAATATTATAGAGCTTCATAGTGGAGAAATAAGTGTAACTAGTAATGACGAAAATACTATATTTGAAGTAAAGCTTCCTTTAGCTGAATAAAATTGAAATGAATGTAAATTCTGAATATTTACAAAAAATACCATTTCATATATAATTCTTGTAAGGATAAAATTAGAACGTCTAAGGAATTTCTTTAGGCGTTTTTATATACAAAAGTAGTTAATATAAAAATGGTGTATAATATTGCCGTGGAAATAAAAAGTTGAGAATAGAGGAGGAAATAGAGATGCAAAAAGTAGAAAGTTTTAAATTAGACCATACAAAAGTAAGATCTCCTTACATAAGAAAATGCTGTGTATTAGATGGAGCTAAAGGGGATAAGGTAAGTAAGTTTGATTTAAGATTCTTACAACCTAATTCAGAAGCATTTGGAACAGCAGCTATGCATGGGTTAGAACATTTGCTAGCTACTTATTTAAGAGAAACATTAGACAATATAATAGATTTATCTCCAATGGGATGTAGAACAGGCTTCTATCTTATATTATGGGGGGATGTAGATGCATCAATTATTAAGGTAGGTCTAGAAAAAGCTTTAAAAATGATACTAGAAGCAACTGAAATACCGGCAGCTACAGCTATTGAATGTGGGAACTATAAAGATTTATCCTTATTCGGAGCAAAAGAATATACTAAAGATGTTTTAGAAAAAGGATTCTCTCTAAATATATATGGAGAATAATTATGATAAAAGATTTTGTAGATAGTATAAGTATTGATAGAGAAGAAGTTTTAAGATATTTAGAATACAAAGGTCAAGATATAGATAATAATCTCATAGAAATCATAGAAGAATGTAGAAATATAACTAAAGATAGAATAAACCCTAGGTATACTTTTAGGGTTTATTCTATTAAACAAAAATATAAAGGGATAATAGAGCTAGAGGGAACTAATTTAATATTAGAGAGTAACGATTTATATGAGATATTGAAAGATTGTAATGAGTGTATTTTAATGGCAGCCACTTTGGGAATAAACATAGAAAAAGATATAAAGAAATACTCTTGTACAGAATTAACTAAAGAAATAATAATAGACTCATGTGCAACAACCGCAATAGAAGAAGTTTGTGATAGAGTTCAAAATGAAATAGAAAATAATATATTGAAAAATGGACAATATTTGACATTTAGATATAGCCCTGGATATGGAGATTTATCAATCGAAAAAAATACAGAAATATTAACTATTTTAAATGGACAAAAAGAAATAGGGCTGACTATTACTAATAGCGGAATTATGATACCTAGAAAATCAGTTATTGCTATAATAGGAATAACTGATAAAAAGGTAGAACAAGATAAGACATCATGTTCAACTTGTAAAAATAAAAGTAAATGTAAATTCAAAAAAGGGGTTAATAGTTGTGGAAATTAAAGAATATATAAAAGATAATATATTAATATTTGATGGTGCAATGGGTACAATGCTTCAAAAGAATGGATTACAAATGGGTGAAAATCCAGAAATATTTGGATTTAATAACCCTGATATACTTATAAATATTCATAAAGCGTACTTAGAAGCAGGGGCAAATGTAGTAACAACAAATACATTTGGAGCAAATGAATTAAAATTAGATAAATTAGGATATACAGTAGAGGAGATAGTAGATAACGCTATTTCTGTTGCAAAGAAAGCAATTGACAACGTTGATAAATCTAAGCCTAGATATATAGCTTTAGATATAGGTCCTATAGGTGAGATGCTAGAACCTATGGGAACTTTAAGCTTTGATAGAGCTTATGAAATATTTAAAAGACAGGCAGTTCAAGGAGAAAAATCTGGTGCAAATATTATTATAATAGAGACAATGATGGACCTTTATGAAGCAAAGGCAGCGGTGCTAGCAGTAAAAGAAAATACTAATTTGCCTGTATTTTGTACAATGACCTTTGATGAAGATGGAAGAAGTTTTACTGGATGTACTCCGGAAAGCATGGTAGCAACTATAGGAGGTCTAGGAGTAGATGCTATAGGAGTAAATTGTTCACTAGGACCAAAGCAGCTTTTGCCGATAGTAAAAAAGATAACTAAGATGGCAACAATACCTGTAATAGTTCAAGCTAATGCAGGATTACCTAATATTATAGATGAACAAGCTTATTATGATATAGATGAAAAAGAATTCTATAGCGGAGTAGTAGAATTCATAAATTCAGGTGCTAGAATAATAGGTGGATGCTGTGGAACAAATCCCAATTTTATAAAATATATCTCAGATAATATAAAAGATATAGAATTACACAAAACAGAAGTAGATTACAAATGTGTTGTTTGTTCTCCTTCAAAATTCATAGAAATAGATAAGCCTACAGTAATGGGAGAAAGATTAAATCCAACAGGAAGAAAATCTTTAAAGGAAGCTTTAAAGAATGAAAATATTGACTACATAATAAAATTAGCTTTAGAACAAATAAATGCAGGTGCAGAAATTTTAAATGTAAATGTAGGATTACCAGATATAGATGAAAAAACAGTAATGCCAAAAGTTATAAGAGAAATACAAGGAATTATAGATACTCCATTGCAAATAGACTCCTCTAATATTGAGGCATTAGAACAAGGATTGAGATACTATAATGGAAGAACAATAGTTAATTCTGTTAATGGTAAAGAAGATTCATTAGAAAAAATTCTACCTATAGTAAAAAAATATGGTTCAGCTTTAGTTGGATTAGCATTAGATGATAAGGGAATAACAGAAACAGCAGAAGGAAGATTTGAAATAGCGAAAAAAATAGTAAAAAGAGCTCAATCTTATGGAATAAGAAAAGAAGATATATTCATAGATTGTTTGTCATTAACAGTTTCGGCCCAACAATTAGAGGCAATGGAAACTATAAAGGCAATTAAATTAGTTAAAGAAAAGCTAGGAGTTAAAACAATTCTTGGTGTATCTAATATATCTTTTGGTATACCAAGTAGAAAACATATTAATAATACATATCTAAATTTAGCCTTAGGTGCAGGTCTTGATTTAGCTATAATAAATCCTAATGAAGAAGGTATGGTAGAAGCAATAGATGCATTTAAGGTAATAAATAATGTAGATAAAGGATGCATTAAATATATTGATAAGTATGGCAATGTATCAAAAGATTTAACAAAACTTAAAAGCAACACAGAGTTAACTTTAGAAGAAGTTGTTGAGAGAGGATTAAAAGAAGAAGCTAGAGATAAAACAATAGAATTATTGAAGGAAAATGATGCTAATATTATATTAGATGAAATATTAATACCATCCTTAGACAATGTTGGTAAAAAATATGACTCTGGAGAAATATTTTTACCTCAATTAATTCAATGTGCAGAGACAGTTAAAGCTTCTTTAAATATAATTAAAGAAAAATTACTACAAGAAAATACAAATAATATATCTAAAGGAAAAATTATAGTAGCAACAGTCAAAGGTGATATACATGATATAGGAAAGAATATAGTTAAAATAATGTTGGAGAACTATGGATACGAAGTTATAGATTTAGGTAAGGATGTACCTATTGAAAAAGTCGTTCAAAAATCAAAGGAGTTAGATATAAAGCTCGTAGGTTTAAGTGCACTTATGACAACGACAGTAAAAAGTATGGAAGATACAATAAAAGCCCTAAGATATAATAATATTGATGCAAAGATATTTGTAGGAGGAGCAGTACTTACAGAAGAGTATGCAAAAAATATAGGAGCGGACTACTACTCAAAAGATGCAAAATCAGCAATAGAAATAGCTCAAATGAGATTTAAAATATAGATAAAATAAAAATAAGGGATAAAACCTTCTAGTGTTGCATTAATGTAAAATTTAATACTTTACAAAATGACCCTCATGATT
>OLNJ01001383.1_pt1 | contig 12898 bp, 16 predicted proteins | sample 1672191 | NCBI WGS metagenome assembly OLNJ01 (sample SAMEA3136657, study PRJEB25190) | human gut metagenome | biome: human gut; feature: human-associated habitat; material: faeces | place: Austria | collected 2013 | reverse complement strand
GCTGGACGCGAAGCGGCCTGAGAGGGCAAGGACGCTAAAGGAGAATACAAGATGCAATACGAACTGAACACGCCCTGCACGGCGGCAGACCTCGCGCCCCTGAAGGCGGGAGACACGGTGCTGCTGTCCGGTGTGGTGTACACCGCCCGCGATCAGGCCCACAAGCGGATGCTGGAAGCACTTGACAGGGGCGAAAAGCTCCCCTTCGACTTGGAGGGCAGCGCCATCTACTACGTCGGCCCGACGCCGGAGCGCCCCGGCGAGGTCATCGGCTCGGCCGGGCCGACCACCAGCGGACGGATGGACGCCATGAGTCCCCGCCTGCTGGACCTCGGCAATAAGATCATGATCGGCAAGGGCAAGCGGGACGCGGCAGTCAAAGAGGCCGTCGTCCGCAACGGTGCGGTCTATCTGGCCGCGCTGGGCGGTGCCGGTGCGCTGATGGCCCAGAGCGTCCAGACGCTGGAGGTCATCGCATGGCCTGACCTCGGCTGCGAGGCCGTCCGCCGCCTGACGGTGGAAAAAATGCCGCTGACGGTCATCCTCGACGCCCACGGCGGCGACCTCTACGAGGCCGGCCCGGCGGCCTATCTCGAGACGGTAAAATGACGAAATTGCGCAGGGTGGAATTGGTTTGATTCGACAAACTTTCTGCGAATGGCTTGCAACACGATACGGAATGTGGTATCCTATAACAAACCAGACCGGAACGCCTGTGTGCCCCGGACAGGGAATTTTACGAGGCAGGAGGCCGACAAAACCATGCAGATCCACCAATCCGCAGAAGATTATCTTGAGACTATCCTTATGCTGACCCAGCGGATGGGCCGCGTGCGCTCCATCGACGTGGTCAACGAGCTGGGCTATACCAAGGCCAGCGTCAGCATTGCGATGAAAAAGCTGCGGGAAAACGGCTACATTGCGGTGGACGGCGAGGGCAATCTGACCCTTCTGGAGCCGGGCCGCGAGATCGCAGAGCGCATCTACAGCCGCCACCGCCTGCTGACCCATTTCTTCGTGCAGCTGGGTGTGGACGAAGAGGTCGCCGCCGAGGATGCCTGCAAGGCAGAGCATATCCTGAGCGAGCAGACGCTGGGAAAGATCCGGGAATATGCCCTGCTCCACGACGCAGAGGGCAGCGTCCAGAAGTCCGAGTGATCCATTCAATTTGAATCTCCAATAAAAAAGCAGACAGCCGCCTCCACAAATGCGTGGAGGCGGCTGTCTGTCTTATCGCAATTTTCAAAAATAGTGCCGATCAAAACGGCTTCTCAATAGGAGCTGAGGCCGAGGCTCACATCCAGCGCCTGATCCACCCGGCGCTGATCCTCGGCGGTGATCTGCCCGGCCCGCTCCCGCAGGCGGTGTTTGTCCAGCGTGCGGATCTGCTCAAGCAGGACGACGCTGTCCTTGGCGAGGCCCGTGTCGGCGGCCCGGATGTTGATATGGGTGGGAAGCCGGGCTTTGTCCAGCCGGGATGTAATGGCGGCTGCGATGACCGTGGGGCTGTGCCGGTTGCCGATCTCGTTCTGGACGATGAGCACCGGGCGGACGCCGCCCTGCTCCGAGCCGACCACCGGCGAAAGGTCGGCGTAAAAAACTTCTCCTCTGTGTACCTCCATGAAAACTCCCTCCTTGCATACTGGGAGGCCCGCTATGTGGTGCGCGGTGCCGTCCTCTGCTGGCCTTATTATGGGCAGGCAGGGGGCAGGCTATGCACGCGGGGACAGCTTGCTCTCATTGTATGCGGGAGGGAGATTCAGGTTTCCGTTTCCAGAATGCAGAACGCCAGCGCTATGCCGCCGTCGTGGCTCAGGGAGAGACTGGCCCGCAGGCCGTGCGCGGCCATCCACCGTGCGCTGCCGCCCGAAAAGCGGTATTCCGGAGCGCCGCTTTCCAGCCGGACGGCCTCGATCTCGCAGAGGGCGAAAGGCCCTGCAAGGCCGGTGCCCGCCGCCTTGAGGAAGGCTTCCTTCGCGGCAAAATCCGCCGCCGCGCTGGCGGATCTGTGGGCGCTGAGCGGGTCCGGGATGCCCCCTGTAAGGCCCAGAGCCTCCCGCTCGGACGGGCCGAAGACTCTGGCCGCAAAAGCAGGGCCGTGGGCACCGCCGAGGCTCTTTGCCATCCGGGCGGTGCTGCAGAGGTCGCAGCCGATGCCATAGATCATAATATGCCTCTTTCTGCAAAAACAGCTTTGCTGATTTGCATGATAAAATCGAAAAAATTTAAGCAAAATGTGCAAATCTCGCCGGGGAAACTTGAAGTTTTGCCGCAAGTCGTGTACAATGAATCATAGTTATTTAAGGGGGTGTATTTCGTGGGCGACGCTACTGCCATTTTTTCCATCCACGATCAGAAGGACATCGAGATCCATGAAGTCGTGCAGCAGGTGTACGACGCACTCAAGGAAAAAGGCTATAACCCCGTCAATCAGCTGGTGGGCTATATCCTGTCCGAAGATCCTACCTATATCACGACTTACAAAGGAGCGCGTTCCCTTATCCGCAAAGTAGACCGTGACGATCTGCTGCAGGCCATGCTGCGCAGCTATCTGAACGTCTGAGGTTCCTTCGCCTTCTGGCCTGCTGTCCCTCCGGGGCGGCAGGCTTTTTTATTTCAGAGGAAGAGTGAAGATTTGGTTCACGACCACCTCATACTCCCAGCCCTCCCGGGTCTTGCGCAGCTGCTTTTCCAGCGGCTCCGCCCCCTCGAACCGATAGATGAGGTAGTGCCAGTGGGCCTTCATCCGGCTGACGGCGCAGCTGGACGCGCCGAACAGCGCGGTGTAGCCGTGATACAGCTCGTCGAGGTAGCCGCGAAGCTCTTCTTTGCTGGCAGGGGCACCGCCCACGGCCTGCCGCAGCAGGGCCGGGTCGGCGATGAGGCCCCGGCCCACCATGATGCCGGAGAGGGACGGATGCTCTGCCTCCAGCGCGGCCAGCTGGGCCGGGGTGGTGATGTCGCCGTTGTAGCAGACGGGCATCCGGCAGCGGGGCAGACAGGCTGCAAAGGCGGCGCGGTCGGCCTCGCCCCGGTAGAGCTGGCGCATGACCCGGGGGTGGATGGTCAGCTCACAGATGGGGTAGCGGTTATAGATGTCGAGGATGGCGTCGAACTCCTCGGGACGGGTGACGCCCAGCCGGGTCTTGACCGAGACGGGCCCCTCCGTCCGGGAAAAGAATTCGTCCAGAAAGGCCTCGAGCTTTGCGGGGTCCCGCAGCATCCCGGAACCCTTGCCCTTGGCGGTCACAGTGCCGGAGGGACAGCCGAAGTTGAGGTTCACCTCCGTGTAGCCCAGCCTGCGCAGCTCTGTGACCATCCATGCGGCCAGTGCGCCGTCCTTGGCGAGGAGCTGGGGGATGACGGGCGCGCCGGGGTTCGCCGCCGGGTCAAGCTCGGCCATCTTCTTCTTGATGAGCACCCGGTTCTCGGGCGGGGAGAGGAAGGGCGCGTAATAACGGGCGGGTGCGCCCGGTGCGCCGAACCAGCGCTGATGTGCCTGCCGCCAGATGCGGTCCGTCAGCCCCTCCATGGGGGCGGTGTAGTATTGCATCGGATCGTTCTCCTTTTTTATCGTCCAGTCTGCTTCCGAGTATACCATACTGCGGGGCGGTGCGCTATACCCGGGAGCGAAAACACTGCGGCCCGGTTGACGCATCCGTCCGGAGGCATTATAATCGAAGCATGGCAAAGTTTGCCGAAGCCCCGAAAAAATAAAGGCAGGAGCGCTGAAGCATGGACTATCATTCCCCCGACCGCACCTACAAAAAGAGCCGCTTCCGGCGGGAACTGGAGCGGAGCGTCTCCCGCAGGCTGGTCACGAGCCTGCTTCTGGGGTGCCTTCTGTTCCTCGTGGCCATCGCCGCCGTGAACACCCTGAACCAGAACGCCCGGCGGGAAGACCATCTCGCGGGCGTCGCCGCCACCTTCCAAGAGGTGTACAACGACACGGCGGCGTTCCTGCTGGACACAGACCACACCGAGCTGTTCCTCTCCGACCGGCGGAAGGATCAGGACAATCTGCGCTATCTCATCAGCCAGTACAACGTCTCGGCCCTTGTGGAGCTCCAGCTCATCCTGACCGACTCCAAGGGAGATGTGCGGTTCACGACCTTCTCAGAGGGGGAGATAAACCTGCACCGGCAGGAGTTCAACCGCATCGCGGAGGAAAACGCCTGCCACCTCATGCGGGCCGTCTACACCACGGTCTACCACTTCCGGGCCAACAGCTCGGAATACGTCATGATACACCCCCTCTACCGGGACGGCGAATATCAGGGCGCGGCGGCGGTCTATCTGAACGAGAACGACTGGACGAAGCTGTTCAGCCGATACCAGTACGACGCCATCCTCACCAAGCCCAACGGCGATGTCATCGCCTGCTCGAACGCCTCCTTCCTCTCCCAGAAGAACGCCAACAAGTACCGTCCCGCCGACGCGGCGCGGTATGTGAAGGTGGATGGAAGCCGCTATCTGCGCAGCAGCCGCTCGCTGGAAAACGGCACGGTGCTGGCCTATTCCTTCATCTACTCGCCCCCGAACTACGATTATCTTCTGGTGGGGCTGTTCCTGATCTTGATGCTGGGCCTGAGCTGGTCGGCGATGTTCGTCCGCATCATGCACGTCATGACCGAGCAGATGGTGAAGTCGGTGGACACCCTCGTGCAGGAGATCCGGTTCATCCGGAAGGAAGACCCCGACCATATCATTGAGATCGACACCGGTGACGAGATCGAAGAGATCGCCCATCAGGTCAACAAGATGGTGCGCAGCATTCAGGAGCTGAGCCAGCGGAACATGGATCTCGTCGAGGTGAACAGCCGGATGGAGATGCAGAACCTGCAGGCCCAGATCAACCCCCACTTTATCTATAACACACTGGACAACATCCGTTATCTCATCCCGGCGGACCCCCAGCGCGCCCAGCAGCTCATCGGGCGGTTCATCGGCATCCTGCGCTACAGCATCAACAACACCAAGCATAACGTCACCGTCCGGGAAGACCTGAAGTATCTGCAGGACTATCTCGTTATCCAGTCCACCCGCTTCGGCGCGAACTTCTCCTACGAGATGGAAATCGACGACGCCTGCATGGAGTTCATCATCCCGAAGCTACTTTTGCAGCCCCTGCTGGAAAACAGCATCAAATACGGCTTCCAGAAGAAGCCCCGCATCCACGTCAGGACGCGGAGCTGGCTGGAGGAGGACGCGCTCTATTTCACGGTAGAGGACAACGGCGGCGGGGTGGACGCAGCGACGCTGGAACAGCTGCGGGGCATCCTGCGCTCAGAGGAAGTGAACATTGAACACAACGGCCTGCAAAACATCAACCGCCGCATCTGGCTGGGCTACGGCGGCGACAGCGGCCTGACCATTGACAGCGCCGAGGGCGAGGGCTTCACGGTGAAGCTCAAGCTTCGGCGGGGAGGGAGGTAGACCATGTATCGCGTTCTGCTGGTAGAAGACGAAGAGATCATCCGCAAGGGCATCCGCTATTCGGTGCCGTGGGAGGAATATGGGTGCAGCGTTGTGGCGGAGGCCGAGAACGGGGCAGTGGGCGAAGAAAAGATCGCAGAGCTGCGGCCCGACATCGTCATCACCGACATCACCATGCCGGTGAAGAGCGGCCTCGAGATGATCGCCGACACCCGGGAGGAATACAAGTACATCGCTATCATCCTGACGGGCTACTCGGAGTTCGAGTATGCCCAGCAGGCCATCCGGAACGGTGTGTCGGACTATGTGCTCAAGCCCCTCGACATGGACGAGATGGGCGCTGCGCTGGAAAAGGCCGTCCGCCTTGCGGGGGACAGCCAGTATCTCCAGAAGCGGGAGGATGAGGCGGAGGCCGTCCGCAGCCGGACCGCCCTGCCGCCCCTGAGCGAGGAAAAAGTCACCGACCCGCTGGTGCTGCGCATCGTGGCCTATCTGAAGGAGAATTACCAGAGCAAGATCACGCTTGCCGACCTGCAGGAGCAGTTCCACTACTCGGAGCGGTACATCAACCAGAAGTTCCAGAAAGAGCTTGGCACGACGGTCATCGACTACCTCAACCGCTGCCGCATCCAGAACGCTCTTGAACTCATCCGGAAAGGGGAATTGCCCATCTCGCAGATCGGATGGGAGTGCGGCATCGGCGAGTACAAGTACTTCAACCATGTCTTCAAAAAATACATGGGCTGCTCGGTGCGGGAGTACCAGAGCACCCTGAAATAAGAGAAAATGAAAAAATACCGAACAGTCCCTGTTCGGTATTTTTTCTATTTGTTCTGCAAATTGAGTATTATTTTTGTACGGAAAGCATTAAAATGGGACTATCGAAAGGTTTCAGGTAAAAAATGGAGGTTTTTACTATGAAAAAGATTTCTCGTCGTTCGTTCCTGATGGCTACCGGTGTTATCGCAGCTTCTGCTGCTCTGAGCGCTTGCGGCGGCTCCTCCGCCAGCACCTCTTCTGCCGGTTCTACCGCTGCTTCCACTGCCGCTTCTGGTACTGCTGCACAGGGCGGCGGCGACCTCGTGATCTACTCGCCCAACTCGGAAGGCCTGCTGAACGCCACCATCCCCCTGTTCGAGGAAAAGTACGGCGTCAATGTCGAGCTGATCCAGGCCGGCACCGGCGAGCTGGTCAAGCGCATCCAGTCCGAGAAGAATGACCCCTACGCCGACGTCCTGTTCGGCGGCTCCTGGTCGCTGATGTACACCAACGAGGATCTGTGGGAGCCGTATGTCTCGGCCAACGACGGCAACGTCATCGATGCCTACAAGAATAAGTGCGGCTTCATCACCGGCAACGTGCTGGACGGCAGCGTCCTCATCGTCAACACCGACCTCATCGGCGACATCAAGATCGAGGGCTACGAAGACCTGCTGAACCCCGCCCTGAAGGGTAAGATCGCCACCGCCGACCCGGCCAACTCCTCTTCTGCCTTCGCACACCTGACCAATATGCTGCTGGCAATGGGCGGCTACGAGGACGATAAGGCATGGCAGTACGTCCACGACCTGTTCGAGAACGTGGACGGCAAGATCTGCGAAAGCTCCAGCGGCGTCTACAAGGGAGTCGCCGACGGCGAGTATGTGGTGGGCCTGTCCTATGAGGATCCCTGCGCACAGCTGGTTCTGGACGGCGCACCCGTCAAGATCGTCTACATGAAGGAGGGCACCGTCTTCCTGCCTGCTTCCGCCACCATCATCAAGGGCGCAAAGAACATGGACAACGCCAAGCTGTTCATCGATTTCATCCTGAGCGAGGAAGTGCAGAACATCTGGGGCAGCACCCTGACCAACCGCCCCGTCATGAAGGACGCCGCCACCAACGATGCTATGACCCCGATGGCAGACATCAATGTCATCGAAGAGGACATCCCCTACGTCAGCGCCCACAAGGCAGAGCTGGTGGACAAGTACACCGAGATCTTCACCGATCTGCAGAGCAAGTAATTCGAAGGGCAGCAGGAGGCTAGTATGAGCAGAATATCAGTCAAAGACGCAGTAAAGCGCTACGGGAATAATACGGTCATCCCGGACCTGAATCTGGAGATCGGAGATGGGGAGCTGTTCACCCTGCTCGGCCCCTCCGGCTGCGGCAAGACCACCCTTCTCCGTATGATCGCAGGCTTCAACTCCATCGAGGGCGGCGACATCTTCTTCAATGAGAAGCGGATCAACGATATGGACCCCAGCAAGCGCAACATCGGCATGGTGTTCCAGAACTACGCTATCTTCCCGAACCTCTCCGTCCGGGACAATGTGGCCTTCGGCCTGAAGAACCGCAAGGTGGACAAGGACGAGATCAAGAAGCGGACGGACGAGTTCCTGAACCTGATGCAGATCATGCAGTATGCCGACCGTATGCCCAACCAGCTGTCCGGCGGCCAGCAGCAGCGCATCGCACTGGCCCGCGCGCTGGTCATCTCGCCGGACGTGCTGCTGATGGACGAGCCGCTGTCCAATCTGGACGCAAAGCTCCGGATCGAGATGCGCAGCGTCATCCGCCACACCCAGAAGAGCGTGGGCATCACCACCGTGTATGTTACCCACGATCAGGAAGAGGCAATGGCCATCAGTGACCGCATCGCCGTCATGAAGGATGGCGTCATCCAGCACGTCGGCACGCCCCGCGACATCTACCAGCGCCCGAAGAATGTCTTCGTGGCCACCTTCATCGGACGCACCAACATCGTGAACGCCCACGTCAAGGACGGCGTCATCACCTTTGCGGACGGCTACCATGAGCACATCGACGCTCTGGACAAGGCCGCAGAGCAGGAGGTGCGCTGCTCCATCCGCCCGGAGGAGTTCATCATCTGCAAGGATGGCACCGAGGGCATCCACGGCACCGTGCAGGAGTGCACCTACCTCGGCCTCAACACCCACTACACCATCGACACCGATCAGGGTGACTCGGTGGAGATCGTGGAGGAGTCCTCCATCGGCGAGGGCCTCAAGAAGGGCGAGAAGGTGCTGCTGAAGGTCAAGAAAGAGAAGATCAACGTCTTTACCAAGGACGGCGATACCAATCTCATCAGGAGCGACGCTTATGAAAAACAATAATAAGTTCCGTCTTGATGTCTGGGGTGCCATCACGCTGGTAACGATCGCCCTCTACGCGCTGTTCCTGCTTTACCCGATGGCGTACCTGATCCGGCAGTCTGTGATGGACCCCGACACCGGCGGCTTCACGCTGGCTTATTTCACCAAGTTCTTCTCCAAGAGCTACTATTTCGATACCCTTATCAACAGCTTCAAGGTGTCCATCACGGCGACGGTGCTCTCCATCGCCATCGGCACCCCGCTGGCCTACCTGTTCACGATCTTTAAGATCAAGGGCAAGAGCGTGCTGAACATCCTCATCGTGGTGGCATCCATGTCGGCCCCCTTCATCGGTGCCTACTCGTGGATCCTGCTGCTGGGCCGCAGCGGCGTCATCACCACCTTCTTAAAGAACTTCGGCATCGCCATCCCGGAAATCTACGGCTTCGGCGGCATCGTGCTGGTCATGACGCTCCAGCTGTTCCCGCTGGTGTTCCTCTACGCCAAGGGCGCGCTGAAGAACATCGACAACTCCCTCATCGAGGCGGCTGAGAACCTCGGCTGCTCGGGCATTGCCTGCTTCTTCAAGGTGGTCGTGCCCCTTATCATGCCCACCCTGCTGGCCGCAGCTCTGCTGGTGTTCATGCGCTCCTTTGCAGACTTCGGCACCCCGATGCTCATCGGCGAGGGCTACCGCACCTTCCCCGTCGTCCTCTACACCGAGTTCATCAACGAGGTCGGCGGCAGCGACGGCTTTGCAGCCGCCATCGCCGTCATCGCCATCGTCATCACCACGCTGGTCTTCCTCGTCCAGAAGTACGTTTCCAACAAGAACGCCTTCGCGCTGAACAGTATGCACCCCGTGGAGGAGCGCGAGGCCCGCAAGGGCATCAACGCTCTGGTGCATCTGGCGGTCTACCTCGTGGTGGGCATCGCCGTTCTGCCGCAGGCCTACGTCATCTACACCTCGTTCAAGAACACGCAGGGCAAGATCTTCGTGGACGGCTACTCGCTGCAGAGCTACCAGACCGCCATCGGCAAGCTGGGCCGCAGCATCCAGAACACCATCATCATCCCCCTGCTGGCGCTTGTCGTCATCGTGCTGCTGGCTGTCCTCATCGCCTATCTGGTGGTGCGCCGCCGCAACGCCCTGACCAACGTGGTGGACATCCTCTCGATGATCCCCTACATCGTGCCCGGCACAGTCCTTGGCATCGCGCTGCTCATCGGCTTCAATAAGCCCCCGCTCCTCATCAGCGGCACCATGCTCATCATGGTGGTGGCCCTCATCATCCGGCGTCTGCCCTATACCATCCGCTCGTCGGTGGCCATTCTGCAGCAGATCCCCATGAGCATCGAGGAAGCCGCCATCTCGCTGGGTGCTTCGAAGATGAAGGCATTCTTCCGCATCACGGTGCCCATGATGGCATCCGGCATCATCTCCGGTGCCATCCTGAGCTGGGTCACGATGATCAGTGAGCTGTCCACCGCCATCATCCTGTATACCGGCAAGACCAAGACCCTGACGGTGGCCATCTACACCGAGGTCATCCGCGGCAACTACGGCACCGCAGCCGCATTGTCCACCATCATGACCATCCTGACCGTCATCTCCCTGCTGGCCTTCAGCAAGCTCAACGGCGGCAAGGACATCAGCCTTTAAACGATTTCCCCCGTTCTCCTTTTATCACTGGGTTTCCAAATTGGGCTGCTCTGCAACAGCCCGGAACAAAACGAGAGGCAGACGCTCCTGTGTGGGGCGTCTGCCTCTCGTTTTGTTATTTCCAGTGCTTGAGCAGGGGAACGACCGCTTCCATGTGGGCGCGAACCTGCTCTTTGGGCCAAGTTTCGGTGGCCATGTGTTCGACGCAGAAATCGATGAGCTGCTCCTTGCTTTCGTACTGGAACGTGCCGTCGTGGTAGCACCATTTGCAGTAGTCCTCGTTGAACGCGCCGTCCAGCTCGCGGCTGAGGCTCGCATCGTCCAGCGGCATCCCGCAGCACTGGCAGACCAGTGCTCGGGGAGTGCCCAGCAGGGTGTTGATGGAGACATCAAAAAAACGCGAGAGCAGTTTCAGCGTTTCGACGTTCGGCGTCGTCTCGCCCGTCTCCCAGCGGGACACCGCCTGCCGGGTCACGTAGAGCTTTTCGGCTAGTTCGTCCTGCGAAAGCCCTTTCTGAACCCGCAACTGTCGGAGAATGTCTTTTGTGTTCATTGTTATCACCGCCTTCTGTGTCCAGTGTATCAGAAAAGCAGTGAAAAGCAAGCAACGAGCGGTTGCGGAGGAGGGTGATTTTTGCGGTGGAGCATGTCCATGGCAGGCGAACCTGATGTGCTCAGCCGGCACGATGAATGCCAAAGAATGGCGCAACGGTGGAAGCGGTTTTTCCATTGGCGTAAGCCTGTTTCAGACCATAATTTTTTCGTGCTACGGCCTCCACAAAGGCACGGTCTTTTTCAGACGCATTATAGTAATCCACATTAAAGTGCTTACAAGTCATAAGCAGTTCGTCCAGCCACGACATGGTTTCATCTGACATGGGAGAAAAATCAAGGTCAAAATCTTTATTGTACTCTTTCATATAATTTTCTCCTTTCTCAGAAAAGATACGAAGAAAAAATATCTTTAGCTGCCTGATCAGCAATCATAAAAGTCTTGGGTCCATCCGGATACAGAGATGCTACCGGACGTGCGCCAAAATCCCGGATATAATGCTGTTCCAGCTCGTCTGTTTTTGCTTCAAAAACAACCACGCCGTTGCAGTTTGCATCGATCGAAAGCTGGATGCCGAATGCGATCATGGCTTTCCCAATGCCCTGATACTTCTTTTGCCTTGTCAGAGTGGGGTTGCTTTCCGGCTGGCTTTCGATGTAGGCAATATAGACCGCTACGCTTCCTTCCCGAACACGGTAAGCACCCAGCGCAACGATTTCACCCTCTTCGGTTTTGGCAACGTACTTTTCTTTCTGAGGGTCAAGAATAAAATCTGTGTCCCATCTTGAAAATTCTTGCCCCTTTGGGACAGCTTCTTGTTGGGGCGTGCCTGCCTCAAACCCTGCTGGAAGGAGTACGGCAAACTGGGATTGTCTTACTTCTTGTCATTGAAGTAGATGATAAAAGCACCCATTACTGCAATAGCAATGAGCAATCCAAACTCAACCCAATTACCTAAAAGTTCAAGTCCTACGACCATACCTAAATAACCAACAATCAATGTAACGATTGCTGCCAAAATCGCTTTACCCATATCATCACACTCCTTTGTCAAATTTCGATTTGTTACGCCGAGTATATCACATCTGCCTCGGCGGCGCTACAGCAAACAAAAAATCCCCAAACCGTTTGGTTTGGGGATTTGTGGTGGAGCATTGTCAGCAGCAGTCGAACCTTTAGGCAGGCATATCGTTGCTGCGGTCAGAGCGCTTCAAACCGAGAAACGGAGGCACTTCGGAACGCTTCAGCCCTTGCTCGTGTGCTTTTTTCAGTTGATATTCGTGCAGGGCAATGCTGTCCAGCAGATCACGCTGATTTTGGGAAGCTGCATAGTAATCAACGCCGAACCGTTTGCAGACTGCGCTGAGTTGGTCAAGCATTTCAATAGCAGTAGGGGACATTCGTTTGACTTCAATATCCATGGGAGCACCACCTTTCAGGAAAGATACGTATTGAAGAGCGAAAGCGCCGCATTGTCGGCAAGCATCAGCATGATCGGCCCGCCGGACTGTTTGGCAAAGACCCGGATCGCGCCAAAATCCCGGATATAATGTTTTGCAAGTTCATCCGTCTTAGCTTCAAAAGTGACGACGCCGTTTTTACCGGAATCAATGGAAAGCTGGATGCCGAACGCGATCATCATACGCCCGATGCCCAGATATTTTTTCTGAATGGTCAGCGTCGGGTTGCTCTCCGGGTGGCTTTCGATGTACTCAATATAAACGAACATGCTGGATTCTGTTTCGCGGTAAGCACCCAATGCTACGATTTCGCCGTTTTCGGTTTTAGCCGTGTACTTTTCCAGTGCGGGGTCACCGATAAACTCACTTGTCCAGTCGGTCTGCCAGCTTTCTTTGGTTGCAGCAAGGTCAGCGGGAGTTGACTTGTCAACCTCAATCGGAATCCTATTGCCCGTATCGGATGCGGTGACAAAATATTGCAAAGTCATAATGCCCACCTTCTTTCAGTTTTATTATAACGAAAGAACGATAGACTTTCAAGAAAGAAAATTGCAAAGAAAGTGAAAGTGTGAGAGTGAAAGTGTGAGAGCAAGAATCGTCCCGTGACCACAAATTTTCAATTCTTGAAAATTCTTGCCCCTTTGGGACAGCTTCTTGTTGGGGCGTGCCTGCCCCAAACCCTGCTGGA
>OLNJ01001382.1_pt1 | contig 12911 bp, 13 predicted proteins | sample 1672191 | NCBI WGS metagenome assembly OLNJ01 (sample SAMEA3136657, study PRJEB25190) | human gut metagenome | biome: human gut; feature: human-associated habitat; material: faeces | place: Austria | collected 2013 | reverse complement strand
TATGTAACTGGTAACTGGCTTGCAGAGAGAGAATCTTCTAACTCGGATACTATGGCTGATTTAGATATGAGCAGATGTGTAAATGTAGAGTATAAAGAAAATGAGAACATAAAAGGAAATGAAAAACAGCTATTATTAAATAAGTATTTTGAAAAAGAAGTTGATTTAGATACTATAAGCAGAAATAGTTCTTATAGAATAATAGCTCATAGGGGATACTCAAATATAGCTCCAGAAAATACTATACCTGCTTATAAAATGGCAGGTGAATATGGATTCTATGGAGCAGAAGCTGATGTATATGAGACAAAAGATGGTTACTATATATTAATGCATGATGAAACTGTTGATAGAACTACAACAGGTACAGGGTTAGTATCAGAGTTGACATTAGCTCAGATAAAAGAACTAACAGTTGATTTTGGAGCTAATATATCAGAATATCCAATGTTAAGGGTTCCGACATTAGAGGAATTTTTTATTGTATGTAATGAATATAATATGATACCTGTTATAGAGATTAAAAGTATTAGTAATCCGCGTACATTTATTGATTTAATAAAGAAATATGGATTAGAAGATAAATGTATTATTATATCATTTAATAGAAAGTTATTAGAAAATATAAGAAGCATAAATAAAAAGATTAATATACAAGCTATATTAGATATAACGATAGATAACATTAATTACTGTAAAAAAAATAATTTTGATATTGACACATCATATAAAGCTTTAAGAAGACAATTAGTTAGTTATGCACATTCAAAGGGGGTAAAAGTTAACACGTGGACTATTGATGATATTAAAACAAAATCAAAGGTAATAAAATATGGTGTTGATTTTATTACTACAGATTTGTTCATTAACTAAAGAAAGGTGATAGATAATTAATTAAAATTAAATTTATAGTAATAAGAGTAATTGTTATTTATGTAATTCTTTTTTGATATTTAATTATATATTAGTGAAACATTTTATAAAATAATAGATAAGGGGGGGAAGTGTTCCTCCTTATCTATATTTATTATTTTAAAGATTTTATCTTTTTATTAAGCTTATTATAAATATTGTTAATTATATATTCTTCAGTACAGAAATCTGAAAGTTTATCTATTGGTAACCATTTAACTCCTTCAGTTTCTTCTTCGTTAACTACCAATTCTTCATTTTCATCAGCTTCTAGAAGGTAAGTAACATTAAGATGAAGGTGACTTGATACATAAGAGCCTCTTTTAATATGTCCATTAACAGTTATTACATCTAAAGAAAAAATATCATTAATAACTGGAACTACATTTTTAATACCGGTTTCCTCTTTAGCTTCCTTTATAGCAACATAAAGTAAATCACTATCACCATCAGCGTGCCCGCCAGTCCAAGCCCATGAATTATATATTTTATGATAAATCATAAGGACTTTATCTCTATTTTTGTTTATAACATAACCAGAGATAGTTATATGCATTACTACATTTTCTCTAGTTAGTAAGTTGTTAAAATTAGAAATAGCTCCTAAAATAAGTTCTTTATCTTTAGCTTCTTGTTCGTTGTATGGAACATACTTTTTTATATCCTCAATCCAACTCATTATAAAAACCTCCCTATAAATAATTTAAGAGTTATAAATTATTTATTTAAATTATAGTGTAAAAAACAACCTACAGCAATAATGTACTGTAGGTATAAATCAAGTGTTTTGTAAAGCAGTAGTTATTTATCTTTGATAAAGTTAAACTATTCTATTAACATAAAACTATTAAATATCTAAAAGATTTTTCTTATAGTTAGAGTAAAGATTTCTTAAAAGGCTCATCTTTTCATCTAATTCTAGAGAAAGGTCTGATGCAACTTGAAGATTATTTGTAGCAAGTGCAGTTTTAATTCTTGTAAATAAACTTTTTGTTGTATAAGTATCTTTCATTATATAATGTCTTAAATCATTTATTTTCATCCAGTTAGAAACATCTAAGTCAAGAGCTCTATCTAAAGAATGTAGGCACTTACACGCTCTAACTTCATCCATGTATCTGTTTATAGTTCTATTTCCAATTTCAGTCATCCATCTTTCAGTCATAGCTATTCTAAAGCTGTTTATAAGCTTATCGTTCATAACATCATTTCTTTTTAAGATGTTTAACTTTTCTGGATATAAATCTAAAGCAGAAATATTTTCAATAACTGTTCTTGGTGGATTACCAAAGAATTTAACTATTTCTTCGTCAGAGAAATGTTCAAATACATCTTCTTCAGTTCTATAAGCTCTATCTTTTTCTAAGTAGTCAGCTTCATCACCAGCATTTTTTGATAATTCAGCTAATAATTCATCTTGAGTTTTATTATTATTAACTGCATAAAGTATACCATCAAGCATAGCCATATAAGAAACAGCCATAGTTATATAAGTATTTGAGTGTGGATTTGGTGAACGAAGCTCAAATCTTGTTGCAAGTGGGTTTGCTAAATCTCTTATTAATCCAATAAGTATAGTTCTATTTCTTGATGGATTATCAGGGCTTAAACCTAATGAAGTAACTATACATACTGGTGCTTCAAAGCCTGGTTTTAATCTCTTAAATGAAGTATTAGTTGAAGATATAAATGGATTCATAACTTCATAATTCTTAAGAACTCCCATTAAAGCACCATATCCTATAATAGATAAGAAGTGATTTTCATAAGTGTGGAATAGGTTAACTCTTTTGCCACTCTTAAGCTTTAAGCTTACTCCTAAGTGAGTGTGCATACCAGATCCAGCAACACCTTCAAGTGGTTTAGCAGAAAAAGTAACTTCTAATCCGTTTCTTCTAAATGTCTCTTGTATTAATATTCTTATGAATAATTCGTTATCGGCAGCTTGTACAGCATCAGAAAATTTCCAGTCTATTTCAAGTTGTTCCATTATATGATTAAAGTTACCAGAAGCATCAAGTTTTGCTTTAACTCCACCAACTTCTTTATGACCCATTTCAGGTTCAAAACCATATTTATCCATTAAAAGTAAGCATTCTTCCATAGCAGTACGAACAGCACCTTTAGTTCTTGTCCAATATTGTTCATGAAGAGCTTGAGATGTATGTAATTCTTCAATTTCAGCTATGTTGTTTGGAGTCTTAACCCAGAATTCTAATTCAGTAGCAGAAGTTATAACAATATCTTCGATATCATCTTTTGAGATTTTATAACTAGTTAATATTTCAGGAGTAGAATTAAAGATAGTCCATAAATTTTCTTTAAAAGTAGTAATTGCTGATTTTAGGATATTTCTTGAATCAACAGCAACGTCATTGTGTAATAAGAAGCAAGGAATTCTTAAAGTTCCTACAGGTTTATTTGAGATTGGATCAATAAAATCATAGTTATAATCAACAAACCAATTACAGTTTAAATCGGCAACCATATCTACCTTTGCGTTGTTTAAAGTTGCTATACCAGGAAGTACAACTGAAGAACCATCAGTTTGAACAGCTACTCCATTTAAAAAAGTATTAATATCTTCTAAGAAAAGACTTACAGGAATTTTTTCATCAGTATCATTTCCAGAAAGATCTACTCCTACAAGTGATACAAATTTTATTTGTGGATTAAGATTTAAGATATTTTTTAAATCTTCAACAGAGTGTTTAGTTTTAGGTATTGTATAAAGTAAATCTTTAATCATAATATTATTATTCAATAAACATTCGTAAAACTGAAATATTATTGAAAAATCTTCACATCCTTTCGATAATAAGTCGTATAAAATAAATAAAAACAAATTTATTATTCGTAAAATTGTATAATGAAATTTTATTATAAGTAAATAATACTGTCAATGAAAAATGTAATTTTTTGATTAAATAGTAAATTATTAAATATTATGAGTTATTATATTGATAATTATTAAAGTATGAAGTAATAAATGAAGAAAGTATAGGAGTAAATAAAAATCGCGTTTCTAATCTAAAGCTATACTAATATATGTTTATATAAATAAATGGTATAATATGGATGGTGATAAAGGGATAGAAAGGAGAGAAAGAGATGGAATTTCCGATGCATATTGTAGCTGCAGGGGCTTTGGTTACTAATGAGAGAGGAGAAGTTTTACTTGTAAAGAATCCTTATAGAGGATGGGAGTTTCCGGGGGGACAAATTGAAAATGGAGAAGATTTAATAGAAGGTGTTACTAGAGAGGTTTTTGAGGAATCAGGAATTATTATTAAGGTAGATAATCTTGTAGGGGTATATTCTAATACTAAATCGTATCTAGGGTGGGATAATGAGACAATAGTGCCTACTAAAGTTATTTTTGACTTTTTAGCAACTGCAGAAGGTGGAGCTTTAAAGTGTAGCGAAGAGAGTATTGAAGTAGGTTGGTTTGAAAAAGAAAAGGTTTTAAATATGATAACTGAACCGTGGTTACTTGATAGAGCTGAAGATATGTTAAAGTTTAATGGACAAATAGTTTATAGGGTATATTCAAGTAGACCATATGAAATATTTAGAGAAACGAAGCTTTAGATAAAAATGATATGAATATTTCAGAAAAATATTTAGAAAAGTGGATTGACAGTATATTACAAGGTATGTAATATAGATTATAAAGTAAATAGAAAATTGCTAGGGGTGCCTTTTGGCTGAGAGATAGCTTGCTATTAACCCTTGTACCTGATCTGGATAATACCAGCGGAGGAAAGCATCGTAATGTATTTAAATAACTAATAGTATTTTTATATATAAGCATAGCCATATTCTGTTGGAATATGGCTATTTTTTTATACAAAAAACTTATTATGGTATCAGGGAAGTTTGATATTTACAATATTAAAACTAGGAGGAACAAAAATGAGAAATTACAAAATACCTACACTAACTATTGCAGGTTCAGATTCATCAGGAGGTGCAGGTGTACAAGCTGATTTAAAGACATTTAGTGCAATAGGGACTTATGGAATGAGCGTTATAACAGCAATAACTGCTCAAAATACACAAGGAGTATTTCTTGTGGAGGATTTAAGTGAAGAGGTTATAAGAAAGCAGATAGAAGTTGTGTTTGAAGATATTGAGCCAGCTGCTGTAAAAATAGGAATGGTATCTAGTCCAGTGATAATCTCTTCTATAGTAGAAACTTTAAAGAGGTATAATCCGAAATATTTAGTAGTTGACCCAGTTATGATATCTAAGAGTGGATATTATTTACTTAAACCAGAGGCTAAAAAGAGCTTAATAGAAGAGCTTATTCCAATGGCATATATAATAACACCAAATACCCTTGAGGCTGAAGAAATATCTGGGATGAATATAGAAACAGTAGATGATATGAAAGAAGTAGGAGAAAAAATATTAGAACTAGGACCTAAGTATGTTCTTATGAAAGGTGGACACTTAGAAGGAGATGCTGTTGATGTACTAATAGGTAAAGACACTTTTGAAATTTTTAAGCAAGAGAGATTAGATAGAAAAAATACTCATGGTACAGGTTGTACTTTATCATCGGCAATAACATCTCACTTAGCCTTAGGATATGACATAAAAGAAGCTGTTAGATTAAGCAAGGAGTATATAACTGAAGCAATAAGACACAGCTTTGATATAGGCAAAGGAGTAGGGCCAGTAAATCATTTTTATAAATTTGAGAATTAGTGAGGAATAGGCAATGTATGAATTAATTAATAAAGTAAAAGAAGTAAATCCGTTAGTATTACACTACACAAATGAAGTAACTATAAATGATTGTGCAAATATAACTTTAGCAATAGGGGCAAGTCCGTTAATGAGTTATTCGGATGAAGAGGTAGAAGAGATAGTAAGTATTGCAAGTGCTGTAGTAATAAATATTGGAACAATGAATTCAACTAGATTAGATTTGTTTATAAAGGCTGGAAAGGCTGCTAATAAATATAATAAGCCAGTAGTTTTAGATCCAGTAGGAGTGTTTGCTACAAAAACACGAACAGATTTTACAAATAATCTTTTAAATGAAATAAAGTTTGATGTAGTTAAAGGGAATATCGCTGAAATTAAATCTATTGGTGGACTTGATGTAAGAGGGCAAGGGGTAGATTCTTTTGATGACGGCGAGGATATCTCAGAGGTTATAAAAAAGGTTGCTAAAAAATTAGATACTATTGTTGTTGCAACAGGCAAGGTTGATTTTATAAGCGATGGATATAGAGTTATAAAAATAAATAATGGTACTACAAAGCTTAAAAGTATTACAGGTACTGGCTGTATGACAGGAAGCTTAATAGGTAGTTACTTAGGTACATTTGATACTTTAATGAAATTAGGACAAGTACTTAAAGATAAGAAAGTTGAAGCTGTAGCTATGGGGGTACTTACTATGGGATTAAGTGGAGAACTTGCGGACGTAAACAACATAGCTATAGGAAGTTTCAAGGAAAAATTAATGAATAATGTATATGAACTAAATGTAGATAAACTAAAGGAATTTGGGAGAGTTGAATAATATGAAGTTTACAGATGAATTATTTGAAGAAGTTAAGGAGCTATGGGATAGGTATTTAGAGCATCCTTTTGTAAAAGGAATTGGAGAAGGAACCTTGGATAAAGAGAAATTTAAAAGGTATCTTATACAAGATTATTTATATTTAAAGGATTATGCAAAAGTTTTTGCTCTTGGATTAGTTAAAGCAAAGACTATGAAAGAAATGAAGTTTTATAGTGATTCAATTAGAGGTACTTTAGAAGATGAAACACAAGTGCACACTAACTACTTAAGATATTTCGGATTAAGTGATGAAGCAGTAGAAAAGTATAGATGTGAACTTACAACAGCAAGCTATACAAGTTATATGTTAGCTATTGCATCTAAAGGAGGTTCAAAGGAGATAGCTATGACTATAATGCCCTGTACTTGGAGCTATTATTATATAGGAAAAAACCTTTATGATAGATATAAAGATACATTAGAAGATAATTTCTATAAGCCGTGGATTGAAGAATATTCATCTGAAGAATTTAAAGGATGTGCTGATGCATGGATAAATTATATTGATTATTTATGTGAAAATATATCTGAAAGTGAGAAGGAAGATTTAAAGGATATATTTATAAAATCAAGCCTTTATGAGATGGAATTTTGGAATATGGCTTATGAAGGATAATTTATTTATGGAGGAATAAATATGACAATTATTATAGGAATAGCAGCAGTTATTACATTTATACTATATTTTTTAGATTTAAAAAAGAATCCTATTAATACTAAGCAGATGGTTATAATTGCAATGGTAAGTGCAATATCATTTATCTTAAGTTTAATACAGTTTATTAAATATCCTCAAGATGGTGGAATATCACTATGCTCAATGATGCCTGTCATGGTTCTTTCATTGCTTTATGGAAGAACTGCAGGGCTTACAGGAGGAATTATATTTGGATTATTATCAATGCTTAATGGTGTATATGTAGTTCATCCAGTTCAATTTTTATTAGATTATATTTTGGCAAGGATGGTACTTGGACTAGCAGGTATCTTTGGAAATGATAATAAAGTTAAAGTTATATTAGGATCAGCATTTGCTGTTACTGTTTCAGTGTTTATAAGCTTTTTATCTGGGGTAGTATTCTTTGGGGAATTTGCACCAGCCGGTATGGGGGTAGTTCTATATTCATTCTTGTACAACTTTACAACAGCAGGAATAGAAGGAATATTATCGATAGTTGTAATTGCACTTATTCCGCTAGAAAGATTTAAGAAGCAGATTGCAAAAGATAGTAAGGCTGCGTAATAGAAGGAGCAATATATAATACCGGGGAGGAGTAAATTAATGAAAGAATTAAAATTATATCTTGTAACAGATTCAGATATCTTAAGAGATAGAGATTTTTACAAATCTATAGAAGCTGCACTTAAAGGCGGAGTTACCATGCTTCAGCTTAGAGAGAAAAATGCTTCTGGAAAAGAGTTTTTAAAGAAAGCTGTAAGGCTTAGAGAATTAACTAGAAAATATGATGTTAAATTTATTATTAATGATAGAGTCGATATAGCAATGCTTTGTGATGCAGATGGGGTACATGTTGGACAAAGTGATATTCCAGCAGATAAAGTAAGGCAGCTTTTAGGTCCTAATAAAATCATTGGAGTTTCAGCAAGAACGGTAGAGGAAGCAAGAACAGCAAAAGAAAATGGGGCTGATTATTTAGGGGTAGGTGCAATGTTTACTACAACAACTAAACTTGATGCAAAGGCTGTTTCTATAGAAAAATTAATGGAGATAAAAGAAAATGTTAATCTACCTATAGTTGCAATAGGTGGCTTAAACTTAAATAATATAGAAATGCTTAAGAAGTGTGATATCGATGGATATGCAGTTGTATCTGCAATTCTTAAAGTAGAAGATATAAAGTCAGAATGTGAAAAATGGATAGATGCAATTAATATTTAGAGTTAAATTGGGGATGAAAGATATAAGACATAAGATAGGAGAAGTGTGTATGGAGGTAACAAAATCAAGTTTAAGTACAACTAAAAAGATAGTTTTTAGTGGAATATTAATTTCTTTAGCTACAGTTCTTGGAACTTTTTCCATACCAATTTTGGGAGCTAAAGCATCACCGGTGCAGCACTTTATAAATGTAGTTGCTGGAATAACATTAGGACCTGCATATGGAATGGGATGTGCTTTTATTTCATCACTATTAAGAAATATATTAGGTACAGGAAGTGTTCTGGCTTTTCCTGGAAGTATGATAGGTGCATTTTTAGCTGGAACTTTATATAAAAAATATCACAAAAGTGAGTTGGCAGTAATTGGAGAGGTTATTGGTACAGGAGTAATTGGTGCATTAGTAGCATATCCTTTAGCAGCTTTTGTACTTGGTAAGGAAGTAGCTATGTTTGTATATATAGTTCCATTTACTACAAGTTCCTTACTAGGAAGTATAATTGCATATATAGTTTTAAAACTGAAAGTAATAAGAAACTTCTTATAGATTAAATAAAAATCAAAATGTCATAAGTGCAGAGGAATATATAAATTTGCTACTGTAAAAGTATGGTTTATAATAGTAGGTTATAAGTGCCTGAATAGATATAAGATTCAGGCACTGATTTTAACTATTATAAAAGTGAATTTCAAAAATTAATATCATAGATAAATATAAATTACATATTTATACTCACATAGACTAAGAATCTATATGAGGTATATTTTTTTAAATTAATCTCATAAAAACGTCAGGGGTAACAATTCTCACTTTAGAATTTTTGTTTAATTTACTTATTACATCATTAACATTATCCATAGTATTACTCCAAACATGTACGTAAACAAAAGTATATGAATTAGGGTTTTTAATATCGGTATATCCTAAATTTACTCGTGTATTAATGTTATTAATAAGTTCAATTTCATCTTCTAAACCTCCCCAAAGTAAATCACGACAAGAGACTACAGGTTTATTATTTGACCAGACTATTTTTCCTTCATAACTATTGTTCTTATAATAATTAAGGTATAAAAGTCCATTTATATTAGAGTTATTTGTATATTTATCCCATAAATCTTTCTTGTAAAAAGCGTCATCATCAAGTATTAGAAGATAATGTTGATCTACTATAGCCATATACTCGTTTAATCTTTTTGTATAATCATCAAGTTTTTCAAAAGGGAATTTACTAGGGTACATGTAGCCATTACCAGAAGCAGGAACAACAAAATTATCGGAATACTTTGAATGACTAGCAGATTTATAATATTTATCAAAAACTGTAGGAGCTAAATAATAAATTGAAGGACTAATTGACCATCCTAAATTGAAATTACCTCTATATGGAGAGCCGAACCAATTCTTTACACTATAATTGCTACCAAGTAGCCATTGTTGATTATCACCATCAGACATAATGAATGTAACATAGTGAACACCATCTTCATCAATAAACTCAGTATTTGATTTTTGAGTTTTAGGAGTGGAAGGATAAGAACTTAGAACAGAAAGGTTGTAAGACCAGTCTGCAGCTATAATATCTACTCCATACTTTGATGCAATTGATACATTGGTGTATTCATCAGGGCCCCATCCTAAGATATGACCACCATCATCCATAGAATTAAAGATAGTTTCTCTTAATGATGTATCACTTAAATTATCCTCATAAAAAATGAGGGATTTTGACATAATAGCATAATCTCTTAAAGATGTAAATTTATCGGATGGAAGTTCTATTACGATAGAATGATTTAAACCTGAATTCCATAAATTATTATATGCCCAATACTTATCTGTATTTATACAATCTTGTATTAAATTGGTTATTCCGTGTTTATTAATAATAGACTCAATAGATTCTTCAATAGCAACAGAATTTTTTAGCGAGGCTAGTGTACAAGCGTTATTTATTGATGGGGATTTTACATTACTATAAAGTACATATCCATCAATATAAGAGTTAAATATATCTATTAGTTTCCATGGATCCTTGATAGTTTTATATTTTACATTATATATAGTCTTTAAATCTTTTAGCCAAATTTCGTAATCAGGTTCACTTGGACTAAGAATGTAAATTTGTTTTTCAGATTTATTGGATATAAGACCTTGAAGTGTTGCAATCATGGTCTTTTCTTCATTCGTCATATTATCTTCAGATATAACATAAAGGTATTTAGGCATTTTATAATTTTTAATATAAGTATCAGTAATTGAATCATTACAAAAATTATTACCAGAAATATTTAAATTACTTGAGCTATATAAATTTAAATATTTAATATTTTCAATACAACTTATATCACTAGTTTTACGGAAGTTTCTTGGAAGTGTTTTTGTATTTACCGAATCTTCTATAATATTGACATCTGACATAACAGTAGGAGAATATGTAAATAGTGTAAAAGAAAATAGAAAAGATATGAAGAGTAAAAAAGTTTTTTTAAACGACTTTATCATTTGTAAGGCCTCCATATTAATATGTTAACAATTATTATCGTTAATCAATATAGGATAATTTATTCAAAAAATTATAAATAAGTAATAGATACTTCGTGGTTATGCTAAATAGAATGTTTTGATATAAAATAAATATAGTACTCTAAGTAGAGAGATAGTCATATTATATAATGATAATATTTTTAGAAAGAGTTGGAGTATATGGATAAAGAGCATGAAGCAAATCTAAGTTATACTATATGTTATGCTTTGCGACATGAGCCGTGGAGATTTAACTTAGAATTAGATGAAAATGGTTTTTGCGAAGTGAATGATTTATTAAATAGTCTAAAGCTTTATTATGATGACATTACTATTTTAGATATTAAATATGTTGTTGAAAATGATCCTAAGGGAAGATTTGAATTAATAGAAAATAAAATAAGAGCTGTTTATGGACATTCATTTGAAAGAAAAATTATTTATAATGAGATTATTCCACCAGATATTTTATATCATGGAACAACTTTAGAAGTATATAATGAATTTATTTCAAAAGAAGGATTAAAGCATCAAAAAAGACAATACGTACACTTATCATCTACAGTAGAAACAGCTATTATGGTAGCGAGACGTAGAAAGAATAAAACTCATATAGTTTTAGAAATAAATGCTAGGGAAGCATATAAAGATGGAGTGAAATTTTATAAAGCAAGTGATGATATATATCTTTCAAATGATATTCCAGCTATATATTTAAAAATTAAAAATATATAAAATGAAGCCAATAGAATTTTTAGGAGTTTTATTGGCTTTAATTATAATATAATTTTATCATTATACTGTGGTTTAGGATTGCAATAAAAACAAAATAATATAAAACACATATAATATATAAGATTAATTATTTTAGGAACTATTATATGAAAAAGTCTAAAAGAGTTAAAAATAATTGTAAAGATAGTAGAAATTTAAATAGAAAATTAGCTAATGAAAAGAATGATTATAGTAAAGAAAAATCTTCCAGTAGTGACACCTCATCAAGTTCTACAGAAAGTAAAGTGAATTATGAAGAGTTAATTGCACAAATAAATCAATTAAACTTATCATTTGATACATTATTAATTATATTAACAGCTATATTGTTAAATATATATTATGTTTATTATACTAGAACACAAGCTTTAGATACGCTTAATAATACTAAATACGCAGATTTGTTGATAGATGGTACAAAGTTACCAAGAATAACTAATGCGATGTTTCTGTATGCAACAGCAATTTTTTTAGAAATTAATTATAGTAATTATGAAAACTTAAATTCAGTACAAGGTGAAGAAAGAAATTGCAAGGAAATAAATAAAGCATATAGAACATTTTTTTCGACACTTCTAGTTCTTATAGCAACAGCAATGAGCAGAAGTAATTTAGAGGTTTAAAAAACCTCTATTTTTAATTTATATACGTAATGTAAATAATGTTAAAGAATATTTAAGATATTTACTATACTTAAGCTCATTAATTTAGATTAATATGATTTAATTTGATGTTTTAAGGAATAATTATTATAGAGAGGATTTACTTGGAGGTTTTATATGGAATGGAATAATATTAAGACAAAGGATGATATATATAAGTTAATGAATGTGTTTGGAAACTTTCATGATAGCTGTATAAAGGAAATACATTATGTTAGTGGAGCTTATGTAAATGAAAATTTAGAGATGAATCCTATAAATAAAAGGCGCAATGTTACTGTAGTATTTCAGAGACAATTAAGTAACCCATCAGAAATTGAGGTTGTTTTTGAGAAAATAAGCAAGCTAAATTTGGCACCTGTAAATGAAAGATATGATTGTATAATTTTAGATTCATTCATGGATATTTTTGAAGGGGAAATATATTGGGCTGATAGTAAAAGTTTTGATATACATGATATAAGAGATTATGATGATTTTACATGGATATGTTCAGAAAATGTTAAATGGAGATGTATAAATTAGAGTATTTATATTAAAGAATTAATTTATATA
>OLNJ01001377.1_pt1 | contig 12947 bp, 9 predicted proteins | sample 1672191 | NCBI WGS metagenome assembly OLNJ01 (sample SAMEA3136657, study PRJEB25190) | human gut metagenome | biome: human gut; feature: human-associated habitat; material: faeces | place: Austria | collected 2013 | reverse complement strand
TCTATATAGATAGATACTCTTTTTTTGAGTGTCTACTATATAGGGTCCATTTTAAAGCATTCCGAGTTTTTTTATTTACAATATTGAAAGTTGTATGGAAAAAACAATTAAAATGTGTTAAAATTTAACAGTAAGTGCGTGATGAAATTTAATAATGGACATAATTTTTACTATGATAATTATAAAGCAGATAGGGTAAAATCTTATCTGCTTTTTTAGAAAATTACTAGAAAAAGGTTGTGAAAAGTATTATAGTAAAAACTATGGTAATATATACCAAATATTATAGTGTTAATAGGAGGAGGATATGAATAATAGAAATGAGGTTAATAAATTAAAAATAATGTCCTGTTGGATATTTGTAGTTGTTGCAATTGCATTAGGAATTAGAAACGTAAGTGATAATAATATAGATAATAATAAAAGTAGTGTTAATAGTAGCAAGAAAAATGAAAGTATAGAGGAGATAAATAATAAAGAGGGTTTGTTAGCAAAGTCTAGAAGTCAAGAGCAGAATAAATCTTTTAGTACAGATAGTGATACTTTAAAAAGTAATGAAATTAAAAGATTAGAAGGTATATTGAATGATGAATTATTTATATTAGTAAATGAAAATAATAAACTTGAGGATGATTATGTGCCTAGTACTTTGGTTGAGTCAGATATAGCTTTTGAGGGGTATATTGAATGTAAGCAGTTAGATGAGAGGACAAGTAATGCAGCAAAGGAAATGTTTAATGCTGCGTTGAATGATAATGTTAATCTTATAGCTATTTCTGGATAGAGAAGTTATAGCGTTCAAGAAAATTTATATAATTCAAGAGTAGAAGTAAAAGGAGTTGAAAAAACTAGACAATATACAGCTGAGGCAGGTGCATCAGAACATCAAACAGGATTGGCGATTGACATAGTGTGTAATGATTATCCATACTTAGATGAGGGTTTTGAAAATACTGATGCATTTAAGTGGCTATATAATAATTGCTATAAGTATGGTTTTATTCTTAGGTATCAAAAGGGAAAGGAAGATATTACAGGATATAACTATGAACCATGGCATTTTAGATATATTGGAAATGCTAATATAGCTAAAGATATTATGGATAGAGGGATTTGTTTTGAAGAATTTATTAATGAAGTGAATTCTCAAATAGAAGAACTTAAAGGTGTAAGTAACTAGATAAAAAGTATTTTATTAAATATTAATATGTTGATATTGATTTAAGTTATAGTTAAGAGAAGAAGTGAAAGGAGTATTGATATGGGAAAAGATGAAATGGAAAATAAGGATAAAGAAAAAATAGAAGAATTTAAAACTGTTGATGCAAAAGAATATGAAAATGACTATGAGGAAGATGAAGATGAAGATGATTATGAAGATGAAGATGATTATGAAGAAGGAAGTTCTAAAGCAAAAAAAGCTATAATAATTATAATTGTTTTAATATTATCGCTTTCAACGGTCGCTGTTTTATGGGCAAATGGATATGAAATAGTTAATTTTGCTTTGAACAAGGTAAGTGAATCAAAAAATGAGGTAGAAATACAAGAAGAAAATGTTGATAACACAGAAGAAAATATTACAGCTGAAGCTGTTGATATTAACACAATATATGATATGATTCATCGTATGGCAAATACTATAATAATAGCTGAAGATGGCAACATATGGGGAAAAGATGAGATAACTGAAGATAACATAGATAAAGTTTTATATCAGCTAAATGGTAGAGATGAATATCTTGATACAGAATTAAAGAAGTGGAAAGGGTTAGATTTTTCTAATGGTGTAGAAGTTCATAATTATGTATGGACAAAACTTGGCGGAACTATAGGTAAGGCAAAATCGTTAGATGAGCAAAGTATAGAAACTATTGTTAACTCTTTAAGTGAATAATCTAATTATATTTATGAATATAATATATATGGATATGCATATAAGAATTAATGATAAATAATTTATAAATTTCTATAAAAATAAGGAATTTATAGTGTAGGATTACAAAAATTATTTTAGGTCTTGAAAAGTCGGAAAGTAATATCTTATAATGTCGTCAAAATAGATAAATAATTTGGGTTTAAATTGTTAGCATAAGATAAATTATGATATAATAAAAAATGTTAAAAATACCACAATATTCGGAGGTAAAATTATGAAAAATGGTTTAAGTTTAGATTTATCAAAAGTTCAACCATATGCATCTTTGGCTGAATTAGATAAAATGGAAGGTATGGTTAATTTTGCTCACAATACTGTTCATGAAGGAACTGGTGCAGGGAGCGACTTCTTAGGATGGTTAGACCTACCTGTAAATTATGATAAAGAGGAATTTGCAAGAATTAAAGTTGCAGCTAACAAAATTAAAGAAAATTCAGATGTATTAATAGTTATTGGTATTGGTGGATCATATTTAGGAGCAAGAGCTGCTATAGAAGGGTTAACAAATAACTTTTATAATATGTTACCAAATAATGCAAGAAAGACACCTAAGGTATTCTTCGTAGGAAATAACATAAGTTCAACATATATTAGCGATTTATTTGAAGCTATTGAAGGGTTAGATGTTTCTGTTAATGTTATATCTAAATCTGGTACAACTACTGAGCCAGCTATAGCTTTCAGAATGTTCAAAGACTTCATGGAAAAGAAATATGGAGTTGATGGAGCTAAGGAAAGAATATTTGCTACTACTGATAAAGAAAGAGGAGCATTAAAAGGATTAGCTGACACTATGGGTTACGAAACATTTGTAGTTCCTGATGATGTTGGTGGAAGATTCTCAGTATTAACAGCTGTTGGGTTATTACCAATCGCAGTTGCTGGAATTGATATAGATGAATTAATGCAAGGAGCTGCTGATGCTAGAGAAAAATACTCTAACCCATCATTAAAAGATAATGATTGTTATAAGTATGCAGCTATGAGAAATGCATTATACAATAAAGGAAAGAATGTAGAAGTTTTAGTTAACTATGAACCTTCATTACACTATTTTAATGAATGGTGGAAGCAATTATATGGAGAATCAGAAGGTAAAGATCAAAAGGGTATATTCCCAGCTGCTGTTGATTTCTCAACAGACTTACATTCAATGGGACAATTCATTCAAGATGGTAGCAGAATAATGTTTGAAACAGTTCTTAATGTAGAAAAAGCTACAAAAGAACTTACTATAGAAGAAGTTGAAGGAAATATTGATGGATTAAACTTCTTAGCTGGTAAGACAGTTGACTTCGTTAATAAACAAGCATTCAACGGAACATTATTAGCTCACTGTGATGGTGGAGTTCCTAACATGATTTTAAATATTCCAGAATTAACACCATATTACTTTGGACAATTAGTTTACTTCTTCGAAAAAGCTTGTGCAATCAGTGGTTATCTTTTAGGAGTTAATCCATTTGACCAACCAGGTGTTGAAGCATACAAGAAGAATATGTTTGCTTTACTTGGTAAACCAGGATTCGAAGATTTAAAAGCTGAATTAGAAGCAAGACTTAAGTAAGCCTCCAAATTTTATATTTGGCAAGGCGAACCTACTCCTTTGACGATAGGAAAAGGAGTTTCCCTTAAGTTTTAGTACAATGAAGATTATTGTTGATGGAGATGCCTGTCCTGGTATCTCCATTATTGTAAATATAGCAAAGGAATATGGATTAGAGCTTATAATATATTGTGATATTAATCACTATATAAATGTAAGCTATGGTGAAGTTAGAATTGTGGATAGTGGCTTTCAGAGTGTTGATATGAAGGTTGTAAATGAATGTTTAAGTAATGATATTGTAATCTCACAAGACTACGGTGTAGCTGCCATTTGCTTAGGGAAAAAAGCTAGTGTAATTAGTCCAAAGGGATATATTTATACTAATGAAAATATAGGTGCTATGCTTGAACAAAGACATTTATCTCAAAAGATAAGAAGAGGCGGTGGAAAGACACCAAATGCAAAGAAAAGGTCTTATGAAGATGACGATAGATTACGAAAAAATTTATTATATTTAATAAAAGAAAAAAATATAGGATAAACTGTAGAAAAATATCTATAGTTTGTTCTTTTTTTTATACTTTCATAGACAAATTTCAGTTTTTATTTTGCAAAGTAAAGAGTATAATTTATATAGAAAATTATGTAAAACGATAAAGCTATGTAAAGTGATTAACTTAATTATAGATAATATGGTGAGGGGGAAGAAAAATGAAAGAGGTACTAATTGATTTTGACAATAAAAGCCCTGCTGATTTGAACGAGAGTGTAAATATTACAGCATTTTCAACTGAAAATGATGATGTTGAATATAAATTTATAGAAGGATTAGAAGGAATTTGGAAGCCTATACAGGATTTTTCTAAAAGCAATATATGTACATGGAAACCCTCTAAGCCAGGAAGATACATGATAATGGTTCAAGGAAAATCAACTTCATGTAAGAAATCATACGATTATCTTGGGAAATCAGAATATGAAGTTATAGAAAATGAGAAGTTGATAAAAGAAGTAGAAGTTAATAATAAAATAAGAGTAGGTGAAAAATCTACGATAAGTGTAACTTCTAAGGAAGATTTAGTATTATATAGATTTTGGGTTAATGGAGAAAAGGATTGGGAAATTTTAAGGGATTATAGCACTGAGAGAGAATATATTTTTACTGGAGTTGAAGCTGGCAGTTTTGAAATATTAATAGAATGTAAAAAGATAGATTCTGAAAGAAATGTAGATGATTTTACTACTGTTAAGATTGAAGTTAATGAATTAGATAAAATAGAAATTACTAATTTTGAATGCTTAACAAACAATAAGTTAGTAAATGAAGAATTAATTTTTAAGGTGGAATCAAATTATCAGCAAAATAGGCCATTACTATATAAATTTTTGAAGGTAAATAAGGAAGGAAAGGTTATTTGTATTCAAGATTTTTCTTCTAGAAGCATAGTCACGTTTAAAGAAAAGGTTCCTGGTCAATATAAATTATTATGTTTAGTAAGGGATATGTTTTCATCAAAAAGTTTTGATGATAGGGCTGTTATATTATATAACGTTGATCCGTATGAAGAAATTAAAATTAGGAGTTTTAAAAGTGATGTTAAATCACCACAAGCAGCTGGAACTGTTATTAATTTAAAGGCAGATGTTGATGGAGGAAGAGAATTATTATATAGATATATAATAGAAGGGCCTATTTCTGAAGATAGTGGATATATTAGAGGAAATGAGTGTGTTTGGGAACCTAGAGATGAGGGCAAATATAAAATAACATTAAAAGTTAAAGATATTTCATTTGAAGGTGATCATGAGGATATTACTTCTATTCAATATGAAATTTTTAATAAGGGAGAAAAGCCAGTTAGAATATCTGATGTTAAGTGTGATAAGGGCAGAAAGTGTATAATTGGAGATAAAATAAATATTAAAGTAAAAACTGATGGTGGTATAAAACCTCTTTATAAATTTACAATTTATAAAGAAGGAATTCAAAAAGAAAGTATAGATTATGGAATAAATAATTGGATTGATTTTATTCCAGCTGAATCAGGAACATATGAAGTAGATATTAAAGTTAAAGATGAATTTTCTTCAAGGCCATATGATGCATCAACATCATTATTTATAGATGCAAAGGATTATATAGCAGCGGATATTGATTATGTATTATTAAATAGTAAGGAAATTTATTTAGTAGATGATATTATTAATGTTGAAGCAATAGTTAAAAATACTAAAGATGTTTTAGTTAAATTTGTTACAAAGATAAATGGATATGAGGTAGAAAATACTGGATTTGTAACAGAAAAAGCAATAAAAATAAAGCCGAAATGTCCTGGAAAATATTCATTTGTAATTTATGCGAAAAATGTGAAGTCTACTGAAGAATATGATAGTAAAAAAGAGGTTTCTATCTATGTTCAAGAAGTAACTCCTGTTAATTCTACTAAAATACAGCTTTACTCTGATGAATTCAAAATAGGACAAGAAGTAACTTTTGAAGCAACATCACATGGTGGAAAAGAAGTTTGTTATGAATTTTATATTATGATAAATGGAGAATGGGTATTATCTCAAAGTTATAGTAGAAAGAGTTACTATACATTTGTTCCATTTAAAAATGGAAGTTATAGAGTTTTAGTATTAGCTAAGAGTTTCCATAAAGATATTCCTTATGAAGATTATGATACAATAGAATTTGAAGTAAAATAAGAAATGCCGTTTTAATGGAACATTCATATTTTGAAGGTTATATTGAAGCGGTACTTTTAATTTCTTGCATTTGTGGAATATTAATAATAGAATAAGCTATATAAAGTTTAACGAGGTGTTGTATGGAAAGACTAGATAAGGTACTGTCTAATTTAGGATATGGTACAAGAAAAGAACTTAAGAAAATTTGCAGAAGTGGATTAGTTGAAGTTAACGGAGAAATAGCTAAGGATAGTGGAATGCAAGTTGATCCTGAAAAAGATAAAATAATAATTAATGGTGAAGAAATATTTTATAGAAAATTTATTTATTTAATGATGAACAAACCAGAAGGGGTTGTTTCAGCTACATATGATAACAGAGATGAAACTGTTGTTGATTTATTAGAAATTGATCATCAAGTATTTGAACCATTCCCAGTTGGAAGATTAGATAAGGATACAGTAGGGTTATTATTATTAACTAATGATGGAGAATTAAATCATAGATTAATTTCTCCTAAATGGAAAGTTGATAAAGTTTATTACGCAAAAATAGATAAAAAAGTAACTGATGAAGATGTTGCAAAATTTAAAGCTGGAATTACTTTAGATGATGGTTATTTATGTAAAGAAGCAAAGCTTGAAATATTAAATGCAACTGATGAAGGTTCAGAAGTTATGGTAACTATTCAAGAAGGAAAATTCCATCAAGTTAAGAGAATGTTTGAAGCTGTTGGTAAGAGCGTTGTATATCTAAAAAGAACAGAATTTGGAACTTTACCTTTAGATGAAGATTTAGAAGAAGGCGAATATAGAGAGTTAACAGAAGAGGAATTAGCCATTTTAAAGAGCTTTTAACGAAAGAAAACAAAAAATGATAGAATAACATTCATGACGTTAAAAATCAGCAAGATATTTTTCAAAAATCCCTTGCAATATAATTTTTTCTCTACTATAATATTAATGCAAGGATAAATAAAAGGAATTAAATAGCCCCCTTTTTATTTATTGCTTATTGCTGAAGCGCAACCTGGCCCCAAGGGTTGCGTTTTTTTGCGTTCTTTTTTAAATTTGCAATTTTTGGAGTGGAAATTTGATAAATAAACAGGGTATAAAAACCATAAAATTCCATAAACATACAATTAAATTTTTATTTTAAGGTAATAATATATACTGTTATGCTATAATAAGCTTTAGATAGATTATACGTTCGATTTGATTTTGAAGGTATTTGACTTAGATATGTTTTTGAAGGGAGGATGTTCTTTTGGATTTAAAATCTTTATTAAACAAAGAACAATATGAAGGCGCAGTAACTGTGGATGGACCTGTACTTATTTTAGCAGGAGCAGGTTCAGGAAAAACTAGAGTTTTAACTTATAGAATGGCTCATATGATAGAAGATCTTAATATCTTTCCATATAAAATCTTAGCTATTACTTTTACTAATAAGGCTGCAAAGGAAATGCAGGAAAGAGTTCAGGCTATTATAGGAGATAAGGCCAAAGATATGTGGATTTCAACATTCCACTCTACTTGTGTGAGAATATTAAGAAGAGAAATTGAAAAGTTAGGATATAAAAAGAATTTTACTATATATGATGGAACAGATCAAAAGACACTTATAAAAGAATGTATAAAAATTCTTCAAATTAATGATAAAGAAATTACTGAACAAGAAATAATGGGTAAGATAAGCAAAGCAAAAGATAATATGCAAAGTGCTGATTCTTATTATAGAGAACATGAATCAAACTTTAGGGAAAAGAAGATTGCTGAAGTTTATAAAATGTATCAAAAAAGATTGAAGGAAAATAATGCTTTAGATTTTGATGATTTAATTTGTAAGACTGTTGAATTATTTAAGAAAGATCCTGAGACTTTAGAGTTTTATCAAAGAAAGTTTCAATATATCATGGTAGATGAGTATCAAGATACAAATGGAGCTCAATATGAATTGGTGACTTTGCTTGCAGCTAAACATAGAAATTTATGTGTAGTAGGTGATGATGACCAATGTTTAGTTGAAGGAACATTAATAACTACAAAAGACGGAACAAAGAAAATTGAAGATTTAAAGTGTGGAGATAATATACTTGTTGCAGCTGGTAATGGAGAAACAGCTATTTTACCTATTACTGATATAAGTAAGAAACAGTATACTAATGAAGTAATTAAGGTTAGAACTGTTAATGGAAAGGTAATTAAATCAACACCAAATCATTTAACTTTTGGAAAAGTGGCATTAGAAGAAGATAAGTATTATGTTTACTTAATGTATAAAAATGGACTTGGATATAGAATAGGTCAAACCTCATCTATAAGAAGTAGAGAGAATAAAAATACTAGTGGATTAGCTGTAAGATTAAATGGAGAACAGGCAGATAAGATTTGGGTAATAAAGGTATGTGATTCTAAAGAAGATGCAACTTATTATGAACAATATTATGCTATTAAATATGGAATACCAACAGTGGTATTTAATGCAAGAGGCAGAAACATTGTTTTATCTCAAGAGAAAATAAATAAAATGTTTGAAGAAATAAATACAGTTGATGCAGCAGAAAGGCTTATGGAAGAAGAGTATTTATATAAAGAATATCCACATCATTTATGTAATGCAGTTATAAGGGGAAATTCGGTTAGAAAGAGAGTTAATATAAGCTTCTTTGCTGGTAAAAAATCTATACAAAGGGGATTATGTAGCCATAGAATTGGATTAAATTCATCAGGAGAAGAAGCAAGAGAAAAGTTTGTATCTGCTGGATTTAATGTTAGAAATGGTGAGAGAAATACCTATAGAGTAGAAACTGAAAGAGCTTTATATGATGAAGCAGAAGAATTTACAAGAAATTTAGCCGCAGTTGAAGATTTTGAAATATTAAGAAAAGCAAAATTAAGTACTGATAAGAGCTTTATGTTCATGCCAATGGGAAGTTTAAGAGAAGGTATGATAATAGCTGTAAATAATAATGGTGTAATAGAAGAAGATAGAATAGTATCTATTGAAAGAGAATTATATAGTGGATTCGTTTATGATTTAAATATAGATAATGCAAGAAACTATATTGCAAATGATATTGTAGTTCACAACTGTATCTATCAATGGAGAGGTGCAGATATTAAGAATATCCTTGGCTTTGAAAAGGATTATCCAGAAGCTAAGGTTATAAAACTTGAGCAAAATTATCGTTCAAAAGGTAATATATTAAATGCAGCTAATGTTGTTATAGTTAATAATGCAAATAGAAAAAGTAAAGTATTAAGAACTGAACAAGAATTAGGTAGTAAAATTAAAATATATAGAGCGTTTTCAGATAGTGATGAAGGTACTTTCGTAGCAAATCAAATTGAAAAAATAAAAAGAGAGCAAAATAGACAATACAAGGATTTTGCTATACTTTACAGAACAAATGCTCAGTCACGTATATTTGAAGAAAGTTTAAGAAGAGCTGCAATAGCTTATAAAATTGTTGGTGGAACAAAGTTCTATGATAGAAAAGAAATTAAAGACATGTTAAGTTACTTAAAGGTGCTTGTTAATCCTTCAGATAGTATAGCTTTAAGAAGAATTATAAATGTTCCTAAAAGAGGAATAGGAGATGCAACTATACAAAAAGTTTTAGATTTTGCTGAAAGTTATGAATTAACTTTATGGGATGCATTATCAGAAGTTAGAACTATACCAACACTAACAGCAAGAAACTGTGCTGGTATTGAAAAGTTCATGGAACTTATGGAAAATTTAATGATGATATCTGAGACTGTTCCAGTATCACATTTAATAGAAACAATTCTAGAGGATACAGGATATATTAGAGAACTTGAGGCTTCAAAGCAAATAGAAGATAAGAGTAGAATAGAAAACTTAAAAGAATTAGTATCAGATGCTGTTGATTTTGAAAAAACATATGAAGCAGAAAAGAGAAGTGGATCAGCTGATTTTGATATAAATAAAACTCAATTAGAAGCTTATTTAGAAAAGGTATCACTTGTTCAAGATACTGATAAACTTGAAGATGAAGAAGATGAAAATGGAACAGTTGTATTAATGACCATTCATAGTGCAAAGGGGTTAGAATTCCCAGTTGTATTTATGGTTGGAATGGAAAATGGAATATTCCCAGGTCAAGCTTCATTTAATAGTGATTCTGAAATGGAAGAATCAAGAAGACTTTGTTACGTTGGAATAACTAGAGCAAAAGAAACCTTATTTATGACATCTGCTGAAGTAAGAAGAGTATTTGGTAGAACTGTTGCATATCCTCAATCAGACTTTATTTCAGAAATTAAGCCAGAATTAAGAGAATATGTATCTATGACTGGAGAAACAAGAGACTTAACTCAGGGTGCAGCTAAGACACCTTCAACTAATAGATTTAAGCCAACTTATAGTAATCCACATAGTTTAAGAAGTGATTACGGAACATTTGAAAATAGAAACTTTGGTGGAAGTGGGCTATCAAGAACAAATAGTTCAACAAATTCAAATAGTTCATCTTCATTAATGACAGCAGCAGAGGCAACTATGGGAAGAAAAGTTAAGCATAATAAGTTTGGAGAAGGAACAATTGTATCAGTTGCTGATGTTAATGGAGATAAAAAATTAACTATTGCATTTGATAAACAAGGAATAAAGAACTTAATGTTATCAATGACAAAGCTTGAACTTTTATAAATTGCCATTTAAGAAAGGAAGATTTTAATGGATAAGAAAGCTCGTATAGAAGAATTAGTTGAACTTTTAAATAAATATGCTTATGAATATTATTCTTTAGATAATCCATCAGTTACAGATAAAGAATATGATAGTAAATATGATGAATTAAAGGCTTTAGAAGAAGAAACAGGATATGTACTTCCTTATTCACCAACACAAAGAGTTGGAGATGTTACTTTACAAGGGTTTTCTAAATATACACATAAAGCTAGATTATGGAGTTTAGATAAAGCACAAAGCTTTGAAGAAATAATAGATTGGCATAATAGAAATGTTAAATTTGTAAATGAAATGAATTCTAGAGGCGAAAACTTACCGCCATTAAGATATGTAATAACAAAGAAGTTTGATGGGCTTACTATTAATTTAACTTATAATGAAGATGGAGTAATGGAAGTTGCAGCTACAAGGGGAAATGGTGAAACTGGTGAGGTAGTAACAGCTCAAGTTAAGACAATAAAATCTATTCCTTTAAAAACTTCAAAAGGAGACTTGTTTGAAGTTCATGGTGAAGCAATTATGACTACTGAAGCTTTTGAGAAATATAATGCAACATCAGAAACTCCTCTTAAGAATTTAAGAAATGGGGCAGCAGGAGCACTTAGAAATTTAAATGTTAAAGAAACAGCAAGAAGAGGACTTTCTGCGTTCTTTTATGATGTAGGTTATAAAGAAGGGCAAAACTTTAAAAGTTATGAAGAAATGTTAAACTTTATAAAGGAAAAGGGACTTCCTATGGATGCATATATAAGGTATGCAGACAATCTAGAGGATGTAAAAAAATATATAGACGAAATCAAAGATATGAGATTTGATTTAAATTATGATATTGATGGAGTAGTTATTGCTATTGATGACATAAGAACTAGAGAGCTACTTGGATATACTATTAAATTCCCAAAATGGGCAATTGCATTTAAGTTTGAAGCTCAAGAAGCTACGACTACATTATTAGATGTTGAATGGAATGTTGGTAGAAGTGGAAGAGTTGGACCAACAGCAATACTTGAACCAGTAGAACTAGCAGGGGTAACTGTAAAAAGAGCAACTTTAAACAACATGGATGATATTAAAAGAAAAGGAGTAATGATTGGAGCAGAAGTATTCATAAGAAGATCTAATGATGTTATTCCAGAAATTATGGGTGTTGTAGAAGATTCTCTAGAAAATGCTACTGAAATAAAAGTACCAGAAACTTGTCCGGCTTGTGGAAGTCATTTAGTTTTAGATGGAGCACATTATTTCTGTGAAAATACATTATCTTGTAAGCCGCAATTGGTAAAAAGTATAGTTCATTTTGCTTGTAGAGATGCTATGAATATCGAGGGATTCTCAGAAAAGACAGCAGAGCAATTGTTCGAAAAACTAGATATTAGATCAATAGCAGATTTATATAAACTTAATTTTGATGAACTATTAACTTTAGATAAATTTGGTCCAAAGAAGGCTCAAAATCTTTTAGATGCAGTTGAAAGAAGTAAAACACCAGAATTATATAGATTTATATATGCACTTGGAATTCCTAATGTAGGAGTTAAAACTGCTAAAGATTTAGTAAATAAGTTTAAATCTATTGAGGGATTAAAAAATGCTACATTTGAAGAGTTAATTTCAGTCCAAGATGTTGGTGATATAGTAGCTAAATGTGTATTAGAATTTTTCCATGAAGAAAAAGTATTAAATACAATAGAAGAATTATTCAATTTAGGAGTAAAACCTATATTTGAAGAAACTGTAATAGTAGAGAGTTCTTTTAATGGTAAGACAGTTGTAGTAACAGGTACATTGCAAAATTACTCTAGAGGTGAAATAAAGGCTAAACTTGAAGGTTTAGGAGCTAAGGTTTCAGGAAGTGTAAGTAAAAAGACTGATTATGTTATTGCAGGAGAAGAGGCAGGCTCTAAATTGACTAAAGCTCAAGATTTAGGAGTTACTGTTTTAACTGAAGAAGAATTTGAAAAAATGATTTAGACATAAAAAAGTAGTTACAAATTTGATATGCTCCCTTTATAGCAGACAGTTAAAATAATAAAACTGTCATTACTATAG
>OLNJ01001371.1_pt1 | contig 12992 bp, 7 predicted proteins | sample 1672191 | NCBI WGS metagenome assembly OLNJ01 (sample SAMEA3136657, study PRJEB25190) | human gut metagenome | biome: human gut; feature: human-associated habitat; material: faeces | place: Austria | collected 2013 | reverse complement strand
AAATTTCAATAGTTTTTTCTTACTTTATCATAAATTTATCCATCTAATAATAATATCTGCAAAAACTGTAATAATACTTATGTTTTTATAAAATTTATTAATAATATTACATTGCATCAAAGAAGCTTACTTGGTCACTTTCTGAAAGTCCTTCTAAACATCCAAATTTTCTTAATAAGTCTGTAGCAGAGTTTCCTATTTTAGCTCGCTTTCTTAAGTTATCTATAGAACTTATAGGAATATCTTCATGAACAGCATTATATATAGATTCAGCTGCTATATTTCCCATACCTGATATACTATTTAAAGGTGGTCTTATTCCTTCATCTTCAATCTTAAATTTTGTGGCATCTGATTTATATAAATCTATCGGTAAGAACTTTATTCCTCTTTCATACATTTCTAAAACAATTTCTAAATCATCGTACATATCTTTATCTTTTGGAGCAGCTTCATTTCCTTGCATATTTATCTCATTCATTTTTTCTTTAACTTTTTCTTTTCCAAAAATCATAAATTCTGCATCAAAGGCTTTAGCTCTAATTGTAAAATAAGCAGTGTAGTAAGCCTTAGGTATATGCACCTTAAACCATGCTATTCTAAATGCCATCATTACATAAGCTGCTGCATGGGCCTTAGGGAACATATATTTAATCTTTCTACAAGAATCTATATACCATTCTGGTACATCATGCTCTCTCATCATAGCTTCATATTCTGCCCACTTCTCTGGGTCTTTTAAAGCTTTACCTTTACGCACTGTTTCCATTATCTTAAAGGAAGTATTAGGATCAAGTCCTTTTTTTATAAGATAAATCATAATATCATCTCTCGTACAAACAGCTTCACTTAAAGTAACTGTTCCTGAATCTATTAAATCTTTAGCATTTCCAAGCCATACATCTGTACCATGAGAAAGTCCTGATATACATAATAAATCTCCAAAGCTTTTCGGTAGTGTATCTAAAAGCATCCCTCTAACAAATTTAGTTCCAAACTCAGGTATTCCAAAAGTTCCAACCTTTGAATTTATCTGTTCTGGAGTTACTCCTAATGCCTCTGTTGATGAAAATAAAGACATAGTTTCCTTATCATCAAGAGGTATCTTTTGAGGATCTACCCCAGTTAAATCCTGTAGCATTCTTATTACTGTAGGATCATCATGACCTAGTATATCGAGTTTTAAAAGATTTTGATCAATGGAGTGATAATCAAAATGTGTTGTTATTATATCTGATTCTGGATCATCTGCTGGATGTTGCACTGGACAAAACTCAAATATTTCTCTTCCCTTAGGTACTACTATAATTCCACCTGGATGTTGCCCTGTTGTTCTTTTTATTCCTGTGCATCCTTTAGAAATCCTAGTAATTTCAGCTTTATTTACAGGTATATCTCTTTCATCAAAATATTTTTTAACATATCCAAAGGCTGTTTTTTCAGCTATTGTACCTATTGTACCAGCTTTAAATGTAGTTCCTTTACCAAAGATAACTTCTGTATATCTATGAGCCTTCGCCTGATATTCACCTGAGAAATTTAAGTCTATATCAGGTTCCTTATCTCCATTAAACCCAAGGAATGTTTCAAAAGGTATATCCATACCGTCCTTATCCATCTTCTCTCCACAAACTGGACACTCTTTATCTGGTAAATCAAACCCATTCTTATACCCATAGTCTGTAAAGTCTGAATATTTACACTTACTACACCTATAATGTGGTGGCAAAGCATTTACCTCTGTTATTCCTGTCATATATGCTACAACAGATGAACCAACAGACCCTCTAGAACCAACAAGATACCCATCCTCATTTGATTTCCACACAAGCTTCTGAGCAATGATATACATTACTGAGAATCCATTTTTTATAATGGAATCAAGCTCTTTATCTAATCTTTCTTGAACTACAGTAGGTAGCTCTTCCCCGTATAATTCATGAGCTTTGCCATAAGCTATATCTTTAATTGTCTTTTCACAACCTTCAATATGTGGAGGACATTTTTCTGCTGAAATAGGACTTATCTGTTCACACATATCTGCTACTTTATTAGTGTTTGTCACAACAACTTCATAAGCTTTTTCTTCCCCTAAGTATGAGAATTCCTCAAGCATCTCTTCAGTAGTCCTCAAGTATAATGGGGCCTGATTATCTGCATCTTTAAACCCTTGCCCAGCTTCTAAAATACGTCTATATATTTCATCTTCTGGGTCCATAAAATGAACATCTCCTGTAGCAACAACAAGCTTTCCAAGCTTTTCTGCTAAAGCTACAATTTTTCTGTTTATATCTTTTAAATATTCCTTATCTGGTACTTCACCATTTCTTATTAAGTAATCATTATTTCCTAATGGTTGAATTTCTAAATAATCATAATCTTTTGCAATGCTTTCAATCTCTTCATCAGACTTGCCAAGTAATATAGCTTTATAAAGCTCTCCTTCACTACAAGCACTTCCTAGAATTAATCCTTCAGAATACTTCTTATACATGCTTTTTAATATACGAGGCTTTTTATAGAAATAATCTAAATGTGAATAGGAAACAAGCTTATATAAATTCTTCAAACCTACATAATTCTTTGCAAGGATGATAGCGTGATATGTTTTAACCTTTTTATAGCTTTCTTTTTGAGCTTCTTCATCTAAAGCATATTTATCTATATCCTCTAAAGTCGTTGCTCCTCTTTCTTTTAAATTATCAATCATTATATTAAATACTTTAACTGTTGTATCAACATCATCTAATGCTCTATGGGCAACATCAACCTTTATTCCAAGATGCTTAGCTATTCTTCCTAACTTATATGTTTTAAAGTGTGGAAAAATATCTTGAGCTAAAGATAAAGTATCAATATAAGTAAAATCAAAATCATAACCTAAAACCTTAGCATTATGCTTTAAAAAGCCTATATCAAAATCAGCATTATGAGCTACTAAAACACTACCTTCAATAAAATCTAGCATCTTAGGAAATATCTTATCTATAGTCTCCGCATCTTTTACCATATCATCAGTTATATTAGTAACTTCAACTACTCTTTGTGGAATAGGCTTTTCTGGATTTACAAAAGTGCTAAACTTATCTATTACCTTACCATTTTGAACTTTCATAATTCCTATCTCAGTAATCTTCTCAGTCTTAGGAGAAAATCCTGTAGTTTCTAAATCTAAAACACAATAAGTAGTATCTATACTTTGACCTTTTATATTTGTTACAGAGTTTTTCTTATCTGGTGCTAAATATGCTTCTACCCCATAAATTACTTTCATATCACTATTATTTCTTCCTAATAATTTATGTGCTTCTGGAAAAGCCTGCACAACTCCATGATCTGTTATAGCTATAGATTTCATTCCCCAACTCATAGCTCTCTTTATTAAATCTGCTGCACTACTCATTGCATCCATCTGACTCATCTTAGTATGCATATGAAGTTCTACTCTCTTAATCTCAGAATTATCCTTCCTTACAACCTTTGTCATACCTTTAGTTTCCACTATAGTATTTGCAATTACTTCTATCTCTCCAGTAAACTTACTAACCCCTGAATTTCCCCAAAGCTTTAACCCCTTAGCTTTCTTTATTTTTGATATTACCTCATCATACTGTTCACCTTTAATGAAACACTTACAACTAATTGAACTTGACCCATCATATAAATCAAAAGAAACTAACATCTTACCACTACGTAACTCTTTACTTTCTATATTAGCTATCTCTCCCTCTATAGCTACTGTTCCTTCATATGGTGTAATGTCACATATTTTAATTATCTTATCTCTAAAAGTGGCACTTCTACCTAATATAAGCGCTGCATTATCTTCTTTTTTAATACTTTTCGTATACTCTTTTGGCCTATTATACTCCTTCTTACCTTCATAATTTCTACCATTACCACTATCTTTCTTATTACTTTTCCTCTTAGAGTTTGATATACTACTTTCAATTACATTATTAATAGTAGTAATTTCTCTTTTAAGTTCATCCTCTTTTAGCTTCATTAAAGCTTCATGGTCTACTTTATCAATAAAATTCACATTATAAGTTTTTCCATATAAATTCTTTACAAATGCTTGAATCTCTTTATGATAATTTAAATCTCTAAAAATATGTGATATCTCAACCTTAAAATAAATATTTATTGTATTATTACTTACCTCATACTCTGTATTCTTTATTGCCCCTCTTAAAAATGGATGCTTAACAGAAAGTAATAGCATTATATTTTTTATTTCTTCTTCTATAGGTTTCTTTTCCACCTCTTTTGTGTATTTTATAACTATTTTAGAGTCATTAAGTCCGAACCTCTTCTTTAAAAAATCATTAAAATCCTCTATCTCCTTTATATCAAGATAATTGTCCGAACGGATGTCAAGCACTAAGGTTTTAGTTTTTTTTCTTAATGTAACATTTTCTACAAAAGCATTAATAATATTACTATCTGCAGAAAAATCACTAAAAATTTCACTTACTCTTTTCATCTTTCTCTTAAACCTTCCTTAAAAGATTCTTCATATTATTTTATTATATACCTATACACCATAATTTGTAATTATGTAAACAAGCCTATATTTATAGCTAAACTTTAAACATCCTCAAATATCTTTATTTTATTTGATTTTACATATTTTATACAAAAAATATGTCTGCAACATCTCTGCTACAGACATATTTCCCTTTAAACAAATCACTTTTTCCTAGACAAAGTCACTTACAAATATTAATGAAGTCAAAATTTACCTCTATTCAGTGAACTAAATCCCTCTATATGCTTCTTTATAAAGTTCTAAAATTTCTTCTCTTACACAAGGTCTTGGATTTCCGCCAGTACAAACATCAGCCATTGCAGCATCTGTTAAAGCTTCTAAATCTTCTTCCTTAACTCCAATTTCCTTTAATGTTTGAGGTATATTACAATCTTTTGATAATTGAATAACTGCATTTATAGCTGCTTCTCTATATTCTTCTTGAGTCATTTCATCAACGCCAGCTACGTTCATAACTCTAGCTATTTCTCTAAATTTTTCTCCTGTATAATCTTTGTTATATCTCATTACATATGGCAATAACACTGCATTTGCTACTCCATGAGGTGTATCATAAAAAGCACTTAATGGATGAGCCATACCATGAACAACTCCTAATCCAACATTTGAGAATGCCATACCAGTCATATATTGACCTAAAGCCATATCTTCTCTTCCTTTTGGATCATTTTCAACTGCCGCTCTTAAGCTTCTTGCTATTATTTCTATTGCCTTTAAATTTAATGTATCTGCTAATTCCCATGCACCTAAAGTAGTATAACCTTCAATAGCATGAGTTAAAGCATCTAATCCTGTGCTTGCTGTTAATCCTTTTGGCATGCTACTCATCATATCTGGATCAACTACCGCAACTACAGGTATATCATGTGGGTCAACACATACGAACTTTCTTCTCTTTTCTTCATCAGTTATAACATAGTTTATAGTAGTTTCAGCTGCTGTTCCTGCTGTTGTTGCTACAGCTATAACTGGTACACTCTTATTTTTAGTTGGTGCTACACCTTCTAAAGACTTAACATCAGCAAATTCTGGATTATTTATTATTATCCCTATAGCTTTTGCAGTATCTTGAGGAGATCCACCCCCAATTGCTATCATATAATCTGCTCCACTTTCCTTAAATCTTTCAACACCATTCTGAACAACTTTTACACTTGGATTAGCTTTTACTTCATCATAGATATCATAAACTAATTCATTTTTATCTAATAAGTTAGTTACCTTCTTAACAACATTAAATCTAACTAAATCTGAATCAGTTACTATTAAAGCTTTCTTAAACCCTCTAGCTTTAACCTCATCAACTATTCCATTTATTGCACCACTTCCATGATAGCTTGTCTCGTTTAACACAAACTTTTTCATTTTATAACCTCCTCATATTTATTCGCCCTATTATTTGTAAATATTTTACATATAAATTATATATCTATTTTCTTAACAAAACAACAATATAGCTAATATATTATCATTCATCATTACACTATTTTTAAATCTATATCAATTACTCTTAAATAATAAATCATGTAAATTTAATTTCAAATTATTCTTTATTTAACCTTAATAATAAAAATAAAAGTGACAGGTTAATAATGAATTTTTTCACTATTAATCCGCCACTTATCACTTGTAACTAAAAATTATATCTCTTGATTATAATTCTATAATTTAATGACTATTATATCTGTTAATCTCAGCTTCCTTATCTTCTTCAAATTTACGTGCTTCACCTATAACTTCCATCTTACCTTCTTTTATAACATTAGTAATATTATTTACAAATTCAAAATGCTCTTTATTTAAATTTAAACTTTCAAAGTTATCTTGAAATTTACTAAAATAATTCATCTTATAATAAGGGAAGTACAATGATAATCCGCCTACTTCAGCCATAGTAGTAGTTTTTCCAGTATATTTAACTGAGTTATTTATAGCATCTATTACTTTTTGTGATGAATTTAAATTTATCATCTCTGCCAATCTTAATATATCTACATGGTCTGTTAAATTCTCTGCATAAGCTTCAACTTCACTTCTTATTAAAGATATTTTTTCAAAGCCACCATTTTCTAACTCTTCATTTATTTCACTTAATAATTTACATATTTCATTATAGGTAACTCTTATCTCAGTTAAATCTGTAATTGACAATACTGCATTTTCTGGAACTTCCCTGCGTGAGTTATGTTCTACAAAATCATCGATAATTATTTTTCCAAGTTCTACTGTATCTATAGATGTATTATTTGATAATTGATTTAGCCAATTAGTATAATACCAGCCTGCAAAAGGTTCAATTTCAGCTGATGCAATTAAATAATCTGCAAAAGGTTCAAGAGTATAAGCTACCTCTACTGTAGACATAAAACACGCGTCAAAACCTATAAAATCAAAATATGTATTACTGTCATCCAAAGCTTTTGCTAAACTATAAACATCCATATTATCATTTTCAAAATTTTCATCATGTCCAAAACCTTCAAGTGTTCCAAAACCATGATTCCAAATTATCAAACCATATCTGTTAGCTGGATAGCTTTCTTTAGAGTAATTTATAAATTCTGTTAAGGTACTTGATTCCGCCATATTCTTTAAACCTACATCATCATTTACTAATTGTAACTCTCCATTTTCAACTGAAAATATTTGTGATCTTTCTTCACTAATTTGATCGTTAGTCCAATCTACACATCCACCTGTTTGAATTAATACATTTACATTTTCACTTATATCTGCAGATAAAATCTCATTTATATCAACACTTGCTGCACCATATTCGGATTCTAAATCTGATCCACACATGTATATCATTAAAGTAACAACGTCTTCATTATTTCCTTTAATATTTGTTCTGTAATCTCTTTTTAAGTTTTCAACTACGCTTTCTTCAACTTCAACAATTTCATTTATTTCATTAACATCATCTTCTATTTGAACAACGGCATTTTCCTCTGATGTACTTTTACTATTTGTACACATAGTAAACATAAAAACAGTTAAAATACTAATTACTATTATTTCTATATATCTATATATCTTTTTCATAAATATCCCCTTAAATTTTAACTACTATAAAATTATATCATAACTTATATAAATCATCTCATAATTTCTAAAAATTGATTATAATAAAATTGTTTAATATTTATATCTAGTACCAAAATATTCATTTATTATATGATATACTTGAAAAAAACTTAAAAGGAGATGATTTTATGACAAAAGAAAATATTAGTATTATCATTTCACCAGCAAAAAAAATGAATATATGTGATGATGATTTATCACCAACTTCTATACCATGCTTTATTGATAAAACACAAATTCTTTATGATACTTTAAAAAGTTTTTCTTATGAAAATTTAAAACAATTACTAGCTTGTAATGATCAAATTGCTGAACTTAACTATGATAGATATTTACATATGGATTTAACTAAAGGTTTTACCCCCTGTATACTTTCATACGAAGGTATTCAATATAAGTATATGTCACCTAATTCTTTTTCCAACGAAGAATTTGAGTATATAAATAAGCATTTAAAAATACTCTCTGGATTTTATGGTGTATTAAAACCTTTTGATGGAGTAACTCCTTATAGATTAGAAATGCAGGCCAAGCTTAAAACGAACAACTTTAAAGACCTTTACGATTTTTGGGGTGACAACATATATAAAGAAGTACGTAAAGATAGTGATATAATCTTAAATCTAGCTTCCAAAGAATATAGCAAAACAATTGAAAAGTACTTAACTCCAGAAGATAAATATATTACCTGTATATTTGGGTCCCTAAAAGACTCTAAGATCAAAGTTAAAGCCACTGAAGCGAAAATGGCTCGAGGTCTTATGGTTAGATATTTAGCTACAAATAATATACATAATATTAATGATATAAAAAACTTTTCTGATTTATCATTTAAATACTCAGAAAAACATTCATCGGAAAATGAATTTGTATTTTTAAAATAAATAACTTAGGGTAATCAAATTATAGTTTATCCAAAGGTTTATCATGATAGTTCCTTGCAGCTCAATTCATTACTCTTACTTTATGTAGTTTTTTAGAAATTTAAGAAATGATTATTACATATCAGAAAATGATAAAATTAATAGTGTAAGAAACATAGAATGAGCTTTAGAACTTTAGCCAATATCGTTGTGAAAATGCGTTAAGAAATTTAAATGTTTGAGCTCGCGAGTTTTTAAATTTTAGCATTTTAACATAAGCTAGTGGCTAAAAGTTCTTAGCGAGTGGGTTAGTTTCTGTAGCTATTAATTATATTATTTTCTACGTCATATTAATTCGCACTTTATTTCTTAAGTTCCACAATAAGTTTTATATGGAACTTTACTTTCTTTAGGTAATGATATATATTCCTCTTTATCTTCACTATAATCATATGGAGTTTTAAGAACCTCTAAAAGCTTATCCATGACCGTATAATCTGAATTCTTAACAGCAGCTTCTAAGGCCTCTTCAACTCTATGATTTCTTGGGATAATTGATGGATTATTACTTTTCATAAGTTTATATACTTCTTCTTTAGTTTTATCTTGTCTTGTAAGCCTTTGTTGCCATCTTTCATACCATCTATCAAATTCTTCTTTTCCTACCATACCAGTGTCTTCTACTTTATTCATAGTTAACGCTCTAAATGTATTTGTGAAATCTGCTTTATTTTTCTCCATAATGGTTAAAAGTTCATTTATTAAGGCTTCATCTTCAACTTCTTCATTAAATAATCCCAATTTACCTCTCATTCCTGCTAACCATTTTTTCTTGAAGATTTTAGGATATTCAGATATAGTTTCTTGAGCTATATTAATAGCTTCATCCTTATCGTCACTTAATAATGGTAGTAAACTTTCAGCAAACCTTGCAAGATTCCAAGCTCCTATATTAGGTTGGTTTCCATAAGCATAACGTCCACTTCTATCTATTGAACTAAATACGGTACTAGGATTATATATATCCATAAATGCACAAGGTCCATAATCGATGGTTTCTCCACTAATAGTCACATTATCTGTATTCATAACACCATGAATAAATCCTACTAATTGCCACTTAGATATTAAGTCAGCTTGCTTTTCTATTACTTCCTTAAGGAATTTAAGATACTTATTTTCTTCATTAACTAACTCTTTATAATGTCTTTCAATAGTATAATCTGCTAAAGCTCGCAAATCTTCAATTGATCCATAGCTTGCTATATATTGAAAAGTTCCAACTCTTATATGACTAGAAGCTACACGTATTAATACTGCTCCTGGCAATAATCTTTCCCTAATGACTGTCTCACCTGTTTCAACTACGGCTAAACTACGAGTAGTTGGAATTCCAAGACCATACATAGCTTCACTTATAATAAACTCTCTAAGCATAGGTCCTAGTGACGCTTTTCCATCTCCACCTCTAGAGTATGGTGTCTCACCTGAACCTTTTAGCTGAATATCTAATCTTTCATTTTTAGGTGTTATAAATTCTCCTAGCAGTACAGCTCTTCCATCACCTAACATTGTAAAATATCCAAATTGATGTCCTGCATAAGCTTGAGCTATAGGCGTTGTCCCTTCTAAAACTTTATTTCCTGAAAGTATTTCCACACCTTCTGAACTTTCTAAATATTTTACGTCTAATCCTAATTCTTCTGCTAGTGAATAATTAAAAGCAACAAGCTTAGGTTTAGGCACATGACTTGGTTTTTGCTTACTATAAAAAACTTCAGGTAATTTTATATATGTATTTTCTAATTTAATTTTTCTCATCTCCTTCAAAATTATAAATAGTAACTCTTCACATACTTAAGTTACCCATGGTTATAATTTTTATATTAGTTTTTATAAAATTATATATTATTATAATCATTATTAAAAGATAGTTATTATTATAAAATACTTTCTTAATCTCTATATTTATTAACTCACTTATACTTTCAACCTGAAATAATAAGGACCACCAAATAATATTGGTAGCCCAAATCTTTATTTGAACATTCCCCTACTTATCTTATATCTCCTAATTAATCACTCCATATAGTAGGGTCTTCATAGTAATTTATACCTTCATTAAACATTCTTTCGCCTTGTTTTTCTAATCTAACCTTATATTCATTCCAATCTCTATTTTCCTTAGGTGTCCATCCTATCTCTGCATAACCTAATAGCCTTGGATATATCATATAATCCATTTGGTCTTGAGTTGAAATTGTTTCAGTCCATAATGGTGCTTCTATACCTAATACTAAATCTTTTGGTGCAAAATCAGTAGGATCCCAATTATATGCAGTTTCTACTGGAATATATCCTGCCCAATCTAATCCATATGGAGTACTCTCATTATATTTCATATCTAAATAAGTTTTACCTGCTATTGAGATTATCATTTTCATATCCTTTTTTCTAGCCTCTTCATTAGAGTCCTTCCAATTTTGTAATATTACACTTGAATTTATTTCTGGAGATGTATCTATTGGATCCCATCCTATAGGAGTCTTTCCATACTTCTCAGCTATTTTAGCTACTCTTCCTACAAAATAGTTATAATCTGCTTTTGGAGTTGCCTCTGCTTCATCTCCTCCTATATGAAAATATTTTGATGGTGATATTGCTGAAACCTCTTTAATTACATCATCTATAAATTCATAAGTTTTTTCGCTATGGGTCATAAAAGTGCTAAATCCCACTTCTATTCCTGTATATAATGGCTTCTTCTCTCCATCTGGATTTAAAAATCCATAAGATGCCAATGCTGCATTGCTATGTCCAGGCATATCAAACTCAGGAATTATTTCTACATATCTTTCTTGAGCATATTCAACTATTTCTTTAAATTGCTCTTGAGTATAATATCCACCAGGGCCTCCACCCACTTCAGTACTACCACCTATTAAGGTTAAATCTGGATACTTCTTAATTTCCAAACGCCACCCTTGATCATCACTAAGATGTAAATGAACTCTATTTATTTTATATTGAGCAGCTAAATCTATTTGACGCTTTACTTCCTCTTCAGTGAAAAAATGTCTTGCTACATCAATCATCAATCCTCTATAACTATATTCTGGTTTATCCTCTATAGTTGCCACAGGAACTATCCATCTGACATTATCAACAACTGCATTGCCTTCAATATATGCTGGTAATAACTGTCTTAATGTTTGAACTCCTCTTGAAAGCCCTTCTGGTTTAAATGCAATAATCTTAACTCCTTCATCATTTATTATCATCTGATACCCTTCATTACCTTGAGATTCCTCTCCACCTACTGTAGTCAAATAAATATTACCTTGAGGTGGATTATCCCCTTTAATAATATTTAATTCAAACCCTGTTGCTGGTTGTAATTTTTCCTTTAGAAACTCTGCAACTTTATTAATTTCTTTTGTTTCTTTTTCATTTTTACCATTAATATAAATAGAAGTATCTTTAGTTATGTTAAATTCACCAACACCTTCTTCATAACTTAATGGCTTTGGTATAATACTATTACTATTATTCTCTTCTGATTTTACCTCTTTATAATTATTAGCAATTACTATTAAAAAGGTTATTATACCTGCTAATGTTATACTAAATATATTTTTTTTGCTCCACTTCTTATTAAATGTATTCCTCATTTGTTCACCATCCTATACATCAATAAATTTTCATAATAATAAAGCTTATTGTTATTTTATAACCAATAATTATTTTCTATACTTTTGTTATATTAATTTGTTATACAATATTTTTACTATCCTAAAAAGAAAAGTGCTTACCTGAAAACTTTCTAAGTATATAGAAATAAAAAAAATCCCCAGAAGTAAAAACTAAAGGGGTAAAATCTCTACAGTTGCCATAATTTCTAATAATTATTATATATATTAAATTTCTTATGATTCTGTATTAATCTCTAAATTAACTTTTAAGAAGAATGTATCTTTATAACGCATTTTCCAATATATTTATTGCAGCAACTATTAGTATCATTTAAATCATTATCTTCTTTGTTTAACTTCTTGCGACATTTAATAATTCCGACACAATTTATACCTATAAGCTTAATCCTATATTTTACCACATCCTTACAAATAGGAACATCAATAACTATATTGTTGAAAAATACATTATAATTAATACACCTATAAGGTGGTATCCTATTATTAATTGCACAAAATTTTTTGTTTAATATCGCAACATTAACAAACCCATCTCCATCGCCAAAGTCTGCTTGTAACTGCAATACAACAAAATACCTACAACAATTAATTAGTTTGCAAAACTTTACTACAAAACTTACAAGGCTACAATTACTGTTTACATTTATTTCTGCAATATTCCCTAAATCCTTATTGGAACATATTATTTCATCCATCTTTATCACCTTAATAATTAATACTATTTAGGGTTAATCATATTTCTTAACCCTTATATATCAAGGCCTTTATGGCCAAGAT
>OLNJ01001370.1_pt1 | contig 13018 bp, 17 predicted proteins | sample 1672191 | NCBI WGS metagenome assembly OLNJ01 (sample SAMEA3136657, study PRJEB25190) | human gut metagenome | biome: human gut; feature: human-associated habitat; material: faeces | place: Austria | collected 2013 | reverse complement strand
TTTTCATCTCTAATTAATATTCACTTTTTAAAAGATCAATTATGCTCATCTCTATATAGCTTACTAATAATATGCATATTTTTAGATGCTCCGCTTAAAGAGCATACTATAATATTAATAAAAAATTATGGAGTTTCATTTACATAAAAAAATAAAAAGTGGATTCTAATTGAATCCACTTTTTTTTACTTCTTATTTACTTAACTTATCTAATTTATTAACTTACTACTTTTGAGTCAGGAATTTGTTTTTCTGATTTAATTTCTCCAGCCATCTTAAATGCTTGCTTTGCTAAAAATACTGCAATAATTTCATTTATTACTGCCGCTGCTGCAATTGTTCCTTGAATCATAGTTGCATACTCAGGTGCTATTGGTAATAAAGTTGTTACTGCTATTCCTGTAAATAAAAGTGATACTCCTGAATGAGGAAGTAATGAAAGCCCTAAATACTTACATACATTCTTGTCAGCCTTTGATATTTTACCACCAAGGTATGCACCTAATATTTTACCTATAGCACGAGCTATTATATATACAGCAGTAAGTGCTCCAGCTCCTAATATTAGATGATAATCTAGTGGCGCTCCTAATGCTACTATCATAAGCATTAATGCCACTCCAATAATAGGATTCATAGCTCCCATTATTTCTTTTAATCTCTCTTCTGAAACCATATTTGCAATAACAGCTGAAAATGCTATACCTACTAATAATAAATTAATTTCTAATATATTTTGACTTACAAATCTACCAATCATAGCTGTAACAATTATAAGCAGCATATTCTTTATAATAGTTTCTTTTTTATCACAGCTCTTACGTAGAATTTTACCACTTACATATCCAGTTATTCCACCTACTACCATCGGTAAAATTACCATCATTAATATAGGAAGTATTTGGATTCTTCCACCAGTATACATACTTGAAACTCCACCAATAACTAAAAAGAATACTATTACTGCTAATATGTCATCTAACGCTGCAAGTGGTATTAAAGTTTTTGCAACTGGTCCATTTGCCTTGTACTCTCTAACTATTGATAAAGATGGTGCCGGAGCTGTTGCTAATGCAATTCCTCCAAATATTAATGCAATTGACATTGGAATATCTTCAACAAAGAAAAATGCAATTGCTACTATTATAAATGTAATCAACCCTTCAAATATAGTAATAGTTACTATCTGTTTTCCTGACTTTTTAATTTCTCTCAATATTAATTCCGTACCAATTAACATACCTGCAGTTACTTCTCCAACGTTACTTAAAATATGAAACCAATTTGAGTCTAGCAATCCTTGTGTCATCCAATTTAATGCGTGAGGTCCTATAATCATACCTGTTAATAACCATCCAAGAATAGATGGTAGTTTAACTTTAGTAACTAGCTTCCCTACAAAAAATGCTATTACAACAAATACTGTTAATAAAATAATTCCTTTTATCATTTTTACTCCTCCATTTATTTATCTATACCTTCAAAGACCATTTCTATCATTATTTTATGGTCTTTTCTAAACTCTTCTATTACTGTATCTTTATCTTTATCCCCAATATTTCTCATATGCTTTTCTTCTAACTTTTCACCTATAATCATTATTAACTCAAAGGCTTTTTCTCTATCAAATTTAGGATTTATATCTATATTTTTAATGATTTTGTATATAAGATTATTATTATACTCTTGAAATTCTTCACTTAATTTAATAGCTTCCTCAATGTTATAATAAAGTACAGAATTTACTATAAGCATTGAATAAAGGGGGTTCTCCCTAAAGAATTTGAATTTAATATCAAAATATCTGCTTATATAATCTATCCCACACTTATCTTTATCATCTATTTCAATATTTACATTTTCTTTAAATCTATCTATAGCAAACTTAAGTGCATGTAAGTAAATTTCTTCTTTTGATTTAAAATAATAATAAATTAACCCTTTTGATACTTTAGCCTTTTTACAAATACTATTTGTAGATGCTGCCTTATATCCATTTTCAGCAAATTCTTCTATAGCTGCTTTTATTATTTTATCTTTAACCTCTGCATTTTGAAGTTCTTTATCACTCATATCTAAACCCCTTTATATTATTACTTTCATCATTTTAAATAGTACCACCAACTGACCACTTGGTCAATAATCATCTTGTACCATATTACACTTTATAATTTCAATATGTACCACATTTAATAGAATTTTCTCAAAAAAATAAAAGATGTATCAAAATAATACATCTTTAAAATATTACTACTATAATATTTAACAGTTTTTTTAATATTATAATCCAATTATTTAATTTTATATGGCTTCTTGTTAAAACTTGTTGTATATACCTTGTTTTTAAATCCTGAACTTATCCATCCCAAGTTTCCTGCTTGCATATAAAGTACCTTATTCATATTCGCTTCTGCGTACAAATCCTTACCCATAGATTCTCCACTATTTATAACATCAATAAGCTTGTCTAAAACTTCCTTTATCGATGATTTAATCTTAGCCTGCCATGGAATACTAGAACTATTTCCAATAAACGGACCTGTTCCAATGCCTATTCCCCCACCATATCTTAATTTTTCTATGTGATTTGTAAAGTTTCTAAGTATCTTAAGTGCTTGCCTATTCTGTTTACCTTCATAAAAGCCGCAATTAACAATACCGTATATCCTAGAATCACATTTTATATTATTTTCTTTTGTGTATTTTTCAAATCCCTCTAAAAATTTAATTACTGTAGATGGAAGACAATCTACATAAAGAGGAAAAGCAATTACTATATTATCGCAATTAGTTAATACATGAAATTTATCTACATCTTTTATTCTTTTATCTGCTATAGAAATTTCATAAACATTATTTTCTTTATCAAAGTAACTTTTAACTACTTCCAGTAAGTATTTACTACAAGATTTTTCTCCTTTAGGACTTCCATTAATCAATACGATATTCATCTTAATTCACCCCACACAAATTATCTAATCTAGTAGTAATTTTATTTTGTATGTTATTACTATCTTCAAGGATTAAAAATTCATTTTCTTTACAATGAAAATTAATCATATTTCTATTAAACAATTCTTTAAAAGTACTAGCTTCTCCAGTATATAATTTAGTAGAATATCCTATTACAAACATCTTAAAATCCTTTTTATATCTTTTTTTATGATGCATCTCTCCATTAGCTAATTGAAAAAACGGTGAAATATTAGGTATCATTCTATCAAGAATAACTTTAAATGATGGAGAATACATTCCATACAATATTCTTGAAACTAAAACTATGTAATCACATTCTATAAACAATCTATTCTTAAGCTCATTATCATCATTTATAATACATTTACCAGGAGTTTTTACCCAACAATTAAAACATCCTACACATGGATTTAAATTCATATCGTCTAAATATAAAAAATACTTTTCAACCTTACCCTCTACATGATTATCAATTTTTTTTACTATTTCATCTCTCAATTCTTTATCTCTATCATCAGTATCTACTATTATTAAAATACTTCTCATAAACATCCTCCAAAACCTATTCTATGTTATTTTTTAACATAACTATAAGTAATTTAGGCTTTACCCCTCCTTTTAACCAAATTATTTAATACCCCATCATTTAAATAAGTATAAATTTTGCGCATTATAATAATTATATTTAATATCTACCCTATATAATTCCTATTTTAATAATATTTTTAAATACTTATTATGATTAAATTAATATTAGATTAACACTTATATAATAAAAAAGCCAGCAAAGCTGACTTTTTATTATAATAAATTTTTAATTCTTAATTATTCTAAATCTTCACCATTTGATGCTATAACCTTCTTATACCAATCAAAGCTCTTCTTTTTACTACGTTTTAATGTTCCGTTACCTTCATTATCTCTATCTACATATATAAATCCGTAACGTTTTTTCATTTCACCTGTTCCAGCACTTACTAAGTCAATTGGTCCCCATGTTGTATATCCTAGTAAATCAACACCATCTTCTACAACTGCATCTCTCATTGCTTTTATGTGTGCTCTTAAGTAATCTATTCTATAATCATCTTCTACATATCCATTTTCATCTGGAGTATCTACTGCGCCTAATCCATTTTCAACTATGAATAATGGCTTTTGGTAACGATCATATAATGTATTCATTGTTATTCTTAATCCTAGTGGATCTATTTGCCATCCCCATTCACTTGCATCTAAGTATGGGTTCTTTAATGAAGCGAAAATATTTCCTTCAGTTGTTTTATTAACTTCTGGGTCTGCACTTGCACATCTGCTTGAATAGTATGAGAATGAAATAAAGTCTACAGTATGGTTCTTAAGTAACTCTAAATCTCCTTCTTCCATTACTGGCATTGTACCCTTTCTTTCCATTTCCTTTAATGCATATGCAGGATATTGTCCTCTTGATTGAACATCTATAAAGAAATAATTTTCTCTATCTGCATTCATTCCCTTCCAAACATCATTTGGATTACAAGAATATGGATAAGTTTGTCCAGCTGCAAGCATACAACCAACCTTGTTGTTAGGGTCTACTTCATGAGCAATCTTAGTTGCAATAGCACTTGCTACTAATTCATGGTGAGCTGCTTGATACTTAATCTTTTCTTCGTCTTCTCCTTCTTCAAAGTAAAGACCAGCACCCATAAATGGAGCATGTAAAATCATATTAATTTCATTAAATGTTAACCAGTATTTTACTAGTCCTTTATATCTTCTAAAGATTACATTACATAAGTTTTCGTAGAAGCCTACTAACTTTCTGTTTCTCCATGCACCGTATTCTGTAATTAAGTGCATTGGACAATCAAAGTGAGTTATAGTAACTAATGGTTCTATTCCATACTTATGACACTCTTTAAATAATTCTTCATAGAATCTTAAACCTTCTTCATTTGGCTCAGTTTCATCTCCATTTGGGAATATTCTTGACCAAGCTATTGAACAACGATATGTTTTAAATCCCATTTCTCCAAATAATTTTATATCTTCTCTAAAACGGTGATACATGTCTATTGCTTCTTTTGCAGGATAGAAATGTTCATCATCAAAATCAAACATCTTCATTTTACCTGCTATTACCGCAAATCTATCTTTTCCTACTGGAGAAACGTCTACATTTGCAAGTCCTCTTCCACCTTCATTATATCCACCTTCACATTGGTTTGCAGCTGTTGCTCCACCCCATAAAAAATCTTTTCTAAAACCCATTTTTTCTCCTCCTAAAAGCTCCACATTCTAATATAATAAACATTTCATACCTTTACTCACTTTTTATTATATTTCTATAACAGAAAAAATAATTTCAAATTTTGAAAATATTTAAACTATTTTGCTATTATTTGTTCACTTTACGAAAACTATAGTTCATAAAAAGAAAATAAAAAATTCACTACCTAACAAGTATAGACTTACTAGGTAGTGTTCCATAAGCTTATTTATTTTACTGTAGCCTTTCTAATCATCTTAAACGAACCAAAAATACATACACCAAATACTAATATATAAATCAACAACACCAAAAATACCCTATTATCTGTAGATGGTCTAATCTTATCCAAAATAAGAAACCTATCATCTATATTAAACCATACTATCCACAATCCTACTGAAAGTACTGACCATATAAGCTGAGTCCTTTCACTAGTTTTTAAATTAATAACACCTATTATTAACCCTATAACAGAAGCTAAACTATAAATCATAAATGAAAACAACACTGATCCTATAATTGCATTCAAGCCACCATCCTGCATCCAAATAATTCTTCCTTCTACATCTGTAAACTTTTCAAAGGTTGTAAAGTAAAGATCATAAAATGTAGGTGCTTTGATAAATAAATTCATTGTTCTATTTATAGCAAAATCTATTACTGCCATAAGCGCTGATATAGGAAATATAGAAATTATAGTTCCTTTTATAAAAGTACTTCTTGATATATTATTAGCTTGTGCAAACTTAAATTTATTTTTTAATGTATCTGATGCACAAGAAAGTAAAAATATAAAAGTTAATACGTCCATTATTACCGGTAAAAGAATCTCTCCATATTGCCCTATATTTATAAAAAACATTAGTACTATTGATATTATAAGATAAAAATATATAATTCTTTTTCTCATGTCTATTATATTAAACTTTGCTACCCTTAAACTTTTATCCATAGACTATTTCCCCTTAACTTCAGCTTTTTTAATTAATAAAAATGATATTCCTGTTAATACCATTACAATTAATATTAAACTTAAAAAAGCTAGATAAACATTATTTGTTTCTATTCCAAAAACTTTTCTTATACCTTCATATACTGAAGGGAAAAAATATCTATTGTTTAACTCTATAACTCCAGCTATATTTAACAATGCTATTGGAATTATTGATACTACAACCTTCATAATTGTATTACATCTAAAATATATCATATTTATCACTACACCTAATACATAAGCAAAGCAGTATAACGCTAGCAATAAAAGAAATGTATTTATTATTGTTAAAAAACTATTACCTTGAATCCATTCATTATATATCCCTACTCTATCAGCTCCAGTTGAAGTATATAATATATCATAAATAGTAGGCATTTGAACAAAGATATTGGTAATCCTATTTATCATCACATCAATTACAGCCATCACCACAGCTATTGGAAATATTGATTCTATAACACCAATAATAAATGATTTTCTTGATATATTATTACTTTGTGCAAAATAAAAATTTTCTTTAAAAGAATTTAATCCACATACAAAAAGAAATATTACAGTTGCTAGCTCCAATCCTGAATTTACTATATGAAAGTTATCATTAAAATTAGTAATATTTTGTACTGTTGTAAAAGTTACTACAGCTATTATAATTAAATAAAATATTATTATAGGCTTTACCATATCATTTATATTCATTTTAGCTATTTTAAAGCTCTTATTCACCATGACTCTCCCCCTTATTAGTCAAGTATATGAATAATTTTTGAAGCTCTACCTTTGAAAATTCTAAACCTAGATTTTCTGCTAACTCCTTATCTTTGCTATTAATCTCACCTAGAACTGTAGCAGATTTATAATTGCTTAATGATTCAATATTTACAATCTCTTTAGCTTCAATATATTTATCAACATTTTGACCTAAACCTGATACTGTATAAACCTTGTTTAATAATTCTTCTGATTCTTCTGTATTAACTATCTTTCTATCATTTAATATAACTACATTTTCTAAAAGGCTAGAAACCTCCTCAATAATGTGAGTTGATAATATTATAGTCTTCGGATTTTCAATATAATCCTTCATTAGCTCCTTATAAAATAATTCTCTATGATTTGCATCTAACCCAAGGACCGGCTCATCGTAAATTACAATCTCTGCATTTGATGCCATAGCAGTTATAATCTTAGCTATCGAACTATAACCTGTTGAAAGACTCTTTATCTTTTTACTTATATCAAGGTCAAACTTTTTAGAAAGCTCTAAAGCATATGACATATTAAAGTTTGGATAAAACTCTTTTGTATATTTAAATATATCCTTTACCTTATAGCCTTCTGGAAAAAGGTTTCTCTCTGTCATAAAGTATATTTTTTCTAAAGCTTTATCATTTTCACGAATATTTTCACCATCAACTTCTACAGTTCCATCATCTTGAAAAACTCTATTTGTAATTATATTTAAAAGAGTAGTTTTCCCAGCTCCATTTCTGCCTAACACCCCATAAATTTTATTTTCTTCAAAAGTAAGCGAAATATCATCTAGCACTAAATTATCATCATATTTTTTTCTTAAATTTTTTATTTCTATCTTTGCCATATCTTATTCCTCTCTCTCAATCATCTTTATAATATCTTCTTTAGAGATATTAAGTTTTTTTGCCTCTTCAATTAAAGCTACAATGTAATCCTTAAAAAATCTCTCTTTTCTTTTATTCATAAGTAAGTCTTTGCTACCCGCTGCTACAAACATACCTATACCTCTCTTTTTATAAATAATTCCTTCATCAACAAGAATATTAAATCCTTTTCCAACAGTTGCTGGATTAATTTTATACTTTACAGATATCTCTGTAGTTGATGGAATCATCTCATTTTCTTTAAAAATATCTTTTAATATATTATCTTCAATAGCCTGTGCAATCTGGATATATATAGGTACATCATTAGTAAACTCTAAATTCATACGTCGCCTCCTATACCTTTATAATTTAATATATTCAACTATAGTTAATTAGTTCATTGCTTATATAATTAACTATAGTACTAACTTACTTCATTGTAAATATTTTACTTATATTTCTTTTAATAAATCATATTTCATCTTTAGACATTCTTCTTAGTTCACTTTATAAAATTTAGATATTTAGTGAAGCTCTTTACAACTTGTAATAAATTCAATTATTTCTTTATTAATAACGTAGAATAAATATATAAAGTTTTTAAACAAAAAAAGACCTAGAGCTTTTTTTGGGGGATTAAGCTCTAGGTTATTTTCAATATTAAAATTTTACAAAAGGTTTTTTATTTAGGGGACATAATAATTTATTAATTACTACAAGATTTATAATACTCTTTATTTATGTCAATTATGTGACATAAATATTTATTTTTAATATTTTCACTTACATTTTTCTTACCTTTGACTTACAATTCAAATAATCTTCTTACTAATCTTCTACATCAATTAAATTACTTTCATATTCTATTTTTCCAGTAAGTACACCGTCATAGAAAGCTTGTTTATTATCAATAAAATTAATACACTCATTAATTTCTTTAATTTGATTTAATAACGCTTCTTTTGATTTATTAAGCATCTCTTTTCTTTCTGGAATTGTAGACGGTCCTTGTAAGCAATAATTCATATATAATTTCATATCTTTAATACTCATACCACATTTCTTTAAACATTGTAGTCCCTTTAACCATGCAACATTTTTTTCATCAAAAATACGATAATTATTTTTATCTCTTTTCACATTAGGCACTAAGCCTTCTTTACAATAATACTTTAATGTTTCGTATGATATCCCAACTTGCTTACTAACCTCTTTCATTGTGTACATAAAATTTTCCTCCAAAACTATAAAATATTTACAAAAAACTATTGCACGGTAGTTGCTACCGAGTGCTACACTATTAAATTGTAAGGCAAATATTGTTAAAATTCAAGGAGTGATAAATAATGAACTATGTAACTTTAAATAATGAAATTAAAATGCCATCAGTTGGTTTTGGAGTTTTTCAAATTCCTGAAAAAGAAGAATGTGTAAGAGTGGTAAAAGATGCTATTGATGTGGGCTATCGTTTAATTGATACTGCTCAAGCTTATGGTAATGAGGAAGCAGTAGGAGAAGCTATTAGGGAATCATCTGTACCTAGAGAAGATTTGTTTATAACAACTAAAGTATGGATTAGTAATGCTGGATATGAAAAAGCAAAGAAATCTATTGAAGAATCTTTAAATAAAATGAAATTAGACTATTTAGATTTAGTACTTATTCATCAACCCTTAAATGATTATTATGGAACATATAGAGCTATGCAGGATCTATACAAGGAAGGAAAAATAAAAGCTATAGGAGTATCGAACTTTTATCCTGACCGTTTAGTTGACTTATCCTTATTTAACGAAATAGTACCAGCCGTTAATCAAATTGAGGTCAACCCATTTCATCAACAAATAGAAGCACAAAAAGTTAATGAAAAGTATGGAGTTCAGTTGCAGGCATGGGCACCATTTGCTGAAGGAAGAAATGGAATGTTTACTAATCCAGAATTGAAAGCTATTGGAGATAAATACAATAAATCTGTAGCTCAAATTATTCTAAGATGGTTACTTCAAAGAGGAATTGTTCCACTATCTAAAACAGTTAATAAAGAAAGAATGTTACAAAATATTGATATTTTCAATTTCGAATTAAATGAAGATGATATGAATAAAATATCTTGTTTAGATAAAAAAGAAAGCTCTTTCTTTAATCATCAAGAAGCATCATCTGTAGAAATGTTAGCAAGTCTAGTTAGATAGGAGGAAATATAAATGAAAGTATTACTGATAAATGGAAGTCCAAATGCTAAAGGATGTACTTATACAGCATTAGAAGAAGTCTCTAAAACCTTAAATCAAGAAGGTATTGAAACAGATATCGTTCATGTAGGAAATAAAGATATTAGAGGTTGTATCGCATGTCGTCAATGTAGGACAAAAGGTAAATGTGTATTTAATGACATAGTTAATGAAGTCGCTCCAAAATTAAATGAATGTGATGGTATAGTAATAGGTTCGCCTGTATATTATGCTTCAGCAAATGGAACGCTTATTTCTTTTATTGACCGTCTGTTTTATAGTAGCATGTCCATTGATAAAAGAATGAAAGTAGGAGCTGCTGTAGTAAGTTGCCGTAGAGGTGGAAGTACTGCTACATTTGATGAAATTAATAAATATTTTACTATCTCAGGTATGCCAATTGCATCAAGTCAGTATTGGAATATGGTACATGGTAATTCTGCTGAAGAAGTAAAAAAAGACTTAGAAGGAATGCAAACAATGCGTACATTAGGTAAAAATATGGCATTTTTAATGAAAAGTATTCAATTAGGCAAAGAACAATTTGGATTACCAGAAAAAGAAGCTCACATATTTACAAATTTTATTAGATAGAGAATCTAGACAATTATCTAAAATTAATATAATTACCTTATTCATTAGTATTGAATAAGGTAATTCATTTAATGGTCTTTCTAAATATAAATTAAACTATAATATATTAAAACGGGGATGAATTTATGAAAAAAATATTGTACTTAATGAGACATGGGCAAACACTTTTTAATGTTAGACGAAAAGTCCAGGGATGGTGTGATTCTCCATTAACTAGCCTTGGAATTAGACAAGCTACCATAGCCGGAGAATATTTCAAAGCAAATAATATAACTTTTGATCATGCCTACTCATCTACATCTGAAAGAGCTTGCGACACTTTGGAATACGTTTCTAACACTCCATATAAAAGAGTAAAAGGTCTTAAAGAATGGAATTTTGGTACATTTGAAGGAGAAAGTGAAGACTTAAATCCACCATTACCTTATGGAGATTTTTTTGTTAAATATGGTGGTGAGGATGAATTTGAATTAAGAAATAGAGTTGCTGAAACACTCCACTCTATTATGAAAAATGATGACCATAATACTGTTTTAGCTGTTTCTCACGGAGCTGCTTGCCGTCAATTTATGAGATACTGGGCTCATACTAGCGATGTTGACCAAAAAGAAAGGCTTGGCAACTGTTGTATATTAAAATTTGAATTTGAAAATGATAAATTTAAATTATTAGAAATAATTAATCATGACTTTAGCAAATTAAAATAATGCTAATTAAAAAGCCGGCAAATTGAACTATACTCTATCAAATAGACTTTGTTAGTTCATTTTTTCCGGCTTTTACTATATCATTTTTACTGTGAATATCTTTATATTATTTATAGTTTATTATTTTTAATTCTTTCTGCTAAGTCTTTAACTTTAGCTTCAATAGTTTTTGCTATCTTTATAAACTCTTCATCTGACTTTCCTGTTGGTAAGGATATATTAGTAATAATTATATTGTAATGTGCTATAATAAAAACATTAATATTGGAGGTTCTATGATGTTTGAATTAAAACTACCTGATATAAATAATCCGTTTAAAACAAGACTAGGAGAAAGAATTGTAGACTTAGATAAGTATGTAGAAATGTTAAAGCGAAATAATACTCCTTTTACAGAGCAGCAGTATGAAGAAGCTAAGAAGAACTTAGGTAAATAATTTTAATTTTTTATGCCTAGTGAATAAATATTTTACTTATGGATATAATCTTAAATGTTTTTTGTTATTTTTCATTATTATACTACTCCCTAAGCTACTCAGCTTAGAGTACAATATAATATTACCTTAAAGCTCTGTGTTACTACAGGGCTTTTTGAATTTTAAAATAAAAAAATACCGCATATTCTTTCTGAATAATACGGTATTACGAATAAATTCTTAAGATTATGAAATGTAAAATTCTATTTTTTCTCTACATGTCCTAGTTTATTTATACACCAATATATCCCAATACAAAATAATGGAACTATACTTATATAAACTAAAACATTAATAATTGTAAAGTCTACCGAGTTTGAAACTTCTCCATAGTTTAATAAATAACGACACAGTAAACCTAAAGCCGTAAATACTAATATTAATATGAATACTCTTATTGTATGCTCTTTCCCAAAAAGTCCAGTAAAGCATATACTTATAAGCCCATACCAACTAATTGCTAGAAATAACCTTCCAAAATCTAATGAAGATAATTTAATTGGAAAAATAGAAAGACCGCTTAAGAAAATCCATCCCAATAATAGTATTAATGATATTACTTTATGATTTTGTAAATTTATTCTCTTCATAACTTCTCCTATAAACTCAATCAACACTAGGTAAATGAACTCGTCTAATAATACTAGTTACCTGGAATTAATTTAACTATATAAAATCACTTTATATCTTTTAACTTTTTAATTAACTTATCTAAAGAATAAAGTCCTGGACTAAAAAATCCTATCATCCATAAAATCATAATAAAACTCTCATCTACTCTACTACCGGTAAGAATAAAAGGTAATATTATTAAAACTCCTATAATTCCACCTAGTATTGATAATGCAATTAACTTCATTATTCTTCCCCCTAATAGTCTTAAATCAATACAGATTAAAATGCTCTAATAGAAGTCGCAATGCATTTGAACATACATAAATAATTGCAAATATTTTTGCCTTCGCATAGTTTTTATTTTTTAAACCAATGAAAAAATAAACAATCATTGCAATAAATGCACCAAAGATAACAATAGCAAGTAAGTATCTAAGTATCGCTTGATTACTAGCAATCATTTTATTATAACCTCCTTATTTAATTAGGCATAAATAATACAAATACGTGATATTTTAATATTATTCTAAATAGTTAACTTAATAAATT
>OLNJ01001368.1_pt1 | contig 13019 bp, 6 predicted proteins | sample 1672191 | NCBI WGS metagenome assembly OLNJ01 (sample SAMEA3136657, study PRJEB25190) | human gut metagenome | biome: human gut; feature: human-associated habitat; material: faeces | place: Austria | collected 2013 | reverse complement strand
TTGATGAGGTAGAGATCATCCGTCGTATGACAGAAGGCATCTATGATCACGCAGAGTTTGAGAAAGCTCTCAAATGGGCAAAAGAGACCTGCAAGATTGGCTGGGATAAGAACCCGGAGGAGCTTCAGTTCTCACCGGAGAAGAAAGAAGAGCAGTTTGAGTTCGTTGTTAAGATGGCAGTTATCATCAAGGAACTGATGAACGGCTGTGATAAACTTGATCCGAAATTCTCTGAGGAAGCAATCGGACACAATGCTCTTGCAGCCGGATTCCAGGGTCAGAGACAGTGGACAGACTTCTATCCGAACGGTGACTTTGCAGAGGCTATGCTGAACACTTCCTTTGACTGGGAAGGCGCTCGTGAGCCGTACGTACTTGCTACAGAGAACGATGTTCTTAACGGACTTGGAATGCTGTTCATGAAACTCCTTACAGGACGTGCTCAGATCTTCGCTGATGTTCGTACATACTGGAGCCCTGAAGCAGTTAAGAAAGCTACAGGATATGACCTTGAAGGCGTTGCAAAAGAAGCTGGCGGATTCCTTCACCTGATCAACTCCGGTGCTGCCTGCCTGGATGCTAACGGACAGGCTAAAGATGCTGATGGCAACCCGGTTATGAAACAGTGGTGGGATGTTACAGAAGAAGACCAGAAAGCAATCATGGATCATACAGAGTGGTGTATGGCCGACAACGGATACTTCCGTGGAGGCGGATACTCCAGCCGTTATGAGACACGTGCTCAGATGCCTGCAACCATGATCCGTCTGAACCTTGTAAAAGGCCTTGGACCGGTTCTCCAGATCGCAGAAGGATGGACAGTAGAGCTTCCGGAAGAGGTATCTGATAAACTTTGGAAACGTACAGACTATACATGGCCATGCACATGGTTCGCTCCAAGATGCGATGGCAAAGAGGGACCGTTCAAGACAGCTTACGATGTAATGAACAACTGGGGTGCTAACCACGGTGCAATCTCCTACGGACACATCGGTGCTGACCTGATCACAATGTGCTCTATGCTGAGAATTCCGGTATCCATGCACAACGTTCCTGAGAAAGACATCTATCGTCCGGCAGCTTGGAATGCATTCGGTATGGATAAAGAGGGTGCAGACTTCCGCGCTTGCAAGAACTATGGACCACTTTACAAATAATAAACGATCATACTGTTGAGATAACAGGATATATCCCCTGGCAGAGTTCTCTGCCGGGGGATTTTTTATATCACAGGAAATTACTACGGGAACAGAGAAATACACTGTTCGGATTTCGGGAAAAAAGTTATAATAGAAAAAGATATAAGAAAAAAGATAGGAGGTTGACGAGATGAAATATGTACAGCTGAATAATACAGATCTTAATGTCAGCAGGATCTGCCTTGGGACAGCCGGATTCGGAGATAAATTAGGCCAGGAAAAAAGCTTTGAAATTCTGGATGCTTTTGTACGGGCAGGAGGCAATTTTATTGATACAGCCAATGTGTACTGCAAATGGCTGGAAGGACATGGGAACTGCAGCGAGCAGATCATAGGTAAGTGGATCAAGGAACGTGGAACTCAGGGAAAAGTGATCGTGGCAACAAAAGGGGCTCACTATTCCTTTAAGGATCCTGGGCGAAGCAGAGTAAACCGTGAGGATATCCGCACAGATCTGGATGAGAGCTGCCGGACTTTGGGAACTGATACGATCGATTTTTACTGGCTTCACAGAGATGATCCCAAGAAACCGGTGGAAGAGATCGTAGATATTCTGGAGGACCTGCAGAAAGAAGGAAGAATCCGGTATTTCGGATTTTCCAATTACAGGACAGACAGGCTGAAAATGGTGGATAAATGCCTGAAAGAGAGAAAAAAAGAAGGGGTTGCAGCAGTATCCAATCAGTGGAGTCTTGCAGGAATTAATCCGGGCGGGAATACCAATCCAGACCCTACACTTGTAGAATTTTCCAAAGAGGAATATAAGTGGCACTGTGAGACAGGAGCTGCATCCGTTCCGTTTTCATCTACAGCGCTGGGATTTTTCTCCAAGCTTGAGAAAGCAGGACAGACAGGCACTCTTCCGGAAAGCATGAAGAAAGCATACTGGAATGAAACGAATCTTCGCACATACCAGAAGCTGTTAAAGCTTCAGAAGGAAACCGGATACAGCCTGCAGGCGTTATCCCTGGCATATTTTTTCAATCAGCCATTCCAGGCAGTGCCGGTAACCGGTGTCAGCAATCTTATGCAGTTAAAGGATGCTCTTGATGCCTGTGAGATCGACATGCAACCGGAACTGTTTGGTGGATGGGTAACAGCAGGAGGCGATCAATGAAACTGATCCATTTATCGGATCTTCATCTTGGAAAAAGAGTGAATGAGTTTTCCATGATCAAAGACCAGAAATATATTTTAGATCAGATACTTACTGTTATTGATGAAGAGCGACCGGATGGCATTCTTCTTGCAGGGGATCTCTATGACCGGCCTGTTCCTTCTGCGGAAGCTGTGCAGCTTTTTGACAGCTTTCTTACCAGACTGGCACAGCGGAAGCTTCCGGTTTATGCAATCAGCGGCAACCATGACAGTGCGGAGAGGATCGCTTTTGGCGCGCATATTATGAGCAACAGCGGGATCTGTATGTCTCCTGTATATGATGGAAAAACAGCAAAGTACTGTTTAACGGACAGTTACGGAGAAGTATGGATTCATCTTTTACCGTTTATCCGTCCTTCCGTTGTGCGCCATGCACTTGCCGGGGAAGAAGGAACAGAGGAAATCCGGACTTACCAGGAGGCCGTGCAGGCAGCAGTGGAACATATGGACATTGATACAGAAAAACGAAATATTCTGGTTGCCCATCAGTTTGCAGTGGGAGCTGTGAGCTGTGATTCCGAGGAAATCACAGTTGGAGGAATCGATCAGATTGAAGTGTCCGTTTTTCGGGACTTTGATTATGTGGCACTTGGCCATATTCACAGTCCCCAGAATGTGGGAAGTGATCATATCCGTTACTGCGGAACACCTCTGAAATATTCTTTTTCTGAAGCAGGACAGCAGAAATCAGTAACTGTAGTGGAACTGAAGGAGAAAGGAAATCTGAAGGTACGGGAGATTCCGCTGAAGCCTAAGAGGGATATGCGTAAGCTGAAAGGTTCTTACATGGAAATCACGTCACTGTCCAATTATCAGGACACTAACACAGAGGACTATGTACAGATCACCCTGACTGATGAGGAAGATATTGTGGATGGAATGCAGAAGCTTCGGACTATATATCCGAACCTGATGCGACTGGAATATGACAATCGCAGAACAAGGGAGAACCAGAATGTTGCCGGAGCAGAAACTGTACAGAAAAAATCAGAGTTGGAATATTTCGAGGAGTTTTTTGAGCTGCAGAATAATCAGCCTATGAATAAAGAACAGCGGAAGTTTTCGGAAGAACTGATGCAGAAGCTTAAGGAGGTGTGAGCTTGAGACCGGAAAAACTGACGATCAGTGCCTTCGGGCCATATGCAGACAGAACAGAGATCGATTTTTCCAGGCTTGGAGAAGGCGGACTTTATCTGATCACCGGCGATACGGGAGCAGGAAAGACTACCATATTTGATGCCATCACTTTCGCTCTTTATGGCCAGGCAAGCGGTCAGGTGAGAGATTCAGCCATGTTTCGCAGCAAGTATGCAGATGACGCGGCGGAGACTTTTGTGGAGCTTGTTTTTTCCTATCAGGGAAAAAAATATCAGGTTTTTCGAAGCCCGGAATATATGGCGCCAAAGAAGAGAGGCACAGGACTGACTCTCCGGAAGGCAGAAGCACAGCTGATCTATCCGGATGAACGCCAGCCTGTAACAAAAGCCAGGGATGTGACCAGGGCGGTTGAGGAGCTGCTGGGGCTTGATTATGAACAGTTTACCCAGATTGCCATGATCGCGCAGGGAGATTTTCAGAAGCTGCTTCTGGCGGGAACAACGCAGCGGGGGGAGATTTTCAGGCAGATCTTTCACACAGGGCTTTATCAGCAGTTACAGATGAAGCTGAAGGATGCCGCCAGATCCAGATATAAGGATTATGATGAGATGCGCCGCAGTATCGCCCAGTATCTAGACGGAGTGAAATATGAGGAAGCACAGGGTGGTGCGGAAGAATTTGCACAGTTGAAAAAAGCGAAATTTGAAGGAAAGCTGGAGCGGAGCCTGGAGCTTCTTAAACAGTTTATTGATGAGGAAGAGCAGAAAGAAGCAGCTCTTCAGAAAAAAGAAGAGATAACAGACCAGAAGCTGTGGGAAACAGAAAATCTTCTCACGAAGGCAGAACAAAAGAAAGGACTGGAACAAAAAAAATCAGAAGCGGGCCAAAGTCTGAAAACGCTTTTTCCGGTACTGGAAGCTGCACAGAAGGAAGCAGGGAAATACAGTGATGCAGACGAGAAATGCGAAAAGCTGGCAGGTTCCATTCGGGAAAAAGAGGAAAAACGGAAACGATATCAGGAGCTGGAAACTACAGAGAAAGAGTTTGCCAATACTGTAAAAATGCTGGAAGAAATCAGGAAAAAGGTCGCAGAATATGAAGAACAGGAAAATTCTGCCTTGAAGAAACAGAAGGAAGAAAAAGAACTTCTGAACAGGCTTTCCGGGGCGGGAGAAGAACTGAAAGAGCTTCAGTTCCAGTACGATAAACTGGACACTCAGAAACAGCAGTATGATTCCTGTATTCAGGCAGAGAAATCTTTCGAAGTACGCGGACAGGAGCTCGCCGGGCTGACGGAGCAGACTGAGAAGCAGGAAAAGGAACTTTTGGAAAAACAGGAGCAGATGAAAACGGAGAGAGTCCGACTGGAAAATGCAGAACTTCTTCTGCAGAATGCACAGACAGAAAAGGAAAAGCATATACAGCGAAAAACAGCACTTGGAAGTCTTGGATCTATGATCGTGGAGTTTCGGAAACTTCATGAAGAAACCGGAAAACAGCAGAAAAAATATCTGGAAGCAGCAGGAAAGGCAGAACAGCAGAGAAATGCTTATCAGGAAATGTTTCACAGCTTTCTGGATGCACAGGCCGGAATTCTGGCAGAACAGCTTGAGGAAAATAAGCCCTGTCCGGTGTGCGGTTCCTGTGAGCATCCGCATCCCCGGGCACTTTCTTCAAAGTCTGTGAATCAGGAAACATTGAATCTGGAAAAAGAAAAACTGGACGTTTTGGAGAAAGCTGTGTCAGAACAGAGTCTGGAAGCAGGAAAGCTGAATGAACGAAGAACCGCTGCCTGGGACCAAATCATTGCCAGATCCCTGGAACTGGAGGTGCAGCTTCCGGAAGGAAAGACAGAAACTGATCTGAGAGAGGGAAAATTTTCGGAAAGATGGAACCTGCTGGTTCCCTCTGTAAAGCAGGAAATGTCACAGTGTCAGACAGTGCTGGAAGAAACAGAGACGAAGATCAGAGAAGCGCAGAATGGGAAAAACAGAAAAGCAGAGGTGGAAAAGCTTCTGGAGAAACTGGATGTTTGGCGTGAAGAACTCCTTCAGAAAAAGAATGCCTGTGCAAATCAGATAACAGAGCTTAAGACGAGAAAAGAAGAAAATGATAGACTGCGGAAGAACGCTGAGAAGGAAATGCGGGATCTGCTCGCTGATGAGGGCTTAAAAAATGTACTGTCTGAAATGCCGGAAATCAGAGCTGCTATGCTATCAGGAATCAAAGCATCTGAAACGAAAGAGGAGGCTGGACGGGAGAAAGACTTACAATCAGAACAGGAATGTTCTTTGATTCATGTGGCAGGAGATCAGCTTGAATTTCTGGCAGCCTGTATTCACAGGAAACAGTCCGACCTGTCCAGAAAACAAACCCTGGAGCAGACCATTGCAGAGCGCGAAGAGAAGATTTCCGCTATACGCGATCTCTGTACGAGAAACGCTCAGGAAGCAGTACGCCTGGAAACAGAGAGGAAAAACCAGTCCAATAAAGTGGACAGTCTGCGATCCGAGCTTGGTGAAGGTGGAAAAATACTTCTGGAAAAAGAAATTCAGGAGCAGCGTCAGCAGTATCAGGATTTGAAAGAAAGCCAGAAGCAGGCAAAAGATACTCTGCAGAAGTTACAAAGTGAAAAAGAAAGTCTCGTTTCTGCAGTAAAAACCATGGAAGAGCAGCTGAAAGAAATCGGAGATATTCCGGAAGAAGAGCTCCGGGAGCAGCATGCGAGACTTAAAGTACAGAAATCTGAAATCACAGAAGAGCGAAAACAGGTATTTTCTATTCTGAATGCGAACAGAGAAATTTTTCAGAAGGTGCAGACTGGAAGAGAAGAAATGTCCAGAGCAGAGAAAGAATATGTATGGATGAAAAATCTTTCAGATACAGCCAATGGAAGCCTGAACGGCAAGGCCAAGATCGAACTGGAAACCTATATCCAGATGGATTATTTTGACAGGATACTGCGACGTGCAAATATTCGCCTGCTGACCATGAGCAGCGGTCAGTATGAACTGAAACGCCAGGAGCAGAGCGAGAACCGTAAGGAAAAGGCAGGTCTTGATCTGAATGTGATCGATCACTACAACGGAACTGGACGAAGTGTAAAAACTCTTTCCGGAGGCGAATCCTTCCAGGCATCCTTATCCCTTGCACTTGGACTTTCCGATGAGATACAGGCCAGTGCCGGTGGTATCCGTCTGGATTCCATGTTTGTGGATGAAGGATTCGGTTCTCTGGATGAGGAAGCTCTTGCCCAGGCAGTCAAAGCCCTGAATGGCCTTGCAGACGGGCACCGTATAGTGGGAATCATCTCTCATGTGGCTGAGCTGAAAGAACGCATTGAAAACAAGATCATCGTCACAAAACAGTGCAGTGGAAAAGGCGTGGGCAGCAGCATAAAGATTCAGTAGTATACAGAAAATATAAAAACATAAAAATCCCCCGTGTTGTTTCAGAAAATGTGAGAACAATACGAGGGATTTTTTAGTGAATTTCTTTATTAGAAAGATCAGTCTTTCTGATATACTTTATTTTTTTCTGCTTTTGCTTCGCAGGTGAGTTCGATACCCAGCTTACGGAAGCTGATCACATCTACATCAGAGAGCATGACAGAGGTATGAGCCTGGCAGCCGTGAAGCTTCGGAATCTGCTCCAGTGCAAGGCGGGCAGCGTCGCTTGTAGCAGCGCTGATGGACAGGGCGATCAGAATCTCGTCGATGTGAAGACGAGGGTTTTTGCTTCCAAGGTATTCGGTTTTGAGCTGCTGGATCGGACGGATGGCATCCGGTGAGATCACATGCAGTTCATGGTCGATTCCGGCAAGCTCTTTCAGTGCGTTCAGAAGAAGAGCTGCGGATGCTCCGAGAAGGCTGGAAGTTTTTCCACATACGATCCTTCCGTCCGGAAGTTCCAGTGCAGCAGCCGGACCGTTGGTTGCTTTCTCTTTCTCGAGAGCTGCAGGAACAACCTTGCGATCCTTGAGCTCTGCGTGAGCCTGCTGGAGAAGAAGCTCGATCTTGCGAACCTCATTCTCTGTGCCGGAGCCGGAAACAAGGGCATCCATACTCTTATAATAACGGCGGATGATCTCCTGGCGGGAAGCCTCCTGGCATACTTCATCATCAATAATGCAGTTACCAGCCATATTGACACCCATGTCTGTAGGGGATTTGTACGGGCAGCTGCCCATGATCTTCTCGAACATAGCCTGTACAACCGGGAAGACTTCCACATCACGGTTATAGTTGACTGTTGTCTTGCCATAAGCTTCCAGATGGAACGGGTCGATCATGTTCACATCGTTAAGGTCAGCTGTGGCAGCCTCGTAAGCAAGGTTTACCGGATGTTTCAGAGGAAGATTCCAGATTGGGAAGGTCTCGAATTTCGCATAGCCGGCTTTTACGCCGCGTTTGTATTCGTGGTAGAGCTGGGACAGACAGGTAGCCATTTTTCCGCTTCCAGGTCCCGGTGCTGTGATCACTACCAGAGGTCTGGTAGTTTCGATATAGTCGTTCTTTCCATAGCCCTCGTCACTTACGATAAAGGAAGTGTTGCTTGGATAACCAGGGATCAGGTAAAGCTTGTATACACGGATTCCCAGTTTCTCCAGGCGTTTCTTGAAGAGATCGGCACTTTCCTGGCCGGAGTACTGTGTGATGCAGACGCTTCCTACATACAGGCCACGGCTTGTAAACTCATCCATAAGACGGAGTACGTCTTCGTCATAGGTAATGCCAAGGTCGCCGCGTACTTTATTCTTGTCAATGTCATTGGCACTGATAACAATAACGATCTCCGCCTGATCAGAAAGCTGCATCAGCATACGGAGCTTGCTGTCTGGTTCAAAACCCGGAAGAACACGGGAAGCATGGTAATCGTCAAAAAGTTTGCCGCCGAATTCAAGGTAAAGCTTGTTTCCGAACTGCCCGATTCTTTCGCGGATGTGTTCTGACTGCATTTTCAGATATTTGTCATTATCAAAACCTATTTTCATTTGTCTGATTTCCTCTCCTCTTTCATTTTTTTCAAATCACTGGGAATAGTATACTACAAATTTACATTCGCTGGCAATATCCAAGTGAGTGGTTTTTAACTGGTATTTTTACAATCTCGCGGTTGATTTATACGAGTTTTATCTTTATAATAAAGGAATGACAAGAGGAGGAAAAAAATGAATAATCAACTGAATAATGATCAGGATGGTAAAAGACCTGATAACAGGGATCCGAAGAAACAGGGACCCGGTAAGAATCATCAGTCGATTCTGGCTTTTCTGATATGTCTCCTGGTCACACTGGTCTGCTTCGCATTGTTTACCAACATGCTGAAGGACAACAGCAGTGAGATCTCCTATGATAAATTTATCGATATGGTGGATAAGGACCAGGTTAAGGAAGTAACGATCCAGTCCAGTACTTTAACGATCGTGCCCAAGAAGCAGAACTCCAAGTATGAGGATGTAAGCTACTACACGACGAAGACAGAGGACAGCACGGCACTTACCAAGAGACTGGAAGGTAAAGGAATCAAGTTTGAGACAGACCCGCCGGATGCATTCGGAGAGTTTATTGCCATGATTCTCAGTGTGGTACTGCCGACACTTCTTCTTTTCGGTCTTCTGATGTTCTCCATGCGCCGTATGAACAAAGGCGGCGGAATCATGGGAATGGGCGTTGGCAAGAGCAAGGCCAAGGCTTATGTACAGAAAGAGACAGGCGTTACCTTCAAGGATGTGGCAGGTCAGGATGAGGCCAAGGAATCACTTCAGGAGGTTGTGGATTTTCTTCATAATCCGGAGAAATATACAGCCATTGGAGCTAAGCTTCCCAAGGGAGCACTTCTTGTAGGCCCTCCGGGAACCGGTAAGACACTGCTTGCCAAGGCAGTTGCAGGTGAAGCGCAGGTACCGTTTTTCTCCCTTTCCGGTTCGGAATTTGTGGAGATGTTTGTTGGTGTGGGCGCATCTCGTGTCCGTGATCTTTTTGAGGAAGCCAAGAAGAATGCTCCGTGTATCGTGTTCATCGATGAAATCGATGCAATCGGTAAGAGCCGTGATTCCCGCTATGGCGGTGGGAATGACGAGCGTGAGCAGACCCTGAACCAGCTGCTTGCAGAAATGGATGGTTTTGATACTTCCAAGGGGCTTCTGATCCTGGCAGCGACCAACAGACCGGAGGTTCTTGACCCGGCACTTCTCCGTCCGGGACGTTTTGACAGACGCGTTATCGTAGACCGTCCGGATCTTAAGGGACGTGTGGATATCCTGAAAGTACATGCCAAGAATGTGCTTCTGGATGATACCGTGGATTTTGAGGCGATCGCCCTTGCAACTTCTGGAGCCGTAGGTTCTGATCTTGCAAACATGATAAACGAAGCTGCCATCCTTGCAGTTAAGAAAGGACGTAAGGCAGTATCCCAGAAGGATCTTGAGGAATCCGTTGAGGTGGTTCTGGTAGGTAAAGAGAAGAAAGACCGTATCTTAAGCAAGCAGGAACGCCGTATTGTTTCTTATCATGAGGTGGGACATGCACTGGTAAACGCATTGCAGAAAGATGCAGAGCCTGTACAGAAGATCACCATCGTACCCCGTACCATGGGAGCTCTCGGCTATGTTATGCAGGTGCCTGAGGAGGAAAAATACCTCAACACCAAGAAAGAGCTGGAAGCTATGCTGGTAGGATATCTTGGCGGACGTGCTGCGGAGGAGCTTGTTTTTGATACGGTGACTACCGGTGCAGCCAATGATATTGAGCAGGCCACCAAGGTGGCAAGAGCCATGATCACACAGTATGGTATGTCCGAGAAATTCGGACTGATGGGACTGGCGACCCAGGAGAATCAGTACTTAAGCGGAAGAGCTGTATTGAACTGTGGTGACGATACAGCAACCGAGATTGACCATGAGGTTATGAAACTTCTCCATCATTCCTATGAGGAAGCCAAGAGGATTCTCGGAAGCCACAGGACCGAGATGGATAAGATCGCAGAGTATCTGATCCGCAAGGAGACCATCACCGGAAAAGAATTCATGAAGATCCTCCGTGCAGTACAGCATGGACTGGATATTCCGGAGAATCTGGATGATCTGGTACTTTCTGAGGATGAAAAAGAAGTATCTGTTAAACAGCCGGTTCTGGAAGCAGAGAATTTAGCAGCAGATACAGAAGATAAAGCATCCGTAGCACCTGAAGAGAAAACCGAATCGAAATCAGACTCAGCAGATGCACAGGCAGCAGAAGTGAAAACCGAAGCAAAACAGCCGGCAGAGGACAGTGCTGACACAGAAACAGAAAAACAGCCGGGATCAGAGGCATAAAACAGATCAGAGAAAAACCGGGAGAGATCCCGGTTTTCTCAATATCCGGGTAACAGGAATGTCATATACTTACCGTATCAGGAGAAAATTTATGTTTATAATCGAGGAAGAATTAAAAAAGCTTCCGGCAAAACCGGGAGTTTATATCATGCATGGCGAGAAGGATGAGATCATCTACGTTGGAAAGGCAATCAGCCTTAAGAACAGGGTGCGACAGTATTTTCAGAGCAGCCGCAACAAAGGTGCCAAGATCGAACAGATGGTTACACACATAACCAGGTTTGAGTACATTATTACGGACTCTGAACTGGAGGCACTGGTTCTGGAATGCAATCTGATCAAGGAACATCGGCCGAAATATAACACGATGCTAAAGGACGACAAGAGCTATCCGTTTATCAAGGTAACGGTTCATGAGCCGTATCCCAGAGTACTTTTTGCCAGGAGGATGAAAAAAGACAAGGCCAGATACTTTGGTCCTTATACAAGCGGCGGTGCGGTGAAAGACGTGATCGAGCTTGTGCGAAAGCTGTATCAGGTGCGCTCCTGCAACCGGAATCTGCCAAGAGATACCGGAAAAGACAGGCCCTGTCTGTACTATCATATGAAGCAGTGCAAGGCTCCCTGCCAGGGATATATCAGCCAGGAAGAATACCGAGGAAATATCAACCGTGTGATCCGTTTTCTGAATGGTGATTTTCAGGACACTATTGATGAACTTATGGAAAAAATGCAGAAAGCTTCGGAGGAGATGCGGTATGAGGATGCCATGGAGTACAGGGATCTGATCCGAAGTATTCAGAAGATCGGCGAGCGTCAGAAGATCACCGGTTACGGTCAGGAGGATCGGGATATTATCGCAGTGGCCATGGACGACAGTGAGGACCTCAGGGATCAGGATGCAGTTGTGCAGGTGTTTTTTATCCGGGATGGCAAGCTGATCGGGCGGGATCACTTTTATCTACGTGTGGCGAAGGGGGACACAAAAGCCCAGGTGCTGTCAAGTTTTTTGAAACAGTTTTATGCAGGAACACCGTTTATTCCTTCTGAGATCATGCTGCAAAGTGAGATCGAGGATGCAGATATCATCGAAGAATGGCTGACTTCCAGGCGGAAACAGAAGGTTCATATCCGTGTTCCGAAAAAAGGAACAAAAGAGAAGCTTGTGGAGCTTGCTCTGGAAAATGCCCGCATGGTTCTCTCAAAGGATCGCGAGCGGATTAAAAGAGAGGAAGGCCGTACCATCGGAGCCGTTCATGAAGTGGAAGAATGGCTTGGCCTTAAGGATGTGGTACGAATGGAGGCTTACGATATCTCAAACATCAGCGGTTTTGAGTCTGTAGGCTCCATGGTGGTTTACGAAAAAGGACGCCCGAAGCGCAGCGATTATCGTAAATTCAAGATCAAATGGGTGCAGGGACCGAATGATTACGCCAGCATGGAAGAGGTGTTGACAAGAAGATTCACCCATGAGAGCAACGGAGAGTTTGACAGCTTTGCAAGGCTTCCGGATCTGATATTGATGGATGGTGGAAGAGGTCAGGTAAACATAGCCCTGAAAGTGCTGAACGAGCTTGGAATCAGCATTCCTGTGTGTGGCATGGTAAAGGATGATCACCACAGGACAAGGGGCTTATATTTTGATAATGTGGAGATTCCCATTGATACATCCAGTGAAGGCTTCAGGCTTATTACAAGGATCCAGGATGAGGCCCACCGATTTGCAATTGAATATCACCGTTCTCTTCGAAGCAAGGAGCAGGTGCATTCCATTCTGGATGATATCCCGGGAATCGGCGATACAAGAAGAAAAGCTCTCCTGCGTAAATTTAAATCTGTGGAAAATATCCGGGATGCGTCCGAGGAAGAACTGGCGCAGACAGAGAGCATGAACGCGGGAAGCGCCCGCCAGGTTTACGAGTTTTTTCACAGGGCAGGAGAAACGAAAGAAACTGGGGCAAAATCCTGATGCTGCATTGAAGTTTTAATGGCAATTGTGTATAATTATAAATAAGGTGTCTCACGCCGGAACAGGTGGTGAGAATGCAAACTTTCAGCGAAAAGGAGACAAAAAAGTATGAAGGGTGTACAGTTGACAAAGATGGCACAGGAGCTGGAGCTTACCAATCTGACTCCGGAGATCGACCTGTCCGACATTGTGATTAAGACTGCAGAGATCAACAGACCTGCGCTTCAGCTTACCGGATATCTGGAGCATTTTGCAAATGAGCGTGTACAGATCATCGGAT
>OLNJ01001365.1_pt1 | contig 13059 bp, 11 predicted proteins | sample 1672191 | NCBI WGS metagenome assembly OLNJ01 (sample SAMEA3136657, study PRJEB25190) | human gut metagenome | biome: human gut; feature: human-associated habitat; material: faeces | place: Austria | collected 2013 | reverse complement strand
CAACTGCTATTACTTCTATTTCAACTTTAACGTCTTTTGGTAATCTAGCAACTTCTACACAAGCTCTAGCAGGTTTGTTTTCACCAAAGAATTCAGCGTAAACTTCATTTATTTGAGCAAACTCATTCATATCTTTTATGAATACTGTAGACTTTACTACATCTGAGAAATCTGCTCCAGCTTCTTTTAATATAGCTTGTACATTTTTTAAAGATTGAGTTGCTTGAGCTTTAACATCTCCTTCAACTATTTCCATAGTTTCTGGTACAAATGGAACTTGTCCAGATACAAATAATAAATTTCCAGCTTTTATTGCTTGAGAGTATGGTCCTATAGCTGCTGGAGCATTGTCAGTATGAATTACTTGATGTTTCATTTTTCATTCCTCCTAAAAATTATATATGTTATACAACATTTGCTTCTATATTATACTATATCTTAAATAATCTTGTTATACATATTTTATAAATCTTTTATTTCAAATCCGGCAGCTTCTATATCAGATTTTATTTTTTGTATATGTTCATTGTCAAATGTTTCTAATACAAACTCTGCATTTTGCTTTCCTATATAAGCTCCTGATGATAATCTAGATTGATTTGCATTTAATATATTTGCATTATTTTCGCTTATTATTTTAGTTAACTCAGAGAATCCACCTGGCTTATCAATCATAGTTACGCTAAATGAATATCTTCTTCCTTCTTTAGCAAGGCCACTTCCTATTATTTTATATAAATTGTTAACATCTACATTTCCACCAGATATTATACATACAACGTTTTCATTTTCCTTTGGAGCATATTTACCGCTTAATAATGCAGCAGTTGTTACAGCTCCTGAACCTTCAGCTACAACCTTTAAATTTTCCATTAAATAAACTATACCTTGAGCTATTTCTTCTTCTTCTACTAAAACTACTTCATCTACTAATTCTTTTATTATTTCAAAAGTCATATCTCCAGGAGTTTTAACAGCTATACCGTCTGCTATTGTAGTAGATTTAAATGCACTACTAACTTGTCCATTTTTCATAGATTCATGCATAGAAGGTATATTTGCAGTTTGTACACCTATAACTTTAACATTTGGATTTAATGCTTTTGCCGCTACTGCAACACCAGCAATTAATCCTCCACCACCAATTGGGCATAAGATTGTATCTACTTTATCATTTAATTGTTCAAATATTTCTAATCCTATAGTTCCTTGTCCTGCTATAACATGCTTATCATTGAATGGATGTAAGAATGTTGCTCCTGTTTCTTTTTGTATTTCAACAGCTTTTGCATAAGCATCATCATATACTAAACCATTTAAAACCACTTCTGCTCCATAACCTTTTGTCGCAGAAACCTTTAATAATGGTGCTGTTGCTGGCATTACTATTGTAGATTTTATTCCACTCATTTTTGCTCCTAAAGCAACACCTTGAGCATGGTTACCTGCACTCGACGCTATGACACCGTTTGCCTTTTCTTTATCAGTTAAATTAGCAATTTTATTGCAAGCCCCTCTTACTTTAAAAGACCCTGTTCTTTGCAGATTTTCACATTTATAAAAAACGTTTGCCTTAGTCTTATTACTAAGACTAGCACACTCTAACATATCAGTTTTCTTTACTATATCTTTTATAGTTTCTTTTGCTTCTTTTATATCTTGTAATGTAACTTGTAACATAATATTACCCCCTACAATTTTATTGAATTTTATCGACATTTTTTAACATTTTTTCCTGTTATTTTTTCTACAAACTAATTATATTATTAACTATTCGGATTCGTCAACATTTTTTTGAAATTGTTTTCTTATTAAACAATAAAAGACTACTCAACACTTGTTAAGTAGCCTTTTTCAAGCAAACTAAAATAAATTTTATATTTGAATTTTAATTTATTTTTTCTTCATATATTTTCTTGTATCAAGAGCAACAGCTGCAATTATAATAATACCTTTTATTATAAATTGTAGATATGTACTAACTCCAATAAATGAAAGTCCGTAGTTTAAAACTTGGAATATTAAAACCCCTGTTATTATACCACCTATACTACCTACCCCTCCAGCAAATGATACTCCTCCAACAACGCATGCTGCAATGGCATCCATCTCATACATAAATCCTGTATTGTTAGTAGCACTACCTACTCTAGCTGCTTCTAAAGATCCTGCTAATCCATACAAAAGACCTGCCATAACATATATTATTATTAAATTCCTAGCAACATTAACACCGGATACTTCTGCAGCTTCTGGGTTTCCTCCTATAGCAAACATATTTTTACCAAGCTTAGTTTTATTCCATATAAACCACATTATAATACAAGCTATAGCCGCATAAATTATTAAATATGGTAATCTAAAATCACCTATTTGTATACCACCTACTGCAAGCTGTTTAAACCCTTTATCTAAACCAGCTATAGGCTGAGCTCCATATGGAGGTCTATCAAAATATAAACTAGTTATACCATATGCCAAAAGCATTGTACCCATAGTAGCTATAAACGGTGGTGTTTTTAATTTTGCAACTGCAAAACCATTTATCGCACCCATAAATCCGCATATAATCATTGCTAACAATATTGGAATAACTACAGGCAATTGTTGTAAGTCTGGATACATACGATAAGCATAATCAGTTGCTTGTAATAATGATGCAGATATTACTGCTGCCAGACCAATTATACGGCCAGCAGAAAGGTCTGTACCTTGAGTTACTATTATTCCACCAACACCTAATGCAATAATCATACGAGTAGAACACTGTGCTAATATATTTGTTAAATTTTTTATAGAAAGAAAACTAGGCTCTATAGCAATTATTCCTATAAGCAAAAATACTAATACTATTTGTATTGCGTTGTTTGCTGCCCATTCTTTAAAGTTAAAACTTGATTTTTCATTAACTAGTGACTTTGTATTCATGGCTATCCCCCTCTATAAACTTCGCTGATAATTTCATTATCTCTTCTTGCGTAGTATTTTTTGAATCAACTATTCCAGCAACTTTACCGTTGCTCATAACTAATATTCTATCTGTTACTCCTATAAGCTCTGGCATTTCCGAAGAAATCATTATAATTCCTTTTTCCTTACTTGCCAAATCATTTATAAGCTGATATATTTCATATTTAGCACCTACATCTATACCTCTTGTAGGCTCATCTAACATAAGTATTTCTGGATTAGTCAATAACCATCTTCCTATTATTACCTTTTGTTGATTTCCTCCTGATAAACTACCTATATTAGTTTTTTCAGAAGGTGTTTTTACATTCATAGAATCTATAACCCATTTTGTATCTTTTGACATTTTCTTATCAGATAAGAAACATCCATTAACCTTATATGCTTCTATATTCGAAATAACTGAATTGAAATTTATACTTAGCTGTGGGAATATACCTGTACTTCGTCTTTCTTCTGTAACTAAGGCAAATCCATTTTCCATAGCACTTCTAGGGTGTTTATTTTCTACTTCTTTTCCGTGAAGTTTAATTGTCCCCTTATCAATTTTCCTCATTCCAAATAGGGCTTCTACAATCTCTGTTCTCTTTGAACCAACTAATCCTGCAATTCCAAGAATTTCTCCTTTTCTTAGTTTAAAACTAACATCTTTTAGCCCAAATTTTTTATTTTCTGTTAATCCTTCTACTTCTAGTATGACTTTTCCCGGGTGATTTCGTTTTGGTGGGAATCTATTTGACATGTCTCTACCAACCATCATGCTTATGATTATATCTGTAGTTAATTCTGATGCATGTTTTGTACCTATTAGCTGACCATCTCTCATTACTGTAACTTCATCAGATATTTTAAGTATTTCTTCCATTTTATGTGATATGTATATAATTGCAACATTATCTTTTTTCAATTTTTCTATAATTCTAAATAGATGTTCAACTTCTTTTTCAGTAAGTGAAGATGTTGGTTCATCCATCACTATAACCTTAGAACTATAAGAAACAGCTTTTGCTATTTCTATCATTTGCATTTGTGATACAGATAAGTTTCCAACTTTTTCTCTAGGGTCTACATCTATATCTAAATCCTTAAAAATTTTAATAGTATCATTGTACATTTTATTTTCATCTATAAATAACCCTTTTTTAGGATATCTTCCAAGCCATATATTATCTAATATGTTTCTTTGTCTAACTTGATTTAATTCTTGATGCACCATCGATACTCCATTATCAAGTGCTTGCCTAGTATTTTGAAATTCTATTTCATTTCCTTCTAAAAATATCTTTCCTGAATTCTTTTTATAAATACCAAATAGGCATTTCATCAATGTAGACTTACCAGCCCCATTTTCCCCCATAAGCGCATGTACAGTTCCTGGTCTAACATTTAGACTTACTTTATCTAAAGCTTTTACACCTGGAAATTCTTTAGTTATATCCATCATTTGTAGTATAAATTCGTTATTTACTTTCTCCAAAAGTTGATCCCCCCCTTTAGACGTTCTTCAATTTATCATCTTAATTTAATACCTAAGAAACAACAATTTAAATCCATGTTGTTCCTTAGGTATAAATAAACCTGTATTCTAAATAGTTTATGTATTTATTACTTAGCTTGATCTAGGTTGTCTTTAGTAATCCCTACATATGGAACACGAACAGCTTTGTTATCATCTAACTTCCAGTCAGTTCCTTCAACAGGATCTTTTCCATTAGCTAAGTTTAAGCATAAATCTATAACAGCCTTAGCTTGATTTGGTGCATCATTTAATACTGTTCCAACTACTTTACCTTCTTCAATAAGAGTTACTATTTCTGGTATTGCATCAACACCTACAACTGGCATAAATTTATCTCCTGATAAGTATCCTTCTTTTTCAAGAGAAGCTATTGCTCCAGAAGCCATTCCGTCATTATTACAAATTACAAATTCAATTTTATCTCCAAATTTAGCTAACCATGCATCCATTTTTTCAGTTGCTTTAGCAGCATCCCACATACCTGTATCTATAGCTAATTCTTCTGTTTCTATTCCTTTTTCATTTATAGTTTTAACAGACCATTCAGTTCTAGCTTCTGCGTCTGGATGTCCTGGTTCACCTTTTATTAAAACATATTGCATTTTTCCATCGCCATTTTTATCCCATTTATCTTTATTAGCTTCCCATTCTTTCGCTATAACTTCACCTTGCATAACTCCAGATTCTTTAGATATAGTCCCAACATAGTAAGCTTTATCATAGCTATTTAAAGCGTCAGCATCTGGTTCTTTATTAAAGAATACTACTGGTAATTCAGCAGCTTCTGCTTTTTCTATCACTGAACTTGCAGCTTTGGGGTCAACTAAGTTTATTGCTAAAACTTTAGCTCCCTTCGCTATCATAGTATCAATTTGATCTAATTGTTTTGCTTGGTCATTTTGAGAGTCATCTACTGTTAATTCTGCTACATCTTTAGCATTTGCTTCTAATTCTCTACGTACTGAAGATATAAAGTTATCATCAGCCTTATAAACTGTAGCTCCTATTTTTGGTAATTCTCCATTCCCTCCTGAAGATGAATCATCTCCTGAATTACTAGAGCTACAACCTACCATTGAAAATAACATTGTTGCCGATAATCCTAATGCTAAAATCCCTTTCTTATTCATATAAATCCCCCTCTAAATAATGAATTAAACACAGGAAAGTGTTTTCCATATAATTATAGAGACTTTTCCCTATATTTTCAATAAAATTAATAACTTTCTGATATTTTATATTACTATAATATTTTAGTATATATATTCCCTCACGATATTCAAATAACCCCATATTTCAGTATCCAAAACTCCATTTTCGTGTATAAATAATCCATATTAAAATAAAAATAATCCATATTAAAATAAAAAAATACTACCTAAAATAATTTTTAGGCAGTATTTCTTATTATAGATATTATTTAACAACTATGTTAACTAATTTTTTAGGAACTGCAACCACTTTTACTATAGTTTTTCCTTCTACTAAAGCTTTTATCTTTTCATCAGCCATAGCTAATTCTTGCATTTCATCTCTTGAAACATTAGCTCCAACTGTTAATTTTCCTCTTACCTTACCATTAACTTGAACTACAACTTCAACTTCATCTTTAACTAATGCAGTTTCATCATATTTTGGCCAACTTATATCAAATACGCTACCTTCTTTACCTATCATAGTCCATAATTCTTCACCTATATGAGGAGTGAATGGCGCAAGTATAGTTACTATAGTTTCTATACCTTCTTTTATAATAGCATTATTTCTGTTATCTAATTCTTTGTACTTGTACATTTCGTTTATTAATTCCATTAAAGCAGATATAGCTGTGTTGAATCCAAACTTTTCACTTAAATCTTCTGTAACTTTCTTAAGTGTTGCATGTATTGTATATCTCATAGCTTTATCTTCTTTAGTTAATTCACCCATATTAGTATCACTCTTAGCAACTTCTGATAATTCATCAACTAATCTATAAACTCTGTTTAAGAATCTATAACATCCTTCAACACCTTGCTCAGACCAATCTAGATCTCTTTCTGGTGGTGCTGCGAATAATACGAATAATCTTGCAGTATCTGCACCAAACTCTTCTATTATTTCAAGAGGCGAAACTACGTTTCCTTTTGACTTACTCATTTTGCTACCTTCTTTAAGAACCATACCTTGAGTTAATAAGTTTTTAAATGGCTCTTTAAAATCAACAAGTCCCATATCGTTGAATGCTTTTACAAAGAATCTTGAGTAAAGTAAGTGCATTATAGCATGCTCTACCCCACCTATATATTGGTCGACTGGCATCCACTTATTTACTACTTCTGAATCAAATATATTTTCAGTATTCTTAGGATCTATGTATCTTAAGAAGTACCAAGAAGAATCAACAAATGTATCCATTGTATCAACTTCTCTTCTAGCTTCTTTTCCACAACATGGACAAGCAGTTGTCATAAACTCTTTTGAAGTAGTAAGTGGAGATTCACCTTTTCCAGTAAATTCAACATCAGTTGGTAATAATACTGGTAGGTTTTCTTTTTTCTCTGGAACTACACCACAAGTATCACAGTAAACAACTGGTATTGGACATCCCCAATATCTTTGTCTAGAAAGTAACCAGTCTCTTAATCTGTAGTTAACTGTTTTCTTTCCTCTGTTCATTTCTTCTATCTTCTCTATTATTTTATCAAATGCTTCAGATGCATCCATTCCATTGAAATCACCTGAATTTATCATTTTATTATCTTCATCTATTACAGGTATTATTTCTAAGTCATATTTTTGGGCAAATTCTCCATCTCTTTCATCATGCGCTGGAACTGCCATTATAGCACCTGTACCATAGTCAGCTAGTACGTAGTTTGCTATCCATATTGGAGCTTTTTCTCCAGTTAATGGATTTACTACGTATTTACCTATAAACATACCTTCTTTTTCTACATCTGTAGAAGTTCTTTCTATTTCAGTCATAGTGTGCATTTTTGCAACAAATGCATCGACATCAGTTTTATACTCTGTGCCAGCAACTAATTCTTTAACTAAATCATGCTCTGGAGCAAGAACCATATATGTAACACCATAAATAGTATCTGGTCTAGTTGTGAATACAGTCATAGATTTATCAGTTCCATCTATGTCAAATACTATTTCAGCACCTGTACTTTTTCCTATCCAGTTCTTTTGCATTAACTTAACTTTTTCTGGCCATCCATCTAAAGTATCTAAATCCTGAAGTAATTCTTCAGCGTATTGAGTAGTTTTGAAGTACCATTGTTCTAAGTCCTTCTTTACAACTACAGAATCACATCTTTCACATTGTCCTTGAACAACTTGCTCATTTGCAAGAACTGTTTCACAAGATGGACACCAGTTAACAAAAGATTTTTTCTTATACGCTAGTCCATGTTCTAAGAACTTTAAGAATATTTCTTGAGTAAACTTATAGTATTCTGGAGTAGAAGTTGCAACTTCTCTATCCCAGTCGTAACTAAGACCTAATAATTTTAATTGGCCTTTCATATCTTCTATATTTTCCATAGTCCATTTATGTGGATGTATTCCATGCTTTATAGCTGCATTTTCAGCTGGAAGACCAAATGAGTCCCATCCCATTGGATGTAAAACATTGTACCCTTCCATTTTCTTAAATCTAGCAACAACGTCACCTATAGAATAATTTCTAACGTGACCCATATGTATTTTCCCTGATGGATATGGGAACATTTCTAAAGTGTAATAATTTGGCTTAGAAGTATCAAGTGTATCAGTTTTATATTGATCATTTTCAGCCCAAGTTTTTTGCCATTTCGACTCAACGTTTTTATGATTGTAAACGCTCATTACTCTTCCTCCTTATATCTTTTATTATTAATTAGTCTATAAAAGTTATTTTATCCATATTTCGATAAATTTAACTTCTTAAACAATAAAAAAATCCTCAGCCTCTAAACAAAAATTGTTTAGGGACGAGGATTATATCTTCGCGGTACCACCCTAATTAGTCTAAAAATAGACTCTCTTAGATAGTTTTTATGCCAACTACGGCCAAATAGTTATATTCTAGCAAGTTCAAAGGTCAAATTTACTAGTTCACAGCAACCACTAGCTCTCTGATAAAATCTTTACTTTTACTACTCTAGCCTATTCGATAAATTTATTTACTATTTATAATTACCTATATTAGCATTATTATGCTAAAGTGTCAACATCTACATATGGAGCATCTTTCCATAACTTTTCTAAGTTGTAGAATCCTCTTTGTTCTTCATTGAATATGTGAACTATTACATCACCATAATCAAGAAGTACCCAAGTTTGAGTTTCGTACCCTTCTTTTCCTCTTGGCTCTATTCCTAGCTTTGTTAATTCATCTTCTACATTATCAGCTATAGCTTTTACTTGTCTTTGAGAAGATGCTGTAGCTATTACAAAGTAATCACATAAGCTAGACACAGCTCCTATATTTAATATTGCTATATCTTTACCTAGTTTATCATCTATTGCATCATATATTACTTTTGTCATTTCATTTACTGTCATATTTATTCCTCACTTTCCTAAATTTAAGCATGTTTTATTATTATACCATAAATAGTCTACACTAACTATTTTATTTTTTATATGATTATTATCTGTTATTGTTCCATATAATATATAAAATTATAAATTTCTCATAATATAATTTCTTGCACTTACTGTCCTAGGATGTATTAATTGTTTGTTCTCAATTACAAACTTTATAGTATTATCAAAAGAAATTAGCAATGCTTCATCTAATTTCCCACTATAACTTAAATTTCTTAATAAATCTACATTTGGGAAGTTTCTACTTTCCTCTATCAAATCTGCCATATAAATTATTTTTTCTAATAAACTCATATTTTCTTTTCCTGTTGTATGATATCTTATTGCATCTATTATTTCTACATCATTTATTTTAAATTCATATTCTGCTATGTACGATCCTATAAGGCTATGTGAAAGTGCTAAGTTATTCATTTCATATTCATCTAAGTTTATATTATATTTATTTACATAGTAATCAACTTGATCATTGTTTAAGTATTTAGCGCAATCATGAACTAATCCAGCAATATATGCCTTTTCTTTATTATAACCATATATATCACATAATTTAACTGCACAATCTGCTACATTTAAAGAATGTTGCATTCTTCTTTCTGGCAACATTTCTACTAATTTTTCATTAATCTCTGTTAATGTCATTTATTCCACTCCTATTTTATATAACTTCTTATCGTGTATATATTTTTCTACATTTTCAGGAAGTAAATACCTTACAGATTTCCTAGCTTTTAATTGTTGTCTTATATATGTAGATGATATATCCAATGATGGAACATATACACTTATAATATTAGCATTATATTTGTCTTTAAGTTTTTCTATTTTTTCTTGAGCTTCTAATAAACTTATCCCCGGTCTCGTTGCAGCTATAAAGTTAGCCAACTTAAAATTCTCTTCTACTTCCTTCCACGTTTCAATGTCACATATTGCATCTGCACCTGTTATAAAATATATTTCGCAGTTGCTATAGGATTCTTTTAAAGATCTTAAAGTATCTACAGTATAAGTTCTTGTTTCACTTTTTATCTCTGTATCCAAAACTAAAAAATCGTCGTTATTCTCAGTTGATACTAAAACCATATTATATCTGTCATACTTATTAGTCACATTAAGTAATTTATGAGGAGGATTTCCTGTAGGTATAAAAATTATTTTATCTAGTTGGTATTTGTCTCTAATAAATTCTGCTGTAGCTAAATGAGCATAATGTATTGGATCAAAAGTCCCTCCCATTATACCTATTCTCATTTTAGAATTATCTTTTTTAAATTGCTCTAGTTTAAGAGTATTTATATTTTTTGCATTTTTAACTAGATCATCAACCCTCATATTTTGTCTCCTTTTTATAAATATATTATTATTGTATCATTATTTCAATTTTATAAGGTAATAAATTGCACATTTTAGTATATAATCATATCTATAAGGTACTTATATTTTTTAGTTCAATTTTTATATTAACTATTTGATATCTTACCTTAAATTTCCTAAAATACAAGACGTAAAATACGTATAATTAATATTTTAATAATGTAAACTTATTAATTATAATAGTACACCAAAGGAGTTTTATACATGGCTATAATTACTAAAATAGAACAACAAAAAAAGAACGAGGATAGAGTTAACATTTATGTTAATGATGAGTTTTTTACAGCAATCTTTAAAGAATTAGTTTTTACTTTTAACCTAAAAAAAGGTGACGAGATTGATGAAAAATACTTAAAGTCAATACTAAGTGATGAAATGTATCTTAAAGCTAAAAATAAGGCTTTAAATATATTATCTAAAGCAGATCAAGCAGAGAAAAAAATTAGAGAAAAGTTATCTACTGATTTCGAAGAAGATACTATAAATAGAGTAATCGAATTTTTGAAAAAAAATAATTTTATAAACGATAATCTACTAGCCCAAAAAATAGTAAATACTAATCTTAATTTAAATAAATGTGGTAAAAATAGAATTAAACAAAACCTTTATAATAAAGGTTTAGATGAATCTGCTATTAACGAAGCGATGTCAGATATAGATAGTGATGCTGAATTCGATAATGCTATGTATTTAGCAAAAAAAAGATATGAACGTGTTAAGAATGAAGACAAGAGAAAAGTTTATCAAAAACTATCACAACATTTAGCATATAAAGGTTTTAATTATGATATTATAAAAAGAGTATTAAATAAGCTATTAAACTACGATGAGTACGATATATAATTTACTTTAACTTTGGAGGTTATTCTATGAAATTGATAATAGGTATCTTTAGCTTTTTACTAGGATTATATAATCTAAAACAATTATATAAACTTGATAACTAAATAAAAAGGGAATGTATTAAAAATAAATTAGCTTAATACATTCCCTTTTATACTTTATTATATTACTTCTACTCTTAGTTAATATATCTTTTTAGTACTTTAGCTATCGGAACTCCTATTATAAGTCCTATTACTATCTGAGTAACATTTCCTGGTATAGATAATAATGCTTTTGCATGATTACCATATAATATCATCTCAGTTATATAATAGCCAAATATCATCCAGAAACCTGATATAGTTATTCCCACGATATTAGTTATTACATCATTTCCTTTTTTATTATTTGACCATGCTATACTTCCTATTATATATCCCATAACTCCTCTTACTACAAAAGTAAATGGTGCCCATATTGCCCATTCTGATAATAAGTCAAACAATCCCATTCCAAAAGCTCCTGCTACTGCTCCTTTTTTCTTTCCAAATACTATTGCAGATATAAATAACATTGTGTTGCCTAGATGTACAAGACCACCAGTTGATGCTAATGGCAATCTTATGTTAATAAATCTAGTAGCAATAAATACCAAAGCAATTAATAATCCACTTTCAGCTAAATCCCTTGCTGTAACCTTATTCTTTTTACCTTCTAGCCTTTTTTCTATAACTTCATTCGACTGTATAACATCTACTTCTTTCATAACAATCCCCCTAATAACTACTTCATTATTACTTTAACCTCATCATAATGTTTATTGAATAAATCTACTAATCTATCTTTGCATTCAAACCCTAATATTCTTAGGGCTTCGTCTATAAAATTTAAGACAGGAATTATTTTTTCAAGTTTTGCATTTTCACCCATATGACCTATTCTTATTACCTTATCTGAATATTCGCCTAAAGATGTAGCTAAAACTAACTTATAATGCTTTAATAAGTAATCTGTTAAATTCTTAGCTCCAATATAGTCTGGAATTTCTACTACTGTAACTGTATTAGAGTATCCTTTTTCTAAATATAATTCTAATCCATATTCCCTTATGGCCTTTCTAGTTGCGTTAGCTATCTTTTCATGCCTATTCAGTACATTCTCTATTCCTTCTTCTAATATGTTATCAATTGCTTTATCTAACCCCATAATATCGCTAATAGGCATGGTGTATGGAAACCATTTATTATCGTAGTAATTCTCCCATATTCTTAGATTACAATAAAATCCCGCAACTGGAGTTTTTCTTTCTTTCATAGCACGTTTAGCATCTTTACTTATACTTACTATAGTAAGACCTGCTGGTGCAGATATAGCCTTTTGAGACCCACCTAAAGCAATATCTACTTTCCACTCATCAACCTTTAATTCTTCTCCAACCATAGCTGCAACTGAATCTACAACTGTTAATATTCCATATTTTTTAAGTAGAGGACAAAGCTTACTTAAATCATTTAAAACACCTGTAGGCGTATCACAGTGTACTAATGTTGCGTATTTAAAATTATTGTCTTCTTCTAAAAAAGCTTCTAAGTCTTCTTCATTAATGTCTTTTGTATATTCTTTTGAAAAATATACAACTTCACCACCATACATTTTTATAAAGTCATCAAATCCTCTTCCAAAAATACCATTATCAATTACAAGAACTCTATCACCTTTTTCAGTAAGAGATGCACATGCCGCTTCTAATCCTAAAATGCCTTCTCCACTTAATATATAGACATCATTCT
>OLNJ01001360.1_pt1 | contig 13106 bp, 15 predicted proteins | sample 1672191 | NCBI WGS metagenome assembly OLNJ01 (sample SAMEA3136657, study PRJEB25190) | human gut metagenome | biome: human gut; feature: human-associated habitat; material: faeces | place: Austria | collected 2013 | reverse complement strand
ACTCGTCGCGGTAATGGTACAGGTGAAGGTCCATGTAGACGTTCTTGTACTTGGCACCGCGCATAAAGTGCTTCCACTCGCCGGGGTGTCCCGAAGAGGAAAAGACGACGATCTTGTCCTCGGGCATATACGAACGAACGAGCTCGTACGCGTCACGATAGAAGTTGCGCAGGTAGTGCGCCGGAATGCCATCCGTCATGGTAAAGAGACTCTTGCGGACGCTCATCTGCGGCGTATCCAACAGCTCGATGCCCAGCAGGCTCTCGGCCTCACCATAGCGATCGGCCAGGCGCTCGAGCACATCGAGCGCAACGTGACGGCCGTTGGTGGACGAATGCCACTCGGCAACAGCCTCCGGCGTCGTGGGCGAATCGTTGGAATCGCCCTGACCGCCGGGCACAGTCGCCAGATCGAGCAGTACACGGATGTTGTACTTGGCGGCCCACTCAATTGCACGGTCGATGTAGTCGACAACCGAGATGTAGGAAGCGTCGGACTCCTGCGAGCCAAAGGCATACCACGGCACCGGCAGGCGCACGGCGTTGAGACCGATCTGCGCCATACGGCGAAAATCGTCCTCACTCACAAACGTCTCGTAATGGCGACGCATGCGCTCGTTATAGGCAGCGGTGCCCATGGCCTCCTGCAGCTCGGCTGCATTGGATGCTCCGGTCGCTGCATAGAGCGACGGGGTCACCCAGGGCTCGGGAATAAACCAGCCAGAGAGATTAACGCCGAGAATCCTCTCCATCACGGCCCCCCTTCGAATCGCGCAGGTCGAACCTGCATCGTATTGCATAGGAAAAGTATCGTTTTGAGTATACCCGCGCGTGCGGACAGGCGACCGAACGGTCTACAAAGTGGCGCAAAAGTGGGAGGAATGTCCGGGCGGGCGGGCCCGAGATAGCGCGCCGAGATGCGCACGTGCGCCGGAAGTAGGCAGCCGGAAAGTGTGCCCCGTTTTTTCGCAAAAGACTGGGATGCATTTTCCGCCAAGAGCCGCAAAAGGAAAGCGCGTCCCATTCTGACGCCGGATTCCGGTCCACACTTTCCCAAACAGGCTCAAAGCGGAAAACGCATCCCGCTCTGAAGCCAAATTCCGGGATGCAGTTTCCGCAGGAGCTCTCGGTAAAAGAAAAGGACCCCTTTGCAGAGGTCCTAGTCAATTCAAGGTGGCGGGGAAGGGAATCGCGCCCGCGCTCCGCGCGTGCGGACCGCTGCGGCGCTTCCGCGCCTTGCGAGCTGCGCTGGCAAACGCTCACGCGTTTACTCAGCTCCGCGCCCTCACGGGGTTCGATTCCGCGTGGGGGCCACATAAAAGAAAAGGACCCCTTTGCAGAGGTCCTAGTCAATTCAAGGTGGCGGGGAAGGGAATCGAACCCCTGACACGAGGATTTTCAGTCCTCTGCTCTACCAACTGAGCTACCCAGCCATTTGAGGTGTGCCTTGTTTCAAGGCTTGATTAGTATAACCAAGGACGCGCTCCGGTCAACCGAGAATTTTAAAAAAGTTTTTGAGCATAGCCTCGGTTCTATAAATCGGCACGTCAGAAGCATCAACCGGCAGAAAGAAGTTTTCGCTCCACCTTCTCATGCCGGCACGCGCTGGAGAGCAGGGGGCGAAACGAGGATTGAGGGGCGCTCGAGTGCTGCCCAGGCGCCGGGACAGGAACACATACGCCAAGGACGTACGTTTTCGTAGCACGCGAGGATGTTGCCGCTACGGTCGATAAAGGCGATGTCGATGGGATAGGCCATAAAGCAGGTGTGAACCGAGGAGCAGCGCGGAAACGCCATGACAAGCGGCAGTCCGCTGGCGGCAATCGGCCGCCGTCCCAGCATGCCGCGCAGACGCACGGTAAACGACTCCGCCACCACAAACTCGGCCAGCGTCCAGCCCAACCTGTTGAGCGCCCGAGCGTAGGCGATATAGGACGAGACCGCGGTCACATGACCACCCCCGGACGCCATGGATCGACCGTCACCGCGCGTTCATGCGAGAGCACGGCCGGCGCCCCCAGGGAAACGCCGGCGATGCTCAGCGAACTCGGCCACGGCTCGTAGTGCATGGTGCAGGTATAGGTCCTAAACGTGCCAGAAAGAGAGAGCAGGCCACCATCCGATGACGCCGTGCCCTGCTCGCTCGAGACCTCGACCTGTAGGTCATATCCCTCCATGGCATCCTGAATCTGAGCTTGAACGGTCGCGGAAGCGTCAATGGAACTCTCGTCACCCTCCCCGCCCGGCGCCACAGCGTGCGCCAGCACGATGTCGGGCACCACGCGGTCGAAGCGCGCGGCCGCGCCGGCAAAGATCATGACGTTGTACGCGATGAGAGCCAGCACGAGCAGGACAGGCGTGACCACGGCCATCTCGACCGTCGCCTGGGCACGCTCCTCGCGCAAGCCCGCGCGAATGCCCATTACGACCCACCGCCAAAAGCCCCCACCAGCGTGGCAACATCGACAGTGAGCGGGATGGAGCCGCCGCCGGGCAGCGGGATCTCCGCAAGCGTAAACACCGCGCCACTGACGGTGCGCTCGACGTGATACTCCAATGCCTCGCAAAGTGCCTTGGGGTCAGTCACGCCCAAGGGGATTTTTCGCAGGGTATCTTGAGTTTTGGAGATGCCTGCGATATCGGACCCCGGACTTTTGATGACATTGGCGGTATCGGTCAGCACCGGTTTTCGCAGACGCAAATCGCACGGTTCGAGCCCCAGCGCCGCCACGGAGGACGAGACGGTGTCACCGAGCCAGGACGCGATGGAGCCCAACGCGCCGCTACTCCCTCCCAAGCCACCGATCAGCTCTCCCATAAGCTCGTCGGCCGCACCCTGGATGTCTCCGTACCCCACAAGCAGGCGGCCCCAAACATCCATAACGCCGTCGAGCACGCCGGCAACGCCGCCCGAACGCTCCTCCAGCGTCGAGAAAAACCGCGAGAGAACGTTATTCTGTGCCGTCGCATCATCGGGCGCGAGCACTGCAGCAGAAATTGCACCACGATCGCCAAGCTCAACTGCCGTGTTAAACGAAGAGTTGAGTTCGTCGGGACTGGAGATGGCGCCCGAGACCGCAAAGGCGACCACGCCGTTGCGACCGGCCGGGGCGATGCGCGGGCGCTCACCGGAAAGTTCTTTGATGGCGGTATCGAACGCATTGCCCGCACGGTCTGCTTCGTCCTCAGTTTGACGCTCGAGCTCAAGCTCCTTGTTGCGACAGTCGACGTAGTCCTCCAGAGCGTCTTTAAACTTGTCAAAGTGATACTCGAAGCCGTTTTCGATGGAGGTTGAAGGCGCCGCAACAGCACCAAGCGACGAAACGCCAAAACGGCATTTGCTGCATTTATCTTGCCCATCGTAATCGGCAACCGAAGCAAATCCGCTCGGCGTTCCTTTCTTATAGTTAGGGCAGGTCGTCCCGTAATGCAGATACGCCTTGCCATCGTTCACGCTAGTCGGCCACACCGCATCGGTATAGAGTTCCGTCGCCCGGACCTCATCAGAGTTGCGCGGCAGCAGCGGAATATAGGAGGAAACCCTGTCTCCGTTCTCGGTTATATATGCCCGATCGACCTCCGCGCTCGCATAGGTATAAAACGCCTTACGCGCCGCAGACTCCGCCTTCATCTCGACACTCGAGCCTTGGGGCTTCTCGTTTGCCAGACGCCGATGGTAGTAGTCCTTCGCGCGATCAAGGGCAACTTGGGGCTCCCACGTAACGCTCGAAGCATAATGCGGATTTTGAACACCGGAGAGATCCGTTAGGCTTTTTGCGCGCTCCCACATACACGAACAGCTGCCGACCGAACCTTTATCCGATCCACCGCAATCCGCTAGCCAGGCGCGCTCTTTGGCCTTCGCCGTCTCCTCCGAGGCCTTTTGCAGCTCCTCGGCCGCGCGCTCCAGATCTTCCGACGCATCTTTAATGGCATCGGTCGAGATTTCGGATCCTTCGAGCGCAACAAAATCCGACTCGGATGTCCTGGGCACGGCAAGCGCCGTACCGGTATAGGTCACGCCGTCGGTATCCTGCGCCGATACTGCCTGCATGGCGCGCGCGGCAACCAGATACGGCAAGGCGGTCTCAATCTTTTGCAGGCCCTTTGCCGCGCTTTTGGCAAACTTGTTACGCGTTTTAATGATCTGGGTTCCCGTATCGATGATATCGCTGCCGACAACCTCGGCGCCCGGAATGAGAATGGCAACCAAGCCGGTGCCGATCGTGGCAAACCCCGCCAGGCCCAAACTCAAAATGCTCGCATCGACCACCGTGGCGGCTGTGTGATAGGACGACACCACGTTGGCGCCCGCCAGTGCACCGCTATCGGCCGCCACCTGGGTGTCTCCGGCGCGCGACATGCTCCATATCGCCGCGGTCGACGAAAACAGCAGCGTAAGCACCACCAGAATGACAACCGCAGAGGAGAGCGTGGTATAGGCGCCGTCTTCGATAAACAAGTCGATACCGGCACGGCCCATAAAGCCGCCCCGCTTGCGGCGAGCGCCTGGTCGATGGCGGGCCGCAAACCCTTGCGTCACCCGCAGCAGGCAGCGCCTAATCCCATGCAGCAATCCATGAATCATAATCTCCCTCCAGCCATTCGGGACGCGATCGATACGAGACGTCGACCTTGAGCTCGACATAGCCGCCCTCACCCGCACTGCCCATGGCCTGCACAAATGCACCGATCACGGGCAGCGGCTTAACCTCTCCGACAACAGACACGGACGAAACGCCGCCGGCACCGGCCCGCCCCAACTCGATATCCCACGACAGCGGCCCGCCGGCATGAAAAATCGAGACGTTGGGCACCGCGGCAAGTCTGCGGCGAGTGAACTCCTTAAGGTCATCGTCGTCCTCCACCGTCGTCGTGGTCATAAGCCGCGCGGTCTCAGCGGCGGCAGACTCCATGACCGCGCGCGTATAGAGCAGGCACACCGGCTGCAACGCGAGCAAGATAAGCGTCAAAAACGTCGGCAGCAAAAAGGCGGCCTCGACCGTAGACTGCGCCCGATCCTCGCACGCGATATCAATATAGAGCGATGTCCTTGGCACCCGTCGCGGCATCGATAACCGACGACGGAGCGACGCCATGAGACGCCGCCCGCTCGACCAGTGCCGCCAAGCGCCCATCGGTGCCAGCGCGCCAAAGCCCCGCAATCGCCAGCGCAATCGACAACAGCGCCACGGTGACGATGGCGTATTCGACGGTCGACTGAGCAGATTCCTCACACAGGACACCATGCATTTCACGACCCCTCCTTTGACTCCGTTGTTTGCGGAACCAGACGCACGGCACGCAGGCGGCACGAGGCATCGCCGGCATCCGCGGCAACCGTCACCATGTCGACCCAGCCTCTCCCATCGCGCACGATGGCACCCCATACGTTGCCCTTAATATCGAGATAGCCGCTCAGGGCGAGCTGGGCCGTGGGCACCTCACGGTAGGCGCGCAACAGGTCTGCCGCCGCCTCGGTCATCGGCCGGTCCTCGGACCATGCGAGTCGAACCGCGATCGCGTTGTCTGCAGACGGCTCCGTCGCGCTGGCGGCCCGCTCGTCGAGCGCCTGCAAAAAGGTACGAGCCGTGACGGCGGCATTCTGACCGCCCATATCTCCCGCGCCTTCTGCTTGTGACACCGCCGCCGAACCCGATCCCAAATCGGCAGTAGCGCCTGGACGCTGCTGTCGCGCAACACCCAGCCCCCAAAGCGTCACCGCTATTGCCACGAGCAAACAGACGAGCACCAGCGGCGAACCAACAGGCCGCCTGCCTCCTACAGGCTGTTGATGCCGTCTTTGATCGCGTTCCATAGTTCTTCGACTTTGCTCTTAAACGCGACGATGGCGATAATCGCGATCACTACGAGCACACCGACCAAGATGGCGTATTCGGTAGTGCCCTGCGCGTTCTCCTCCCGCAACAGCGCCTTGGCACGCTGGCGAGCGCGGATTGCCCGGCAAAATGCCCAGCTCCAAGCCTTGCCCGCAATGTCGGTCATCGTGTTCATGTATTCCTCCCTACATCATCCCGCCTGCTCCCAGCAGCGGGCCCAATATGGACAGAAGCAACGCCGGCAAGATGAGCGTGCCGGTGGGAATCAGCGACTTGACCGGCGCGCGCTCGATCTCGCGCTCGACTGCGGCGCGATGGGCCGCACGGATCTCGCGACTTTGAGCAGCCAGCGTCTCGGCCAGCGGGGCGCCCAGCGCAAGCGCCTGCCCCACCGTGATGGCAAAGGTCTCGAGCGCCCTCACGTCCAAATCACGCGCGGCAGCCAACAGCTCGGCCTCGCGCGTCCCCACGCCCACCTGCCACGCCATGCAAGCTCGTTCAAGACGAACGGCCAGCACCGACCGACGATTGGCACAGAAAATCTCGAGCGCCGCGTCAAACGAAAGGCCGGCAGAAAGACCCAGGCGCACCACGTCGATCATCTCGGACACCTCACCGAGCGACACCCGCGCCGGGCCGCCCGCCCCAATCGCGCCCTTCATTCGCGCAGTCAGGGTATCAATCACCGAGTAGCCCGCAGCAATGACCAGTACCGCTTCACGCTTGCACGTCTCTGCAATCTTGCAAGCATCCGCACGCTCCAAACCTGTCGCGGCAAATACACTCAGGGCACACAGACAAGCCGCGGCCCCGACCAGGGCGCTCATAGCTCCACCCGCATAATGCGCCGGATAACTACCAGGGCAACGACGTTGAGGGCAAGTCCCAGTACCACGGCGCCCGCACCAGCCGGCGTCGCAAGACCGCGGCGAAAGTCTGCCGAAAGCAAAGCCAGCACCGCGCACATGCCCGCCGGCATCGCCGCGACCATGTGTGCCGACATACGCGCCTGTGACGTCTTAACGTCCAGACGGCGTTTGAGCTCAATGCGCTCACCCACCATGCTCGACGCCTCGGACAGCAAGCCGGCAAGCGGAGCCCCGGTACGCTGCGATACTTTGAGCGCCAAGGTGACAAGCGAAAGGCCGGGAGCATCGATGCGAACGAGTAGGTCATCGAGTGCGTCGGTCGCCGAGATACCGCAATCGATTGCCGCCGCCACCCGCAAAAACTCGGTATGCACCGGCTCTTGCGCATGGGCGCCCACAAAGCGCATGCCCTGTGCCAGCGAATGCCCCGAGGCAAGCGACATGGATAACGCTGTGAATGCCTCGGGCATGGCCTCTTCTACATCATGCTGTTCGCGTCGGCGATCGAAGGTGTCACGCGCGGCGCCCACGCCAAACGGCGCCACCAGCCCCAAGACAAAGCCGATGGGCGACAACGACGTAACGGCCAGCAAAACGCTGCAGATACCGCTCGACAGCAGCAGAAATGCCAGACGAGCCGCGTTATCCTCAATAGCAAGCCCAAGGCGATCTGCGGGGATCAGCGACGCCCACGAGCGGGCAATCTTTGTCAGCAGGTCGTTTTCCGCCAACTCACGGGGCAGTTTCTCCGCCATCGATTCGAGCGTCTGGCGCGCCAGCTCCGCCGGCGGCATCCGCGGCACACGAGGCTCTGCCCCACACGCCGTCGCGACAGAAAGCCCCGCCAAACCCCCTACGACGAGGGGCATAGCGATCTCCATTCGTCCACCTCCTCTTGCGTGAGCGTTCCCGACCGCAAGCCCTCCGTAATAAACGGCGGCTCGCGGTCGAGCGTCCAGGTGCGTTCGGCGGCATCGAACGTCACGTAGCGCTCGAGCTCAACACCGCCCGACGCGCCGCGGCGAACCCCCGAATATGAGGCCACAAAGCGCCTGCCATCTGCATGACGCTCGGACATCACGATGCCGTCGAGCGCCATGGCGATCTGCTCTTCGATAAGCTCACTCGGCAAATCGATGCCGTAGCGCGCAAGCAGCGTCAGGCGAACCACGGTCTCCTGCTCGGTACCCGCATGGAGCGTGGTGAGCGAGCCGTCGTGGCCCGTGTTCATGGCCTGCAGCATGTCGCAGCACTCGGCACCGCGCACCTCGCCCACGACGATGCGATCGGGGCGCATACGCAGAGCATTGGTCACCAGGTCGCGAATCGTCACCGCACCCTCGCCCTCGATTGACGCCTCACGCGCCTCCAGACGGACAACGTGTGGGTGATGTGCAAACTTGAGCTCGGCGGAATCCTCGATCGTCACGATGCGCTCGCCGGTGGAAATCTCGCACGACAGCGCGTTGAGCAGCGTGGTCTTGCCCGACCCCGTGCCTCCCGCAACCGCCAAGTCCTGCCGCAACGACACCGCGCACGACAGCAGCTGCGCATACCAAAGCGGCAGTGACCCCAACCCCACAAGCTCGTCCAACGAACAGATACGGTCCGAGAACTTACGAATGGTGAGGATTGGCCCGTCGATCGCCACGGGTGGAATCACCGCGTTGACGCGATAACCCGTCTTGAGGCGGGCGTTGACGATGGGGCTACGCTCGTCGATACGACGGCCGAGCGGCGAGATGATACGGTCGATGAGCACACGGATCTGCTCGTCGTCCTCAAAAGCGTGCTCGATGGGATACAAAACGCCGCTGCGCTCAAAAAAGGCAGAGCGACAGCCGTTGATCATGATTTCGGTAACGGTGTCGTCCTCGATGAGCGGCTGTAGCGGTCCCAGGCCCACCACGTCATCTAGGATCTCGTCGATGATGGTCTCGCGCTCAGGCGTCGCCAAGTCGGTCGGCTCTTCCACGTTGAGCGCCGCTTCCACCGCCGGACGTAGCTCAGAGCGGGCAAGGGCAGGGTCGACGTAGGCGCTGATGCGCGCCACCTCGTCGTAGCCCATGCGGTCCATCACCGCACGCTTGGTGCGGCGTTTAACGGCACGGCGGCGTCCCGCATCAACGGGGGCAGCCGCAGCGGCCGCGCCAGCGGCTTTAATCCGCGTCTGCAGACTCATCGCGAATCACCCTCACGCGACCAGGGAAGACGGATGCGCGGGCGCTCGGTGCGGGTCGCGCGGTCAGCGACCATATCGCTCCAAGGACCGACGGCGCAGCCCAGCTCCACGAGCATCTCGCGCGTGGCCTCGCGCACGCTGGTCGCAAAAGCGCTCGTCTGACCCACTGCCTCGTCGGCGCGACCGAATGCCATGAGCGCGGCCAAGTCCTGGCCGCCATCGGCAATGCGAATCTTGGAGCTCAATGCGCAGGCAATCTCAAAGCGCATGGCGACGTCCTCGTCGGCACCGCGCGCACCAAACCGGTTGAACACGGCGCTCATGCGCGTGCGTGGCACGCCCACGCGGCTCGCCAGCTCAATGACGCGCGAAGCGGATGTCGCGGACGATACCGCCGCATCGCCTACGACCAGGCAACGGTCGCTCGCCGCCACCGCGGCGGCCACGGCATCACCCCAAAAGACCGAGGTGTCAACAAAGACCACGTCGGATTCGCGACGCAAAACATCGAGCAATAGCTCCACCGGACGTGCCATGAGCTCGGCCTTCTCGGGGGCCGCGACAGGTCCCCAGAGCGTGACGCCCGGGGCGACGCGCATCGATGCGGCCACGATATCCGGCTCGGCAAGTGCGTCCGCCGCCGACGGCTCGATAAGCGTCGCCATATCGTGCGGGGCATCGACACCCAGCAGATCGTATAGGTTTCCAAACATGAGGTCCAAGTCGAGCACAGCGGCACGCAAACCCAACAGCGACGCCGTATGCGCCATGGTGGCAACGATCGTCGACTTGCCGCAACCGCCCGAACCCGAAACGGCGCAGACGACCGGTGCCCGACGCGATGGAATCGAAGCGTCCGCCGACGGCGCGGGGGCCGACGGTGCAGGAACCGGCGACGCGGACGCGGGCGATAACATCCCCGTCTCCCCCGCCGCGGTCATGCGCTGAGCCCAAGCCGGCATGGCAGGCTGTCCGGACTGCGGTTCCGAAGCCAAAGACGCAGCGGCACACGGCTCGCCAGCCCCGGCAAAACCCTCGACCTCGTCGAGCTCATCGGCCAAATTTACGCCGTGCACGTATCCCATATCTTCAGCCAGAACGTCATCGCCATACGGTACCGGCCCTCCAGCGTCATCGTATGCAAGTGGGTCCCGGGGGCGCCGACCATGCTCGGCTTCCGCTTTTCCATATTCATCAACACGCGGGCCTCTTGTAGCGCGAGGCGCCCCGGGTTCCCTATCAACAAAAGCATCGGGCTCAATCGTCATGCGCCGATCGGAATCAACCGTTCCCTCGCCCGCGCGCCCGTTGCCGCACAAACTGTGCGCAGCGATGACCTCGGTCGCCCCCGCGCGAAACAGCCCTTCGATATCCGACGGGTCGAGTGTCTCGATCAACACGACGACGCGACTCACACGGCCCTCGGCCGTCAGGCGCGCAACGGTCTTCCGCACGTCTTCGGTATCGAACAGAGATGCCGCGATGATGGCGGCACCGCGGCGCGAGGGAAACGCCCGCGCCATGGATACCAGCCCGTCCAGGTCGCCCACGCGAAGCACCTGCGCGCCCACATCGCGACCCTCGACTTCCTGCTGTAGCAGCCCGTAATCGCCGCACGCGCAGCACGCAAGCCAGATCGCCTTCATCATTCGTCGCCTCCGCTCTTTTTGCCGCGCGCCGTGGCGGGAATCGTCAAGCTGACCGTTCCCTTTCCCGAGGCTCCCAGCAATTCCTTGACATCTTCGGGGTCTGCCGCCAGCGTCACCCACTCGATCTTGCCTTCACGCGTGGTGCCGGCATCTTCGCTGGTATCGATCACGTACGCTCCGCACAAACGATCGGTCACGCCATCTTTTTGCACGTACACGTCCACATAGCTGCCCACGCCCGTGGCGCCGCCGACCGAGTGCTCGGCATCGACCGCCACCGAAACGGCAACCTTGCCTTTAGGCACCTCGAGCTTGTGGCTCTCGGCCTTGGTGTAGACATTGCAGATCACGGCGTTTTTGGGAATGCGTGAGGTCGTCACGTCGCCGCGCACCTGACGCAGCTCGGTCGCCGTATCGCGCGGCAACAGACTCGCCAGCCATTCCTGAGTTATGACATTAGTCTCGTCGAGGGTCTCGCCCACATCGATATCGCGCGCCGCGACGCACACCTCAACGCGGTCGCCGCCGTATTTTGCCAAAGTCTCGGCCTGGGCCTGCTCGGCTTGCGCGCGGATCGACGAGCCGTAGACCATGCAGAGCGCCGCGGCAAGCACGCCCGCGACCAGACTGATGGCGATGCGCTTGCTCTTGTTCACGGCCGCTCCTCTCATGGCAGTGCCGGGCAAATGCCCGTACCACCATTGTCTGGGCGACCAGGGCGCAAAGCGGCGCAATCGTAATCTTGGTTTTACGTGTCAAACCAATTGCTGACCAAAAGCTGACCAGCCCGTCAAGCTCGTGGCAAGGTTTTGGTCAGAACGTCGGCAAAACGCATATTTCGAGACGCTTTGGCAGCAAAAAAGCCGCCTCCCAAGCAGTTAGGAGACGGCTGTCATAGGAAAATTCAATTACAGATGGACATCGGGGTCGAGCATTTGGGCACTCACGCGCATGGATGACGCCAGGTTTTGGAACATCTCCAGGCGCAGGCTGTCGATCTGCCCCGCGTCCTCGGCCTCGCGAACGGCACAACCCGGCTCATGGGTGTGCGTGCAATCGCCAAACCGGCACGCACGCGACGCCTCGACGATCTCGGGGAAGGCACGCGCCAGACCCCGCTCATGTCCCACAAGCGGCAGGCTGCGCAGGCCCGGGGCATCGGCGATCACGCCGGCGTCGCCCGGCAGCGCCACCATCACGCGCGCAACTGTGGTGTGGCGACCTTGGTCGTCACGCTCGCGCACGCCGCCAGTAGCCAGCGCATCGTGGCCCAGCAGCGCGTTGAGCAGCGTCGACTTGCCGGCGCCCGACTCGCCCAAAATCATGGCACAGCTCCCAGCCGGCACGCAGGCGCGCACCTCGTCCAAGCCGAGGCCCTCGGCAGAAGACGTCACGATCACGCGCACGACCGGACCCACCAGACGGCGCACGCGGTCCAGATCGCGCTCGAGCTCATCTGCCTCGCAGCGGTCGGCCTTGGTGAGCACCACCACCGGCTCGGCATCGCAATCGAGCGCCAGCACCAGTGAGCGCGCCACGCGATCGAGCAGCACCTCGCCGGCGCCGAGCGCCTGCACGATCAGCACGCTGTCAACGTTGGAGCAGAGCACCTGGCGCTCACCGCGGGCACGGCCACGCCAACGCTCAAAGCTCGTACGGCGCGGCAGTACGCACTCGATCACGCCCATGTCGTGCCCGGGAGCACGACGAACCGCCACGCGGTCGCCCACGGCGGGCAGCAAGACCTCGTCCTCGCCACGCGACTTGGCAAACCCTACGGCATGCTCGGCACGAAACGCGTCATCGGCAGTTGCCACCAGCGGAAACCCGCGGTCCAGGCGTACCACGGCACCGAGCTGCATCTGCTCGGGCTCCTCGGCCTGTACGCAAAAGTCGTCAAATGCAGCCTGCTGAGCCGCATCGACCGGCAGGTCATCGAACGCCGGAACATCCTGCAGCGCATCAAGCCCCGGCACGCTTGCCAGCAACTCCTCAGCAGATGCAGGGGCTTCGGTCGCGAGCTTCCGACGACGATCACGCTTAGCCCGCGCCCCCGTCGTCTTTTTCTTCGCCTTAGCCTTAGCCTTGCCCACAAATGCCTCCCAGCACCAAAAATCACAACTGAGCGGGTATTTTAAATCAAAAAGAGCTGGCCGGGCAAAGCCCGACCAGCTCACACTCTTTCCCTCAGCTTACGGTCCCGAGAGGCTATCCGAAGGCCCGCCCGCCGGGAGGGGTTTCTTCTGAGCGATCCCGCAGCGCGAAGCGCGAGGACCAGCGAAGAAGAAACCCCGCAGGCGGTCGGGCCGGTGGGAAGGATGACCTTTCGACCTACTCCTTCTCGACCGCGCGCATGATCGCCTTGTAGATCTCCATCAGCGGGATGATCAGGAAGGCAAGGCCCAGGGCGGCGATAACGCCCTTAAGCTCAAGCGTCACAGGGCCAAAGAACATCTCGGCAAGCGTCGGCTGCACGGTTACGATCACCGTCAGTACCAGCGCCAGCGCGGCCGAAGCCCACAGCCACTTGTTCTGCTTCTTCATGGTGAACAGCGACGCACGACGGC
>OLNJ01001357.1_pt1 | contig 13110 bp, 12 predicted proteins | sample 1672191 | NCBI WGS metagenome assembly OLNJ01 (sample SAMEA3136657, study PRJEB25190) | human gut metagenome | biome: human gut; feature: human-associated habitat; material: faeces | place: Austria | collected 2013 | reverse complement strand
AGAAAATCGCTATGCCACAGCCTTGGCAGGCCATCGCGCAGCGATTTTGTTCAATTATAATTTGCAGTTGGTAATTTGAATTTTCAAAAGTATCTAATTTCTTTTTTATATCATTTGGTTGATTTGCGTATCTTTTTTTTCAACGATTAGCAAGAATATTGTTGTTAAAATCGTCTAAATTCATATAAAGCCACACTCCTGTCAAACTGCAAGTTACGCAACATATCTCGTGAGTATTCCTGCCAGAATACAAATTATTCCTGCAATTCGAGAACCTAATTTTGCTTTCTTTACATCATTACTATATCTTTTTGGATAAACAGGATTTAATATGAGAATAAGTCCATATAACACCCACGCAATATTTGCGAATAAACCTTTGTGAAAAAATAAAGCAAGCACATTCCCGACAACTATAAGAATAATTCCAATAAAAACTTGTTGTTTAAATGTAATCTTTTTCATATTTCTACCTCCTGCAAATTCTAATTTATCGTTCTGACATATATTGCTGTACTTCATTAGAAGTCAATTTTCGTATTTGTGTATTTGTATATTCTTTATATTCTGTAACAGCGAAAATAGGTTTCATACATTTACAAAATTTGCCTTTATTCTTTTTCAAGTACAACTGTAAATCATTATCACTAGCAAAAATTTTATAGGAACGTCTGCCATTTTGACTTTCTATTTCATAAATACCGCAAGATTTTTTCATACTGTAATCAGCTGTACGCAAATACATTTTTGCAATTTCTAATGACTTGAAAGGGAAATTCCATCTTTGCAATCCACGCTTAGGCTTTTTTTCAATACAGATACACCGTCCACAAGTCCCACAAATATATTGCATATGATTTTGTAAACATTCTATCGGATTTAACAGCGGTGTTATTCTTTTTTCATCAACATAACATTCCACACACATTTTTATTTCACTTCCTTAAAAATTTCCAATTTATCTTTATGTACATTATACCATGATACTTCAATATCGTCATTTCTTTTCTGCTTTTGAAAAGTTACTTATCAGTCCATGATTTGTAAAGGGTGCTATTCAGCATTGCTTACGCAACAAGCCCTTGACAAACTATAGACTAATAAGTTTTGAGGTAATCAAGCAAAAATGAAATAGTATGCTGTTACACTGCATAGAAAAAGACACTCTGTTTCAAGTGTCGTTCTTCCATAACTTTGTATAACGCTCTATAAGTCGTTACATAAGGCTCTTTCATTTTTGTAATTTTCTTCTTTTTTCTTTAGTTGTTTTGCTGATAGATACTGTATTTATGCGGACATTTCCGATTTCCTATCTATTTTTAAGATAACAAGACACTATATTCAAAGTGCCATTCTCTTATACATTAGTATTTTTGCAAGCAGGTAAACACAGGTTATTTCTCAATATCCTTTTGTTTGGGAAACTCCAGTATCAGTATCACGTTGAATATTTATACCCATGTATTAGATAATAAGATGGATGAAGAAATTAAGAAGTTTGGAGTAGCCAAAACTCAGAATGATCCTTATTCCGAAATCGATGTGGGAAAAGTACGAATTACAGCGAAAAGCCATTATTAAGGATGGGGGAGAAAAGTTTACTTTTACACAACAATAAAATACAATCAATGTGTGAAAGTAGCGAAAATATTAGATTTTCTCTATGAATTGATTGATGGAAGGATCGTGAATCATGTATAAAAAGAAGCAGAGTATCATAATATAAAATTGTAATTGCATTTTCTACATGTTTCGTGTAGAATGTAATTAGAAAAGCTGTGCATCAGCGGTGGGTTGACACCTAAAATCTGATACGTTTTCCGAACGAAGGTGTCGGAGGTTGGCAGGCAACGGAAAAACCTGTTATTTTCCAGACATAGGAGCTGGAGGTTGGCAGACAACGGAAAAATCAACCATGAAAAGGGAATGTTTAGTGCTGCGGCATAAGCATTCCCTTTTCTAAACTTCACAAGATAAGGACAGAGTTATGGATAAAAGACGTGCAATACAGATTATGACAAAAGCAGCACAACTTTATAAGGAAAATCTGGAAGATCAAAAGGTTTTGTTTCTGTATGGATTACCGAGAGAGGTAAAAAAGCAATTACAGGAAAAGGGAAAGATTTTATCGTCTGTACAAGGCTATGAGGTTGCTTTTCATAGATACAATTTTTTGCATTTGACAGGGGTTCGATTAAACAAGAAAACAACAGCTTCCGCAATTCATTTTTACCAAAAATGCCTTGATAAGAGATTGACGGAAAATGATTTTTCTTTTGCAAAAGATGGCTCTACAGGGCAGAAATTGGATATATTGGAGCGAATGATGCTGATTAAGAAAAATGTAACGATGATAGGAGAATTTACAGACAGAGGACCTAAATTGTTTACAGAAAAAGCCGCTGGAAATGTGTGCGGTTGTATTGGTTTTGTACAAGATAAAAATACGAAATTAAATGTGCCGAATACATTGTTGAAAAAGGATATTAGAGATGTAACAGCACAGCCTACTTATAAAGTATTTGCTGTTATATCCAAACATTATACAGAAGATAGATATTCCTATCTTGCAAAAGTGGATAAGGGTTTTGATCTGAAAGAATATTATTTTTCAGAAATAATAGAAAATATGATTGATCGAGAAAATTTATAATAGAACATAGGGAATAGGTACTGATAACCCCATGAGGTTGTTTTTCGTAACACTTATTCCGAAATCAATGTGGGAAAAGTAAGAATTACAACGAATAGCTATTATTAAAGGATGGGGGAGAAAATCCCCCAAAATGGAAAGGTTTAATCCCCAAAAACAGAAAAAGCAGGGTGAGAAAAGCTGAAGAGAGCTGGTTTTGGTCTCCCCAGATATATAGTTGGGGGAATTGGAACAAATGAGTAGTAGTGAGAAATGAAAATTACTGTATTTACTACATATTTAACAAGATATGAGGGTGAAATGTCACAGATCAGGCTGGAATGTAATTCAGAAGTTGCAAAACAGATGGGACAGTAATCTGAACTTTGCATTAAATTTTTGATGAGAAATGAATCCCCACAAATAGTGTGAATACACTGGCTGTGGGGATTTTTTAAAATAATTCCATTGTTGTCGGATATTTATTGACGAGTTGAAGATAATGTAGTATATTACAATTAGAAAAGACTCATAGAACGTGAGGGTAAAGAAAGTTCAATAGAAGATTTGGTCGTAGAACGCGACCAAGGGAAATAAAAGAAAAGTTCATTGAGAAGACAACTCCTAGCGATAGGAGTTGTTTCTATATATAGGAGAAAATATGGCAAAGAAAAAACGATTTGTATTTTTAACAGATGAATTTTATAAGGCATACCCGTCTGAATTGTATCCGGAAATAGAGTAGAAACACAATAGACCGTATATTCAAGTATATGTGGAAATTAATGGAATTCAATATACGAATTCTGAAGAAGATTCGGAGACGCCTGTGCAGGAGATCCCGGATGTGGAAGTGACGGTATCATTGGAAATTACTTAACCTGCTGGTTTACGGTCAATGGAAAGATCGCTTACTGTCTGGAATCCCATCGTGCTTCACCGCCCAGTGGAGACTATGTGGCACAGGTACTGGACAGCAATAAGGACTTGCAGAAGGTACTGTATTATGGTTATGGCGGCGCCGGGGATATTACAGGCAGTTACCTGTCCGGGAAAAGTGCAGAAGAGAAATATGTATATACCCACATCGCAGCCAGCTATGCTTATGCAGGTGAGGCAGGATTTACAGGATGTAAGTATGAAAATCTGGTAAACGCAGGCGTGATCGCCTATATTGACCATCTGTTTGCTATGGAAGAGCCGCCGAAGGGGGAAATCTCCCTTTCCAAGACTTCTGTAAAATCAGTCCGAAATGGAAATGTACAGAAAACACCGGATATCACATTGTCCGGGGATCACCGAAACTACATTTCAGTCCATGTACCAAAAGACATCGCCATTTATAACAAGACAAAGGGAACTTCTGCAGAGAATGGTGCGCTGAAGATCTATGGCGGGGATACCTTTTATCTGACTGCCCCAATGCTTTATACCGGAAAATATTCCTCTGGGGAGCTGCATGGCTCTGTAGGGGAAACCTGGAGAACGCTGGTATTATCCACAGGAAACAGCAATCAGGACATTGGAGTCTTTGAATCGGAGAAAGCCAATCCGGTAAGTTTTACGGTAGACTGGCTGGAGATGACAAGGATCGAACTTTTCAAACAGGATGCGGATACCAAGAATCCTTTAGACGGTGCAGTGTATGGCATTTATACAGACAGCAAGTGTGAGCATCTTTTGATGGAAATGCCAGTCACCGGGGAAGAGGGAAAAGCAGTCAGTGATTATTTTGAGGCAGCCATCAAAACCGTATATGTGAAGGAGATCAAGGCTCCGGACAAGTATGCACAGAGTGATGTGATCCATAAGGTGGATGTGGAAGCCGGAAAGACGGTCACCATCTCAGCAACCGATGAGAGGGTGAGAGGTGCTATCCATATCCAAAAGATCGATAAGGAGACACAGGCCTTTCTTCCCCAGGGGGATAGTTCCCTTGCCGGTGCAGTGTATGGTCTGTATGCCAGAGAGGATATCGTCCACCCGGATGGAAAGACGGGGGTTCTGTTCAAAAAAGACAGCCTCATCGCACAGGGGGTGATCAAGGAGGATGGTACCTTAGATTTTTCCGAATTATATCTGGGAAAAATGTATGTGAAAGAGATCACTCCGCCGGAAGGCTATACGGTAGATCCAACAGAGTATGAGGTGGACCTTGCTTACGAAGGACAGGAAGTGGCAGAGGTAACCAGGGACCTGACGGCACAGGAACAGCTGAAAAAGCAGGCGTTCCAGCTGATCAAGATCAGCGAAGATGGAGACCAGACAGAAACAGACCTTGTGGAAGGGGCAGGTTTTCAGGTGTATCTGGTCAGCAGCCTTTCCAAAGTAGAGAGTGGGGAATTACAGCCATCCAATGGGGATCAGTTTACTGCGGAAGATTTCCGAGATTATGATTTTAGTAAGGAAGAGGTGGCAATGACCTATGTGGATGGCAAGGCTGTCCCGGTACCGGAGCTGATTACGGATAAAAAGGGATATGCCCTCAGTCCGGAGCTTCCGTATGGTCTTTATGTGGTAGAGGAAAGCACTGTACCGGAGAATTTAAAAGCCATCGATCCGTTTTTGGTGAAGGTAGATGAGGACAGCAGAGAACCGATGGTATGGAGGATCTTCGATGACCGTCCGTTTGAGTTTTTGTTAAAGATCGTGAAAAAGGATGCACAGACAGGAAATCCGGTCTTGAAGGCAGGCGCTTCCTATAAAATCTTTGGCATGGAAAAAGAGGAATATGTAGAGCAGACGGTATTCTATCCGAAGAAAGAGACGATTAGTGTTTTCAAGACCAATGAGGAAGGCTATCTGGTCACACCGGAAGAACTGAAATGTTCTACCTATCGGATTGAAGAAGTGAAAGCGCCGGAAGGATTTGTAAGGCAGGGGCATGAAATGTCCTTGTATGAAGGGAAAACTGTGATTTCTCCATTGGAAGTGACCGGAAAAGGCAGTTACAAAGAGAACCCGAAAAAGGGGATCGTGATCATTGTTTCTTCCGATACCGCCCATCAGATCGATCCGGATACCGGGGCAGTCATCGTGGAAGTCGAGCAGCCAAACGATGAACAGGTGGGAAGCCTGACACTGACCAAAACTGGAGAACAGCCAGTGGAAGTGAAGGGAGATTCTCTGCTTGCAAAGGCAAAGAGACTGGCAGGAAAGATCAAAGATGCAGTGACCGCAGAGGATGATACGCAGGCAGTGGTTTATGAAGGGGTTGCTTATAAAAATGAGCGACAGAAGATTTCCATTTCTGTAGAAAAGAAGGATGCAGTCACAGAAGAGAAGTTGGAAGGCGTGATCTTTGGATTGTATGCCAAAGAAGATATCCTCTCCCAGCAGGGTGCGGTTCTTGTAGAAAAGGACACTCTGCTGGAGAAGAAAGCAACGGATGAGAAGGGACAGCTTACCTTTGACAGCGACCTCTATCATGGAAAATATTATGTGAAAGAGGAAGTGAGAAAGCCGGGGTATCTTCCGAATGAGGAAATCTGGGAGATCGATGCCTCTTACACAGACCAGAATCTTGCAGAAATCAAGCTGACAAAAGAAGTGGAAAATCAGCCAACAGAAAGCCAGTTTACAAAAACCGATGCCACAACCGGGGAAGAACTGGAAGGAGCGAAGCTTCAGATCATCGACCAGGATGGCAACATTGTAGAGGAGTGGATCAGCACAAAAGAACCGCACGTAGTCTATGGACTGCCGGAAGGAACGTATACGCTCCATGAAGAGCTGCCGCCTTATGCAGAAGGGTATGTGTCTGCGGAAGATATTGAGTTTGAAGTAAAGGAAGATGGCAGTGTGACCAAGGTGGAAATGAAGGATACCTATTCCAAAGTGGAAATCTCCAAAACAGACCTTACCACCGGAAAGGAACTGGAAGGAGCCAAGCTTCAGATCTTAAATAAAGATGGTGAAGTTTTGGAAGAGTGGGTAACAGAGGGGAAACCGCATCTGGTAGAGAAACTTCCGGTAGGGGAAGAACTGATCCTGCGTGAGATCACAGCACCGGAAGGCTATGAGATCGCAGAAGATGTGAAGTTTACACTGGAAGATACTATGGAAGTCCAGAAGGTGGAGATGAAGGATGCAAGGACACCGGAAACTCCGGGTGTGCCGCAGACAGGAGATGATCACTGGAAACCAATCTTTCTGTTTGCACTTTTAGGCGTATCAGCAGCCGGACTCATGGCAACTATGCTCTATAAGAAGAGACATAAAAAAGCAGATGAAGCGAAAAAAGAAGAATAAGCTGTGGATGCTGCAGGCAGTCTTGTGTGCTGTCTGTATCCTCAGTGCGGTACTGCTTTATCAGGATTATGTGGCGATTCCCAGGCAGAATCGGGAACTGGTGGAAGAGTTAAAAACCTGCTTTCCGGAGGACATCCATCCGGGCGGGGGCTCTCCAGGAGAGAAAGAGGAACAGGCTGGAAGAGAACCGGAAGTGTCTGCCGTTGACCTTCGATCCCTCCAGCACCAGTATCCGGATGTACGGGGCTGGCTTACGATCCCAGAGGTTGGGATCGATTATCCGGTCATGCAGAGCAGCCGAGAGAATCCGGAGTATTATCTGCGGAGGGATTACCGGGGAAACTACGACATCAATGGAAGTTTGTTCCTCCGGGCAGACTGTATTTTGGGAGACTCAAAGAATCTGACCATTTACGGTCACAACATGAACAGCGGGGCGATGTTCGGGAATCTGGACCGGTACGTCGCCTATGATTACTGGAAAGCACATCTCAGGGTGTTCTTTCAGACGTCGGAAGGCATGGAAGAGTACCAGATAGCGGCAGTATTGAAAGCTGATGTGTCCATGTTCAGCTTCCAGCAGGCATCTTTTCACAGTCCGCAGGAATTGGAGGCTTATGTAGCACAGGCGAAAGCGCTGTCGCTGTTTGAAACAGGAGTAGCTGGTGCAGGTTGTGAGACAACCCTGACGCTGATAACCTGTTCTTATGAGTGGAAGGAGGCCCGGAACATCCTTGTGGCAGTAAAAGCAGAACCTGAAAGGTGAAAAGTGTTCAAAGGTGGGTACTTTCTTCAGCTCTCCGGATGTATCCTGGAGTGCTCTGAATCAATCTCCTGCCGAAAGTGTTCAAAAATACCCAAAAAGTGCAGGATGTGAGACGCGACTGCAAGCAAAAGACAGAACGATAACCTAAAAAGTGTTCAAGGTTGCGAGATGTGCAACGGAACGTGGACAGGTGTAGTGTCGGAAAGTGTTCAAAGATGGGAACTTTTGCAGCTATCTGGATGTAGTGTCCATCTATCAGAAAAATCAAGATTGCCATAAGAGGGAAAAAGATTTTTAGTGGCTATTTTTTGCTAAATGTGGTAAACTGTAAAGGTAAAAAGTGTTGTGAAATGAAAATAGTCAGGAGGGATGATGATGTGCCAGATAGCATTTAGTGTACCAGATGAAGTCCTTTTCGATACAAAAATGAGCAGAGAGCAAGCGAACCAGTTTGCAAGGCGATATGTAGCATTAGGTTTTTACAAACAGAATGGAGTATCCATTGGATATTGTTCACAGATTGCCGGAATGACAGAAGAAGAATTTATAAAATATTTAGGACAGAATGAAATTTCTATCTTCCAGTTTGATGACAAGGAAGAATTCTTGGAGGAATTAGAGCATGCGTAAAGTAATTGTCAATTCAACACCTCTGATTGTTCTTTGCGGGATTGGTAAATTAAATATTCTGAAAGAGATGTATGAGGAAATTATAATTCCGTCAGCAGTATTTAGAGAGGTGACTGCAAAGGATGATTCTGCCTGTGTTCAAATTGAGTCAGCAGGAGCGTGGGTTCATGTAGAACAAATTAAGGATCATGGTGAAAAGAAAATGTATAAAGCGAAACTCCATGACGGAGAAGTAGAAGTAATGATTCTTGCCCAGGAACGGAATGCAGACTTGGTGATTTTGGATGACAATGCTGCAAAGAAGACTGCTAAATATTTGGGTCTTACTGTTACAGGGACGCTGGGTGTTTTGGTAAAGGCAAAACGCCAGGGAATCATAGGAGAAGTTCGTCCGCTTTTGTCTGAGATGAGACAGAATGGTTTTTATGTTAGTAAAACAGTTGAGAGTATGGTTTTAGAACAAGCAGGCGAATAAGAAATACAATTAAGTCCCACACTTGGGCAATCAAGATACAGTGGGTGCTTTATAAATGTTTCAACGAAGCCGTAGAACCGTAAGGTATAGCTTCTGGAGGCTCCCCAGTTTTATCTGGGGAGTTTTTCTTTGGAAAAATTTGTGATAACAGAAAAATAGAGACAAAACATCAGGCAGGATATGTTCCCGTAAAAAGGAAGGTATCCTGCCTTTTTTGCATGAAAGAGAGGAAATTCATATGAGAAAATTTTATACAGCAGAAGCAGTAACAGAAGGACACCCGGACAAAGTGTGCGACCAGATCGCAGATGCAATCCTGGATGTGTGTCTGAAAAATGATGCGAATTCCAAGGTGGCTTGTAAAGTGCTTGCTACGAAGGGAACTGTCATTGTGGCAGGAGAGATCACCAGCGCCTATGAACCGGATGTGTTTGGTGTAATCAAAAAAGTATTGTCTGAAGTGGGATATTCCAGCGAAGGGGTTGCCATGGATACGTTTGTCCATCAGCAGAGTCCGGACATTGCCAATGCAGTCAGGGAATCCAAAGAAAAAAAGGGAAGGGGTGTCTGACAATCAAATGGATTGGTTTCAAGGTGCCGGGGATCAGGGCGTCACGATCGGATATGCCTGTGATGAGACGCCGCAGCTTATGCCTATGCCTGTGGTGCTTGCAAACAGGATTGTCCGGGAACTGTCTGCCTGTAGAAGAAGCAGCTATATTGAAGGAATCTGCCCAGATGGGAAAGCACAGGTGACGGTAGAGTATGAAGATGGGAAGCCTGTTCGTCTGGATAGTGTGGTTGTATCCTGTCAGCATACGGAAGATAAGAATCTGAAGAAACTGGAAGCAGAGATCCGAAAAAAGTGCTTCTTCCGGCACTTCGTCTTCTTCCACCGGATGAAGATACAAAGATCCTTATCAACCCATCCGGACGTTTTGTCTGCGGAGGCATGGATGCAGATACGGGACTGACTGGGAGAAAGTTGATGGTAGACAGTTATGGCAGCATGGTTCCCCATGGTGGCGGGGCATTTTCCGGGAAGGATTGTTCAAAAGTGGACCGTTCTGGGGCATATATGGCAAGGTATATTGCAAAAAATATGGTCGCAGCCGGACTTGCCAGCAGGTGTCAGGTTTCCCTTGCCTACGCCATAGGTGTTGCCCAGCCTGTTATGGTTCAGGTGGATACGTTTGGAACAGGAAAAGTGTGTGCGGATGACTGTCTGGAAATGGCGATCCCATTGGTGTTTGGACTGACACCAAAGCAGATCGTAGATACGCTTCGCCTTACCGGTCCGATTTTCCGGCAGACAGCAGCCTTTGGACATTTCGGAAGAAAGGAACTACCATGGGAGTGCACCGATAAGGCAGAACAGCTCCGTAATGCGGTGATCTGATGTCTTGGGTTACGGAAGAAGAGTATCAGGCAGCCAAGCAGGTGCGGGCATATGAGTATTTGCAGACATACCAACCGGGAAGGCTGAAAAAGACAAGGACAAGAAACGAATGGCAGCTTCAGGACCATGACAGTTTTAAGATCAATGAGATCACCAGTAAATGGCATTGGAAATCCAGAAATATCGGTGGAATGTCTGCCCTCCGATTTTTGATGCAGGTAGATGGTATAGGATATACGGAAGCCGTAAAGATCTTGTGTGAGCAGACGCCTGTGTATGTTCCCAGAGCAGAACCAGCGCCTAAAAAGAAGCCCTTTACCTTGCCCCTGCCCAATGACAGTTTTTACCGGGTGCGGAGATATTTGAACCAAAGGGGAATCCGGGATGAGGTACTGGATTACTGTGTGCAGCTTGGAATCCTGTATGAGAGCGCCCCCTACCATAACGCTGTTTTTGTTGGCATGGATGAACAGGGACGTGCAAGGTATGCGTTCCTGCGGGGAATCTATGACAACCGGGGAAAGAGTTTCCGGATGGAACAGGAAGGCAGTGAAAAGCAGTACAGCTTTTGTGTTCCGCCCCTTGGGGAAAGCTGCCGGGTGGCAGTATATGAAGCCTGTATTGACGTCCTGGCTCATATGACACTGGAAGGGAATGCGGATAAATACCGCCTGTCTTTGGGCGGTGTCGCTGCACCGAAGGAAGGGACCAGGCAGAACGTCAGAAAGATGAAAGTACCGGATGCATTGGAACATTTTTTGAAACGGCATCCGGAGGTGACAGAGATTGAAATCTGCACCGATCATGATTTTGCCGGACGATGGGCGTGTGCTCAGTTAAAAGAGCAGTACGAAAAAGAATATGTTGTTTTTTGCAACCTGCCCTCAATAGAGGGTGCTGATTATGGAGAGCTGGCAAGGCAGGCGTGGGAAAAACAGCAGAAACAGCGAAGAGAACGTGGGAGGTGAAGCGAATGGAAGATACCATAAAAATAGAATTGCTGACACCACTGACAGGGAATTTCACATCCAGAGAACTGGAAAGGCAGTGGGAAGAGGGGGAATACGAGTACGATGTTTATGAGGGGCTGCCACTGGAAGGGGCAGACATAGGACATTACAGGAGAACACATAGATACAGATAATGAGTATATGTATTATTATTCGGTTGAGTTTGTAAAATAAGAATAGCAAAAAGAGAGAAGAGGATGCCATGGAATCGTTGATTTGATGATTCCGTGGCATCCTCTTTTGGAGGGGAAACTGGATTTATGATATTGTGGATTTTAGAACTTGTTTCTTATCTTTCGGTACTCTCTTGGGGAATATCCTTTCAGTTTGTGGAAAAGCCGGCTGAAATAAAGCTGATTATCATACCCGACGATTTTAGAAATTTCATTGATGGAATAGGTTGTTGTTTCAAGTAACATCTGGGCATTGTTAATTCGGATTCCCACAATAAACTGCATTGGTGTAGAACCTGTGTATTTTTTGAAGTTTCGGATAAACCAGCTGACACTCATTCCACGTGAGGCAGCATAATCATCTATGCTAATATTCTGGTTATAATTTTCACTGAAAAAGGTAACTGCGTTATCCATCTCGTGATCCAGGTATTCATTTTTCGAGATATGTTCCCTGGTCAGTTCCCGATGAAAGATGATAAGAAGATGACGGAGCAGAAGGACAAGCATGTCCTCATAATTATCTTGGCAACGCTGAAGCTCGATGATAATACGCTTGAAAATCTGTTCGTATTCCATAGAGGTTCCGACCTGAAATACACGCTCTTTATCCGGGAATCCATATTGCCGTAGGATATTTTTTACATTGTTGCCTGTAAAATGAATCCAGTATACTTCTGTCTTATCTTTTCCATAATATTCATATTTCTGAAGTTCCTTCGGTCTGTACAGTACAATATTACCGGCGGGGACAATCGTTTCGTTATCCACATTGTCAAAATGAAAATGCCCACAACCAGCAGTGATATAGATAATCTGATAATCCAGGCGTCCCCTTGGACGGTAGGTTGGTAACTTTGGATGGCTGGAAAGGCGGTAAGTACCGCAACTTCCTACAACCAGTGGGCGACTTTTGTCTTTGAAATCCATATGGGAGTGGTTTAAATAACCGGTATTCATATACATATGGTAGCACCTCTTTTCCTTTTTTTGTTATTGTATCATTTAGTGCATATTTTGTCTAATCCAATTCATAGACATGTTTTGCAGATTAGGATAAGATATATATAGCAAAACAGAGAAGCGTAAACATAAAAGTAAAAGACAAGGTTTGCTGTGGAAAAACAAAGTGTAAAAAAATGTATATGTATTAAAGGAGAGTTATTTATGATTGTACCACGTTATTATGAGGATTTAAGCGTACTGCATGAAAATACAATGCCAGCCAGAGCCTATTTTATTCCAGCATCCAAAAGAATGGATAACCTGGTGGAGCACAGGGAAGAGTCAGACCGAATGCAGTTATTGAACGGAACTTGGAAGTTCCAGTATTTTAACAGTATCTATGATGTTCAGGAACCCTTCTTTGAGAAAGATTATGATACAGAAAACTTTGATGAGATTCAGGTTCCGAGTGTATGGCAGATGGCAGGATATGACACACATCAGTATACAAACATCAGGTATCCGTTCCCATTTGATCCACCGTATGTACCACAGGATATTCCATGTGGAACATATGCACATACCTTTGTTTATCACAAAGATGAAAATGCACCAAAAGCTTTCTTGAATTTTGAAGGAGTAGACAGTTGCTTTTATGTATGGATTAATGGCTCTTATGTAGGGTATAGCCAGGTTTCTCATATGACCAGTGAGTTTGATATCACCGACCTCCTTCGGGACGGAGAGAACAGCATAGCGGTTCTGGTCATGAAGTGGTGTGATGGTTCCTATTTGGAAGATCAGGACAAATTCCGTATGAGTGGTATTT
>OLNJ01001353.1_pt1 | contig 13139 bp, 8 predicted proteins | sample 1672191 | NCBI WGS metagenome assembly OLNJ01 (sample SAMEA3136657, study PRJEB25190) | human gut metagenome | biome: human gut; feature: human-associated habitat; material: faeces | place: Austria | collected 2013 | reverse complement strand
GGCACCGGCGAACGTGCGCACATGGTCGGTGAGCAGATGCGCCTTGGCGTCATCGTAGTATGGGTCGGCGTCACCTGCGCAGATCAACGGCATCGGGCTGCCGGCAGTTCCCGGCAGCGGCGCGGGAATGACCGACTTGTGCTTGTCGAATGGCGGCGGGTTGAGTACCGGGGTGAGCAGCACCACGCGCAATCCTAGTTTTGCGGAATGCGGATATGAGAGTGTGGAGAGCGATTTGGTGACAACCAGCAACTGCGGCTCCTCACCCGATTCGGCAGCATGTTCGAGCGCCGCCTTGCGCCATTCGTCGACCACGCGTTCCATGCAGGCGATCATTTCCGGAAACTCGACGCTTTCCGTCAGTTTCAGGTCGAGCCGGTCCACGAACCATCCGTTGGCCGCAAGCGCCTGCGCTGCCCAGTACAGCAGCGGTCGGTCTACGGTGTATCCAATGCCCGGCATGATGAGCACGTGCTTGCCGGTTTCGGTGTTCTTCACACGGTTCTTACCCCATGGTGTGACTGCTGGTGTGACGTTTTTCGTTGTTGGTTGCGTGCCGTTTTTGCCCATGCTGTGTTTGATTCGCCTTTTCGTGTGTTCCGTCCGTCTTGGCCGGTCGTTGTGGCCGGCGTCGTTTTCCGTATTGCATGCTAGGCGGCGCCGGCTACAATCGTTTCCGTCAGTTCACCACGCATTGGTTGTTGTGGATTTTCGTGGCCATGTCGTTCGTTTCGGCGTCGTAGATGTTCCAGTTAGGTTTTCTCATCCCATATTTCATGGCGGCCTCTTTTCGGATGACTACGTTCATTGTATGAAGCATTGAACGCACAGCAGTCGAAACGGCCAAAACATCAGCCGAGCAGCTCATACACATTGCGCATGGCGAGCAGCCCGTCCGTCATCCACCGGTAGGCTTCCGTCATGTCACCGGAGAAATCCACATCACGGCGCACCCAAAGGTGTCGGTTCTTCTTGTCGGCATCCGGTTCGTCCCACATCACCTCGCCCAGATCTGCCAGTATCCGTTCAACGGAATCCCTCATAGCGTAAAGTTTCGTGTACTGGAACGTGTCGGTGAAGCACAGATCGACCGCAATATAGCCGCCTCGAATATTCAACGCCCCATTCGGGTGACAGAAGCCCAAGCCCACGCCGAAACTCGTCCACGTGTCGCTGTTCGTCTTGCGGCCGGACGGATCGCCATACACGTCGACAAAGTCGAGTCGCGTTGCGGCATATTCGTATAGGCCGTTCCAGAAGCTGCGCCGCAGCGAGATATTACCGCTGACTTGCCGCAGTTCGTCTAAGGTTCTGCCGTCCGCAACTTTCCACACTATCCAACCGTTGATCTGCTTATTCTCGCCGGTTTCAAGCATTCTGGCGCGGCGGAATGCGCCGGATGGGCTGTCGAATATCTCGCCATTGGACAGGCGGATGCGGTGGTCTTCGGTTACGGTTGCCGTGGCGGTTATGCCGGCATACCGGCTTTCCAGTACGGCTCCAGCTGCAAGAATGCCCCGCTTGCATAGATCAGCGAAATCAACGGCATTCTGTTCGCGTTCTCCCTGGTTCACGTTCCGATTGCGCAGAGTCTGCATAACCTCATTCCCCGCCGTGGGGCGTGCCCACACCTGCAATGCGAGATCGGCAAGTCGGGTGCCTCGCTGCGCGATTGTCTGTTCGTTCCATTGCGAAGCATCGTGCAGTTCTGCGGAAATGGATAGGTATTCGCTATCGTATCCGCCGATTGCGCGGTTTTTCTTTTGTTCGAATGTTCCGTCAGAAAGTTCCGAGTTGTATGCGGTCAATGTCAGATTGCCCAAACTGTTCACCAGCAGTGGGAATCGGTCGGGGTCGGCAAGCATATTGCGCCATTCGGCATGTGCCATGGCGTTCTGCGGCATGATGTGTTCGACGGTGTATTCGCTGAAGGATCGCGGATCCTTGGGGTGGTTGTGGTTTTCCAATCCGCCAAGCAGATATTTGCACCGCGGAGCCGGGCGGTACAAATCCTCGCCGAGCAGCGCCTGCCTGAATTGTTCGTCTGTGGGCATGCGCGTGGCTTTGGCGGTTTCAGTGAGCAGCAGCGCGGCGAAGGTTTCGACCAAATCGTGTTCGGCTGATTCAAGTTTGGCAATCAGAGACGGAACGAGCTTGTTCAATCCGTTGCTGGATACCGAGCAGATCATTCTGCGGAACAGATACGATTCAAGATCCGCAAGCATGCGCAGCAGTCCATCACAACTTACGCGATCACGCTTCCATGCCGCGAACATGTCCATAACCAACGGGTCCGTAACCGTGCTGACCAGTTTTTGAATTGATTCGAGACGGCGGTCCACGTTCATATCGCCGCTGCCAGCGGCGGCAACGCCTTTGATAGCGGCATAGTATTTGGCGTATTCCAGCATGTTCGCCAGAAGATTACGCGTGCGTTCCATGCGCAGCAAGGAACTGTCGGCCGCGAAACGTTTGAATTCCGCGTACATGACGCGGCCTTTGAGCACGGGCTTTTTCAATGTAACGACCATCCAGTCGTGCAGGAATGCATCGAATGAGAGGTTGCCGAGAACACGTTCCATGGGCAGCCAATAGTCTTCGTATAAGGTTTTCTGCTCGGCCATGGAGCACCCCATGAGCATGTAGTTGCGTACCAGGTCGGAAGTCTCCAGATCAAGCCCGGTGGAATTCATTGATTCGAATACCAGTTGCGGTTCGTCACGATCTTGGTCCAAGGTGACAGACACGACTTCGAGACGCTGCAGACCGTTCCACACCACGTTCGCATCATCGATTGCGGCGACCAGTGAACGGAACAGATCGAGGTTCGTTTCCAGCCGGGAACCCATATTGGCATGGTCCGGCCGATCTGGGGCGATCGCATGGTCGCACATGCTGTGCAGCACTTCCCTATCGTCGCCGGAAAGCGTCAACTTGTAGCGGCCTTCGCCGGTTGCGTACTTGTCGACAATATAGCCACGGTCGATAAGCATGTCTGTGGAGAATCGCAGGTTCTCAGGGTGTTCGCGAGCATATTCGGCCAGTGCGATAAGCAGCAGGGTCACCGAGGTGAGGCGCTGCTGGCCGTCGATGAGCTGGCATCGGCTGACACCATCCGGGCCGATGCCGCCGTCCTGCATCCACACGATCGACCCGGTGAAATGGGTTCTGTCAGGATTCCTGCCAGCCGTTACGATGTCGGCCCACAATTGCCGGCACTGCGTCTCGCCCCATGAGTATCTGCGCTGATACACCGGAACCACGAACCGAAGCGAACCGGTCAATAAGTCCAGCAGGATTTTCTTGCCAGCGTCCATGGTGCCACCTCTCGAAACATTGATTTTTCACCCTCATTTCCCATGAAATGAGAACAACAGCCACGTGACACCGCAAGCAATGCGTCTCTATGGCATCTCAATTAAAGCGTAGATGATTACTTCTTTAATGTTGCCTTGATCGCCATGGATAACGTCCGAATTCCTGCGCACTTTCGGTTTTGTTCTTCGTTGAGATGTTGAAGCGGGCATGGCCCGCGTCCTGTGTACGATTTTCAGTCGCCAAACAAAGAATCGCAATTGGAAAGCAGGACGCGCAGCCATGCCCGACAGCAACATCATACAGATCGACCAGAACCTGTTCGAGACCAAACTCGACCGGCTGGTCACCGAGAAGATGACCCAGATCCTCAACGCCATGCTCGACGCCGAGGCCGACGAGATCACCGGGGCCGCCAGATACGAACGCAAGGAGGGGCGCAAGGCGTACAGGGCCGGCCACTACGAACGCACGCTCACGGCAAAGGCGGGCAGGCTCGAGCTCAGGGTGCCGAAACTCAAGGGCGCGGTCTTCGAATCCGCGGTCATCGAACGCTACCGCAGGCGGGAGTCCAGCGTCGAGGAGGCGTTGATGGAGATGTGCCTGGCGGGAGTGAGCACCCGTCAGGTCGACGACATCAGCAAACTGCTGTGGGGTGACAGGATGCCATCCCAGACCCTTTCCGACAAGCTCAAGCGCGTGTATGACGACATCGACCGATGGCGCACCCGGCCATTGGAATCCGAATACCCGTACGTGTTCGTGGACGGCGTGTGGCACAAGCGCTCCTGGGGCGGAAGCGTGGAGAACGTCAGCGTCCTCGTCGCCATCGGCGTCAACGCGGAGGGCCACCGCGAGGTCATCGGCGTGACGGAGGGCATGAGGGAGGACGCTGCCAGCTGGGAGCAGTTCATACGAAGCATGATCGAACGCGGTTTGAAGGGCGTGCGCCTCGTGGTCGGCGACCGGTGCGCGGGACTCGTCTCCACGGTGAACTCGATGCTTCCCCGGGCGAAGTACCAGCGGTGCATGGTGCACTTCATGCGCAACGTGCTCTCGAAGGTGCCGCCCAACCACCGGGATTGGGCGTCCGCGGCCCTGAAGGCGATATTCGCCATGGAGTCCCGCGAATCCGCCCTCGCCAAGGCCGGGACGGTCGCCGCGGAGATGGAGTCCAGGAAGCTCAAGGCGGCGGCCGGCTGCCTGCGCGAGGGCATCGGGGAGACGACCGCCTACCTTTTGCCGGAATTCCCGACGGAGCACCGCAGGAGGATCCGCACGAACAACATGATCGAACGGCTGAACCGGGAGATCCGGCGTCGCACGCGCGTCGTCGGCAGTTTCCCGGACGGCAACAGCGCGTTGATGCTCATCTGCGCCAGAACCAGGTACGTCACCGCGAACGAATGGAGCACGCGCCGCTACCTCGACATGTCCCGGCTCGATGACAACCTGCAGGAAGCGAACTGATCATCGTCCCATGGACGGGCACGACCCTAAGTGCGCAAACCTTCGGGCACTACCTCGCCATGAAGACCGCCTTGCCGACTTTGGGACCATACTTTCTTATCAAAGCGACCATCAAAGTTCCCATGGCGATTCCGGTCTTTTTCAGGTAGCCGGTAATTTCTTCCCAGCAAGCAGGACAGAACGGCAGCTTGTTGTCGGAAGCCAGTTCTATCTTGCACTTGATGCAAGAGCGTTTTTTCGACGCAGGATTCTCTTCGTCAACACCTGCAATTTCATCAGCAACTTTTTCAGCATCCTCAGTTTTCTTCATCATGCTGCTTCTCCTCATCGTTAGAATCATTCCCGTTCCCATCATTCTCGGTAATGAGCTTCGGAGAAATTACTTCGCCCGCGTCGAGAGCCTTCACCACGCTTTCAATGTTCGCTGCAACCTGCAAAGAACCGTCAATAAACTTTTCCTGATTACTGCCCCTGTTCTTGCTCTTCACGCTGCCTACAAGGTTGAGCATCGTATCGCGCTTATCGAGATCATAGTTCTTAATGAACTTATTAAGATCCTGAAGGCAATACGCGGCCACGTCCTGTTGCCCCAACGCCATATGCGTTTGCATCTGCACGTTCACTGCATTCACAATCGCCACATAATCCTGCATTGCCCTTAATGCAGCATCCGATTTCTTGCTACCCTGCTTCACCAGCCGCTGCTGCTGCGCAAAATTACGCACCAGCAAAGCCTTCGCGCGCGTGGCCTCGTTCAACGCTTCACGTACATACTCATTACGTTCCCGACTGCTCTCGATACGACACGCTTGCTGGAACATATCAAACGCAGCATCGACACGGGCCAAACGATCCTGCTGCATTTCCTCACCGAGCTGTTGCACAGCTCGGCCGACTTCATCGATTTTTTCCATTACCAAGCAAAGGGCAGCCTGTGTTTCAAGATGCTGCATAGCCGGCAATAACGTATCATTTCTGACGACTTTCTCCAAACGCACTTGTTTGAAGATTTTATTGCGTTCATCGAACACTTCAGCGAGAATCTCACCGTTTTTATCCGTGGCGAAATGGAGTTTGCCCTCTTCAATCATGCGCATGATATGTTCCGGAAGCTTGGCTTCCAAATGCACAGTTCCGCCAAACATACTTTCTAATGTTTCCGCCAGAGCCGGAAGCATGGTTGAAAGCCATTTCCAATCAGTCAAATGCCGAAACAGATTCTTGCTGTCTTCGTCAGACAACCAAATCTCGCCACGCCGGCCATCATCCATCACGATTTCGCAAGGCACAATTGGCACAGGACGATACTCCCCCTGCTTGTATATTGGCCGGCTCGGATCATCACCGCGAAAACCGCAATACGGACACATGGTCGCGGTCTCTGCCACATACGTTCCGCAAGCTGGACATTGGACATTCATTTTTGCCTCACTTCTCGCGGACCCGCTGATACGTGACCTTGCATTCCTTAACGCGGCGGAGCTGCTGATGGCGCAACAGCGGGTTAAGCCAATCGCCGTCAACGAATTTCTGGAAGATGTCAAGACCACGACCGGGAAGAATTTCCCAGCCGGTATCCGCAGTAATGGAACGGTCGTGCAAAGTGTCTCTGAATTCGTATGTAAGGTTCACGCCCAGCTGTGAGAACGTCGATGCCAGTTCGTTCAAACCATCTAGCTGCGCTTCCATGAATCCAGGCTCATTATGCCCGGTCACCAGATGAACGGCTACATCCTCATCGGGATTTTTGCATCTCAGCAGCATCTCCAAGAACTCAGCCAGATTACGCAGCTGGTACGGCTTACGCACATACGCATCCTCTACAACGATTTTCTTTGCCCCGGCCAAGTAGGGGCCGAATAATCCGAAATACGTGATTCCACGTTGATTCTCGACCAGTTCCCGCTGCTTTCCATCGGCCTTTGCTGCAAGACGCTCGACCGGCGTCAACATCACCGCTTCTTGATGCCGCGCTACGGGCAAGGCATCGGCATTCTCAGAGGCACCAGCTCCTCCCTCGCTACCCGCAATTGCCACGGCATCATCGGCAACAGGCGCTTCCGCCTCGCCCTTATCTTCCGAATTCTCAGCTACACGCCCACGCCAATACAGCTGCGGGTAGTCGAGCTCTTCCAACGTCTGCACGGCGACTACTTCACCGTCGCTCACACGCTTGTAGGTAAACTCGACCTCCTCCATGGTGGAGTCGATGCGGCACAGCTGGTCCTTGACGCGCTTACGGCCCTCGATGGCGCAACGCAGCAACGGTTCCATCTGTTCAGGAGAAGCATTGCCGTCCGGGTAGATAAGCTTCATCAATCCGGAGAACGTCTTTTTGATGCCGTCCTTATCGCGCGTGGACAGTGTGGGAGACAACTCGAAATACTTCTCGAACCGGTCGCTGTAATCGGCATCGCGCAGATTGTGCAGGATCTCCGCCAGATAGTCGACTACGAATCCGAATCCGCTGGTGAACATCTCGGAACGGATCTGTTCGAACTCCCAGCCCGGCAGGTAGAAGTGGATACGGTCCAGGAACGCCGGATCATGGTATTGCTTCGGCAGCTCTTCGAACAGGTCAGAGTTTTTCAGCATGTACGGCACATTATGCGAGGTGTTGCCTACGAACGCCATGCTCGCCTCGCCTTGGAACGTCTCGACGCCACGGGAGAACGACTTGTTGGCCATGTAGTTCTTCATGATGTCCACCAAGTCCCGGCCGGCCTTCTTGGCCTTGCCTGCGAACTCGTCGAACGCCACCGTGTCCCAATAGCCCACAAGCCCCAAGTGTCCGTTGGAATTGTTCACGAACAGTTTGGCCACTGTCACTTCCCCGCCGGATATGAGCATGCCGTGCGGTGAGAATTCCGAGTAGATGTGCGATTTGCCGGTGCCTTTCGGCCCGAGTTCGACCAGATTGTAGTTTCGTTCCACAAACGGCACCATGCGTACCAGATGCAGCAGTTTCGCCCGGTCGGAGAATAGATCGGGATTGAACCCAATGGATTGCATCAGCAGATCGATCCATTCGCTATCGGTGAATTGCGAACGTTGCTGCATGTAGTTTTCGCGATCATCACGCGACATCTGCACAGGCTTGAGCTGCAGCAACTGCCATGGTACTTCGCGCGGGTCGCCGGAATATGCGTAACCGATCTGGCACATGCACCAGATGCCTGTCACCAGCAGTTTCGGATAGGCCTTTACAAGGCTTGGATCGACAATGACCTGGCTGATGCCGAGATTGGAGAACGTTGCCTCATACAGGTCGGTTTTGTCATTAAGCACCACCTGCACACGGTCGATAATCCTATGGCTCCCTTTCTCGCGGATTTTCGACTGGATAAGATTGGCTTCCTCGCGATGCACATAGTTGTTTGCAAGAATGGCACGCACTCGATCCACACCCGACTCGATACTGGCTTGGTCGGTGTTCGTGGCATATGCGCTGAGCAGGAACTCGAGCACATACGAGGGCACCAGTGCATTGCCCTTGACCTTGTTCACCAGATCCTTGCGGACGGTGACCCCGGGGAACATATCAGTGATCTTAGCGTCCAACGCGGTCAGGGAATTCCCATCCGCGTTGTGTTCAGGACTTTCAATCCAACCGTTCTGGCTCATACCCTGCTCATTCATTGTGTTACCCCTTACGGTCGCTTTCCTCTGTGCTCATCCAATTCAGTCGAAGAATCCGGCATCGTCGGCCACCACGCCCTGTTTGAAGAAGTATCGTGCCTTCTGGTCAAGCATGACCAGCACATTTGACCCATCTGTCTTCTCACGCAGGCGCAGTTCGATATTCGTTCCATTGAATCGTTCCGCGTCACTGGTCAGCATGAGCGTAGCCGTCACATGGCGTTCGCTTTTCTCCTGCCCGAGCAGATCGAAGGCGACCGGTGTCTCATTGGAGATGAGCACATCATTGCCTGCCGTATCGCGCCCCCACAATCCGGCCAATACGGTACGTGCGCGGATTTTTCCTCCAACGGGCTCGTTCTGGAAGAATTCCACAGTCAACTGTCTGCTGGAAAGCCTGTCGGTTCGTTGCAGAATAGTGAATTCCACAGGCCTCACATCGTCGGCCGCGGAACGCCCCTTACTGACATGCAGCACAGGAACGACGATTTCCTGCAATGCTGCTCCTCCATGCACATACTTCACACCGGCGCCCTGCATGCGCAAGCGCATGATGGAGTTCGGTACTTGAATGCTTATGCCTTCATTCCGAGCATCGTCCATTCCTATCTGCGCGGCATTGAATGTCACGAACGCACGACCCGGAGCAAGATTGGATCCGATGGAGAATCGCCTCTTTCTCACCCATACCGCATCGCCCTTGGGCTGTTCGCTCAGCCATTCCGTACCGTCCAAATCTCGGTCCTGATAGAGGAATCCGTGGTCCGCAGTGATGATCATGTTATGGACGTTGCCGCTGGCAAGTTTTTTGACTACTTCGCCCAGTTCCTTGAACGTCTTCTCGCATGCGTCTACCGTTTCCAATTCGGTTTTCTCCGCATCACCGGTGGCGTCGATATGGTTGTGATACACATACAACACGTTGCAGGATTTATATAGTTCTTTGATTTCGCTGACTTTCAGCTTTGTCAAATCGTCATATCTAATCGCTTTGCCGCCTACGGCCGAAAGAATGGCATCACGCGCTTCGATTCCTTTGGTGCTGCGTCCATCCGCGAGAACATACAAACGGTCTTTGCTGTCGAATTCGAGCGAGCCGTGCGGCAGCAACGCCGCCATGCCAAGTTGTGTATAGGATGGCAGAACGCTGTATTGCATGTTCAGTTTCGTACTGAAACGGCTTTCTCTGTCGATGCGTTCGGACAGTTCCTGCGCAACCTCGTAACGTAGCGCATCGGAAATGATCACGGCGATTTTTCTGCCGGCCTTCAAGGTCGGCGCGATTTCACGTTCATAGAAATTGGTTTGCGCGTCCATGTCTATGAACTTCCATTGGCTAAGCGTATCGACTTGTTTTTGCCATGCCTGGCCCAAATCCTGCTGATATGCCTCGTAGGCGCTTTGCAAATCATCGTCCACGCTCACCGCATCCGGGTTGGCGCGATGCCATGCGAGCACATATCTTCTGTATGCGCCGTCGGCCTTGTATAGCTTTTCAGCATACAGCTTCATCCCCTGCTCCGGCGAGCTGACGGTGCTGACGAGTTCACCGCATTCAGCCAGAACGGCACGGAGCCTGCTTGCTGCGGCAATGCACTCATATTGGTCGGCATATTCTGCATACCAGAGTTTTTGCTTGCGCCCGTTGATGATTCGTTGCACCTGGTCGTCCGTAATGGATTGCGATCCCAATCGTTCGAACAGCTTGTTGACGATCATCTCATCCACGTCGCGGAACAGGTCGCGGTCGGCAAGCTCTTCTACGCTCATGTCGGCGATTCGAGTGGACAGGTGCAGTTCCTCCACGGCATTCTCGGAAAGATTCTGCAGCACCGTGCGCATGTCGATGTTCTTATACCAATCGTCCCAGTCGCGAATAATGTTCGCATAAGCGGAAACGGCGTTCCTGCCATCGGAGAATCCATTCCATGCCAGCTGGAACAGCCATAGCACGAAGTCTTTCACCGTTGGCTCGTTGCCGGCATCAGTATCCACATCAAAACGATAAATGCGCCGTGTTCCAGTCCAATGGAACATGCTTAATCCCATGCGTTCGATCGCGGTGATACCGGAATCGTCACCCTGCGAATATTGTGTAAGCAGCTCAGCCCAGATGTCTTGCATGCTGTGCCGATCGTCTTTCAGTTGCAGCAACGTGGCGATCATCTTCGCCTGAAAATCGGTGACGTCGTCGTGCACGTTAAGACGTTTTGCGAAGCGCTTGGCGCGTTCTTCGCTGTCGAAGAACTTCGGTACACGCTTCATCACTTCCAACCACTCGTTTCGGGTGTCGGCGGAAGCTTCCGGCAGTGTTTCCGTAAGCGTCACGGCGAGTTTGTCCATGGTGAACGTGGGGCCGTATGCCAGTTCCAAATCCAACAGCCAGTTGTCTTGAACCGCCGGGTCCGGCTCCGTCAGATATACGAGGAATTTTTGATTCGGCTGCTCGTGGAACATGCGATAGCGCACGGTGAACGGAATGTACCGCCTGTCGTTCTCATCACCGATTTCCGGGGTGATGAGTTCAACCTCACGCAGTATCTCATCAGTGGTGCGCTCCCCCACCAACGTTTCCACAACATCCGCGTACTGTTTCTTGTCATCACGCCAGAACACGATGCGCCCACGCTCGCCTGGCTGGCTGAAACGTCTGGCGAGCAGTCTTGTTACTTGGCTATTCTCACTCATGCAGTTCCGTCCTTTTCTTCGCTTCAGCGTATCGAGTGGCGCGGGCAGCACCAATTTTCACTGCACTGCCTTCCTCTACCAGACTCTTCAATATTCGTTGAGCCTGCCTTTCCTGCACGCCCAGTATCCGTATGGCGTCAGAGATAGAAATGCTCGCATTCTTACGCAGCGCATCAAGAATACGCTCTTTCTGGGATGGAACCACTGCAATGGCGGCATTCGGAGCAGCACTCGTTTTTGAAGTTGCTCCTTCCACAATCCCGTCATCAGAAAGCGAATCCCGTCGTAATCCCGTCACAATCCCGTCATCAGAACCTGTCTCTGAGCCATTGCGATAAATGTTGATGCGCAGATCCATATCGCCGCCAAAGAATTCCGGTTCCGGCAATCCGGCATCGCGCACCTCCTGCATCACACGCAGGATGCCGCTCCCCCAATGCTCAATGTAACCCATGTACTCAAAGGCAGAGGCCAATGCCTCGTTGCGGATTTTCGAATAGCCCTGCTTCATGCGTTCAATGGTCTGCCCCATTGGCAAGCGCCCGGGCGAAGTGATCTCCAATCGATTATCGTAGATCGCGATCTGAATGCTTGAATGGTCGATATAGCTGCGATGCACTATCGCGTTGACAATCAGCTCTCGAACGGCGTCCGGTGGAATCTCGTACACATCCTGCCGGTACACGCCCTTGAATCTGGCACCCATATGGATGTTGCGCAACACATACTGGTAGGACTCTTCGATAAGCTCCTGCGGAGTGCCGACGAACTCACGTCGATCCACAAACACAGCTTTGGTGGTTCCCTTGAACACGCCGCATTGCACCACAGACCGGACGGCCTCATTACCAGTCAGAATCGCATAGGCGTTGGTGGGCACCAATTGCCCGTCTTGTTCCGCCAGCACGCCCCATTGCAGCAACTGTTTCTCCGTAACCGTTTTGACTTTCGAGGGGTCTTCGGCATTATCTTTCGCGGTTTTCGTCAGACTTGCGCACAATGCTTCAACGTCTTCTTCCGTTACGGACAGTCCAAGGCACTGTACCTGATCAAAGCTCCGGTTGCTGCCTTCGATGGTCAGCTCCCGGATAGTGGGCTGATCGGCTTGACGCGTGGTGCCAGCTACGCGGACGAACGTTCCTTGTTCCTGACCGAGCGACTTGATATGGTACGGACGCTGCAAGCCGGGAGCGATCTCAGCCACGATAACCGTTTTGCCGTTCACATCATGCATGGTGATGTCGGGAATAATCAGTGGCTCGCAGCTATTGACGATGGCGTCCGAAATGGAGTCCATTACCGTGAACACCTTGTCTTCGGCAATACCAACCACACGGAGCGTTTGATCTTCGACGCCGAACACCAAACATCCGCCTTGTCCATTGGCAAACGCCACCGCGGTTTTGGTGTAGTTGATGCTCCTAGAGGGAGGCGTGAGCTTGTACTCCACATTCTTGGATTCGCCGCACAACAGTGTTTTAATACCCATATCTCACCTTCTTCGTCACCATTACGCAGCTCCTCCTTTGAAAGAAGGACTCCAAGTATCTGAGATGATACGCTTCTGCCTTGCTAAAGACACCAATGGACTAACTTTACCAATTCCAAACTTATCGATTAGATTCTGCAATAATTCTTCTACTCGCCATACATAAGGAATATCAGGTTGCTTAAATAAACACGTATAAAACTCAATAAATGCCTCCGCACATTCCTGCGGAATATCATCAATATTTTTAAGCATAAAAATTTTGATTATCCCGAAAAACCCTTGAAATACAAGCACATTCGCAGGATTTCAGATTGATTTTACTACCAATTTACTACTTTTAACGGATTGCGCCTTGATATGCCGGAACATCTTGCGAGCATGAAACAACCCAATACAAACGCGACGCACTGGCGGCGCGGCACGTCGGCAATCACACAATTTCATATAGCACCGCACTGGCGGCGTTACCTTATCCCAACCGGGAAACAAGGAACGCCGCTATTTTTTTACCCTCATGTTACGCAGTAGGGGCAAA
>OLNJ01001335.1_pt1 | contig 13278 bp, 12 predicted proteins | sample 1672191 | NCBI WGS metagenome assembly OLNJ01 (sample SAMEA3136657, study PRJEB25190) | human gut metagenome | biome: human gut; feature: human-associated habitat; material: faeces | place: Austria | collected 2013 | reverse complement strand
TTCAATTTTCTCGACTCCTTTCTATAGGGGGAATATGTTTTGTGGTGAAACTATTATAATCCCTATCGGGGTCGAGATTCAAATATAAATAAGTTAACAAAACGAGATAAAAGGTTAGGGGATTAAAATGAAAAATAATATAAATAAAAATTTATTACAATATGGATTTCTAATTTTATTAATAGGCATTACTACTAGCATAGTATTTAAAACATTAGATATAAGTTTATTATCCAATGTTTTAAGTATGGTAGATGAAAAGTATTTAGCAATCGGGGGGATAGCTATATTAGTGAATATAGCGTTAGAAGGTTTAGTGCTAAGAATATTAATAGATGGAATACACAAGGTAAATGTAAGGCTTAGAGGGTTGAAGTTAGCTACTGTAGGATTTTATTATAATCTGGTTACTCCTTTTGCTTCAGGAAGTCAGCCAATGCAAATATATATTTTAACTAAATATAAAATGCCTTTAAGTAAAGCTGGAGCAATTATAACTAATAAGTCGATACTTTACCAACTTGTAGTTACTATGTACTGTTCAATATTAATAATATTTAACTTTAAATTAATAAGAACACAAATGAGTGCAGTGATTCCTCTTGTTGTACTAGGAATAGCTATGAATTTATTCACAGCGTTAATGGCGATTTTAATAATACTTAACCCAAGTAAAGTTAAATACTATACTAGGTTATTTATAAACTTTATTTGTAGATTTAAGTTATTTAAATCTTTAGAAAATAAGTTTGACAATGCTGAGAGTTTTATAGATGATTATAGTCAATCTATACAATTTTTTATGAAAAATAAAAAATTAATGATATCAACAGTTCTTATAACTGTAGTACAAATAAGTTTTTACTTTAGTATTTCATTCTGGATATACAAAGCATTTAATTTACAAGGTCACACATATTTAAATATATTGACACTACAAGTGCTTTTATATATGGCAATATCTCCAATACCAACACCAGGGAATGTTGGGGCTAATGAGTTAGCATTCTTTACAATATTTAAAGGTGTATTCCCAACATATTTAATGGGATATGCGGTATTCTTATATGGAGGATTCATGTATTATCTAATATTAATTGGAAGTGGAATATTTACAATAATTACTCACCATAGGATAAAAGCAAATTGTTCACCAAAACAAAATTTAGCGTCAAGTAGACATATATAATATGGAAAAATCTTCTTTAATGTAATATATATATACATTAGAGAAGATTTTTATTTTTAATAAAATCAGTTGAATTTCTAAATAGTACAAGGATTTACAAATAAATTATGGAATTAAAAATACATCTAATCATTTAAATGCAAATCTAGAATTAAATCAAAAATAAATTATTCAATCTTAAAATTTCAGTTTATGTAATCATATATGAATAAATTAATAGATACATAGTATTTATTTAGTATAGGCAATTATCAATAATTATACAATAATAAAATACTTTTTAGGGGGGGGATAGGTGTATGGAGAAAAAAGTATTAACCGTATGTCCTTATTGTGGTGCAGGATGCCAGATGTATCTTGTAGTAAAAGACAATAAGATAGTAAGATCAGAACCTGCAGAAGGAAGAACTAATGAAGGTAATTTATGTTTAAAAGGACATTATGGTTGGGATTTCTTAAATGATCCTAAGATTTTAACACCAAGATTAAAAAAACCGCTGATAAGAAAAAATGGGCTATTAGAAGAGGTTGAGTGGAAAGAAGCAATAACATATACAGCATCTAAATTAAATGAGATAAAAGAAAAATATGGACCAGATGCTATTATGGGAACTGGATCAGCAAGAGGTCCAGGAAATGAAGCAAATTATATAATGCAAAAGTTTATGAGAGCCACAGTTGGTACTAATAACGTAGACCACTGTGCCCGCGTTTGACATGCACCATCAGTAGCCGGTCTGGCTTACTCATTAGGTAGTGGAGCAATGTCTAACTCTATACCAGAAATAGAAGATGCAAACTTACTATTTATATTTGGATATAATGGGGCAGATTCTCATCCAATAGTTGCAAGAAGAATAGTTAGAGCAAAAGAAAAAGGTGCAAAAATAATTACTATAGATCCTAGGGTTACAGAGACAGCGAGAATATCTGATATGCATTTAGCTCTAAAAGGTGGAACTAATATGATTTTAGTTAATGCCTTTGGTAATGTTTTAATTGAAGAAAAATTATATGATAAGAAGTTCGTAGAAGAACATACACAAGGATTTGAAGAGTACAAGGAAGTAGTTAAAGAATATACCCCTGAGTATGCAGCGAAATATACAGGTATACCAGCAGATGTTATAAGAAAAGCAATGAGAGAATATGCAAACGCTAAGGACTCTATGATTCTTTATGGAATGGGCGTTTGTCAGTTTGGTCAAGCGGTTGATGTAGTTAAGGGATTAGCATCTCTAGCATTATTAACAGGAAACTTTGGAAGACCAAATGTAGGAATAGGACCAGTTCGTGGTCAAAATAACGTTCAAGGTGCTTGCGATATGGGAGCTCTTCCTAATGTTTATCCAGGTTATCAAAGTGTTACAAATCAAGAAGTAAGAGAAAAATTTGAAAAAGCCTGGGGAGTTAAGCTTTCTGATCATAATGGATATAGTTTAACTGAAGTTCCAAGGTTGGTCTTAGAAGAAAAGAAACTTAAAGCGTACTATATATTTGGTGAAGATCCAGTACAAAGTGATCCGGATGCTTCAGAAGTAAGAGAAACTTTAGATGAATTAGAATTTGTGGTAGTTCAAGATATATTTATGAATAAAACAGCTCTTCACGCAGATGTAATACTACCTGCAACTTCATGGGGAGAGCATGAAGGTGTTTATACATGTGCAGATAGAGGATTCCAGATAATGAGAAAGGCTGTTGAGCCAAATGGAGATGTAAAAACTGATTGGCAGATAATTAGTGAAATATCAACAGCCATGGGATATCCTATGAGTTACAATAATACAAAAGAAATTTGGGATGAAATGAGAAGCTTAACTCCAAGTTTTGCTGGAGCAACATATGAAAAGATAGAAAAGCAAGGATGGGTACAATGGCCTTGTAAGAGTGAATCTGAAGATGATATGGGAACTATGTATCTTCATAAAGATGGTAAATTTTCAACTCCAAATGGAAAAGGTAACTTATTTGCAACTCATTGGAGACCTCCAATGGAGTTAGAAGATGAAGAGTATCCATTTAGTTTATGTACAGTTAGGGAGGTAGGTCATTATTCAGTAAGAACTATGACTGGAAACTGTAGAGCACTAGCTAAGCTTGAAGATGAACCGGGATATCTTCAAATAAGCGAATTGGATGCAGAAAAACTTGGAATACAAAATTATGAACTAATCAGAGTTAGTTCCAGAAGAGGTAGTGTGTTAACAAGAGCTTTAGTTACAGATAGAGTAAAGCCAGGTGCTACTTATATGACATATCAATGGTGGGTAGGGGCTTGTAATGAACTTACTATAGCAAATCTAGATCCAATATCAAAAACACCGGAGTATAAATATTGCGCCGTTAAGGTTGAAAAAATAGAAAATCAAGAATGGGCAGAGCAGCAATTAAAACAAGAATATGAAGAAATAAAATATAAAATGTTATCTAAAAATATTTAAAATTAAAAATAAAGAAGGGAATATTCTGATATGGAAACAGTAGATATGAACGATGATATATATGGAAATACCTTTGAAGTTCCAATAATAAAGTTAGATGAGTTTAGTTACAACTGTACTGAGGATAATGTAATAGCAGAATATCCCTTTACCCTTGTTTGGAATGGAAAAAATATAAATACATTTTTATGTACCCCATTTAAACTAGAAGAATTAGTTATAGGTTTTTTATTGAGCAATGGTTATATTAGAAAAATTGAAGATATTATAAGTTTAGAAATTGATAAAAAAAATAGAATGTCTAATGTAAATGTAAAATATATAGATGATATCAATGATATGGAAGGTTTTATTTTAAATGAATTAAATAACTTAAAATATAGTTACATAGAAAGTGATACAAGTATATATGTAGACACTATATATGAAATTATGAAAGTTAATTTAAACTATTCAAGATTATTTAAAGAAACTGGAGGTGCTCATAGCGTTGCCATTTTTGAAAATAACAAAGAAATTGTTGTTTGTGAAGATGTGGCAAGACATAATGCTATGGATAAAGCTATTGGTCATTGTATATTAAAGAGTATACCTTTAGATAATAAGGCCATCGTTGTGAGTGGGAGGATATCCTTTGATATGCTTTCAAAAGTTGCGAGGGCTAAAATTCCTATAGTTATATCAAAATCAGCACCAACAAATCTATCAATAGAATTAGCTAAGAAGTTAAATATAACTCTAATCGGGTTTGTAAGAGGAAAAAGAATGAATATATATACACATTCACATAGAATTAAAGTTTAAGTTAATTATAATAATGAAAAGAAGAAAGGTGGGGGAATATGAAGAATAAACTAGGTTCATTTGTAATAGCGGACTCGAGTAAATGTACGGGATGTCGAGCATGTGAAATTGCTTGTTTTACAAACCATAATAAAGAAAATAATGTTGGATACACTGTTGGAACAGTAGAAGTTCCTGTAATTCCGAGGTTATATTTAGTAAAGGACGATAATGTCTGTATGCCAATACAGTGCAGACATTGTGAAGATGCACCGTGCTTAAATATATGTCCGGTAAATGCTATATCAAGAGAAGATAGTACTATGATTGTTGATAATGATAAATGTATAGGATGTAAAACTTGTTTGCTAGCATGCCCATTTGGAGCCATAGATTTACTTCCACAATATAAAGATGGAAAAGAAGTTGAACAAAGAGTGATAGATGAGAGTAATAAGATAGCATATAAATGTGATTTATGTAAAAATGATGAAAAGATAGCTTGTATTGATGCTTGTCCTAATAAAGCTTTAAAGTTAATTACACCTATGGAAGATAAGAGAAATAAAAATAAAAAAGCTGCACTTGGTCTATTGATGGCTAATAAATAAATATGAAAGTGGGAGTAAACCATGATAATAAGTATAGATAAAGATTTATGTACGGGATGTCAAGAGTGTATAAAGGTATGTCCAGCATATGCCATAGAAGGGGAAGCGGGAAAACCCCACGAAATCAAATCAGATAAATGTGTAATGTGCGGACAGTGTGTGCAAGTTTGTAAATCATATGCATCAATAATTGATAAAGGATTTAAATTTGTAGAAGAAAAAAGAAAAGAAAGAAATTTACCAGATACAATAAAAGAACCTGTATTTGCTGCATATAACGTATGTGAAATAGAAAGAGTTAAAACTGCATTAAAAGATAAAAGTAAGTTTACTATGGTTCAGTGTGCTCCTGCAGTTAGGGTAGCAATAGGGGAAGAATTTGGTCTTGAATTAGGAACTTTAACACCAGGTAAAATGGCAGCGGCCTTAAAGGCACTTAATTTTGATAGAGTCTATGATACAAATTTTTCAGCTGATTTGACAATTATGGAAGAAGGAACTGAGTTGATAAAGAGAATTACAGAGGGTGGAACATTACCTATGTTTACTTCCTGTTGTCCAGCATGGGTTAAATTTATGGAAAATAACTATCCTGAGTTAACTGATCATTTATCTTCTTGCAAGTCTCCTCAACAAATGGGAGGAGCAGTATTTAAGACTTATGGAGCTCAAATAAATAACATAGATGCATCTGCTATTTATAGTGTAGCTATAATGCCTTGTACTTGTAAAAAGTATGAGTGTGATAGACCAGAGATGGATTCAAGTGGATATAGAGATGTAGATGCAGTTCTAACTACAAGAGAGCTAGCTTATTTAATAAAAGATATGGGTATAGATTTTAATAATTTAAATGAAGAAAAATTTGAATCACCTCTTGGTACTTATACTGGTGCAGGAACAATATTCGGTGTAACAGGTGGAGTCATGGAAGCAGCTCTAAGAACCGGATATGAACTTATAACGAAAGAAAACATACCAAGTATAGATATAACAGATGTAAGAGGTAATGAAGGTTTTAGAACTTCTACTATAAAAATAGGCGATTTGAATTTAAGAGTCGGAGTAGTAACTGGTCTTAAAAATGTTGTACCAGTATTAGAGGACCTAAAGTCTAAAAAGTTAGATTTAGATTTTATAGAAGTTATGACATGTCCAGTTGGATGTGTTAGTGGTGGAGGTCAACCAAAGTTATTATTAGAAGAATATAGAGATATTGCATATAAAAATAGAATTAAATGGACTTATATACATGATAAAAATTTACCATTGAGAAAATCTCATGAAAATCCGGAGATAGAAAAAATTTATAAGGACTTTTTAATAGAACCATTAGGAAGTGTATCTCATCATTTGTTACACACAGAGTATTGTGTTGGGAAGGAAGTGGCTAAATAAATGAATTGTTTTGTTATAGCTAATCCAGATAAATGTATAGGATGTAGAACATGTATGATAGCTTGTGTAGTTGCTCATAATGGTGAAGAGTTATTTTATAAGAATCATAGTGATATAAACTTTAATCCAAAATTAGAGGTTATCAAGACAGATACTGTTAGTGCACCAATTCAATGTAGACACTGTGAAGACGCACCATGTTCAAAGGCATGTCCTAATGATGCTATTGAAAGATTAGATAATTCGATACTAGTAAATCAATCTAAATGTATAGGATGCAAGACTTGTATGATAGCCTGTCCATTTGGAGCTATAGATATATCTCCTTTAGGTGAAATTCCTGATGATAAATTATTGTTTAAAGAATATATGGTAGCAAATAAATGTGATTTATGTAGAGGCGTAGAAGATGGTCCTGCCTGTGTTAAAGTCTGTCCTACGAAAGCTTTTAAAATAGTCAAAGAAGATGATATAGACTTTTCAATAAAGAATAAGAGGAAGTTAGCTGCCTCAAAATAGAATTAAGAACTAGGTTTTAAAAGTCTATTATTGTGGTAATATCTAATGTATATAGATATAAGGAGTGATAGATATGACATTTACTAAGATAAATGATATTAATAATGATAATATACACAATAGAGCATGTGTTATGGTAGTTAATTTTAACAAAAAAGAAGGGGCTTTAATAAAAAATATTTGCGGTTTTATTGGAGTTAGAGATTGTATTTTTTTAGATAAAAGTAATGGAAATACAGTAATTAAAGATGTACTAGAAAATAATATATCTTTAGACTGTGAAGATGGTATTTCCAAAAAAGCTGTAGTGTTTAATAATATACCGAATGTAAAAATAAATTCATTCTTAGAGAGTTTAAAAAAGATGAGAATAAATAGACCACTTACAGCTATGGTAACTGATACGAATTTAGATTGGACATTAAATAATTTATTATATAATTTAGTTGAAGAGCGAAAAGCCTTATCTTCAGGTAAGGAGTTCAGTCATAAATAAAAAAATTGTATAAATATAAAGTTATATATAGGTTTAAAGTATATAAAATTGTATAAAATAATGTTAACTAAATACATATATTATAACATTTAAGTATATATGTGTTTAGTTAACATAGAAAAAGTCCTCTAAATTTTATAGAGGACTTTTTAATATAAATTATTAGAAATGCTAAGTTTAATGTTATACTAAAAAATGTAAAATTTAATTAGAAAATGTGAAAAGAATACATAATACTAATGATAAATAATTTAGACTTAGCTAGGAGGATATTATTATGGACGTTAAAGCTAGAATAGAAAAGTTACGAAAAGAAATAGAATATCATAATAATAAATATTATAATGAAGATTCACCTGAAATATCAGATTATGAATATGATAAATTGACAGTTGAATTAAGAAAATTAGAAGCAGAACACCCGGAATTCAATATGGCAGATTCGCCTACTAAAAAGGTAGGAGGAACAGTAAAAAGAGAGTTAAGAAAAGTAGAACATGATGTACCTGTAATAAGTTTACAGGATGTTTTTGGAAAAGGAGAAGTTTATGAATATGTAAATAAGATGATAGTAGAACTAAATAAACCTAAATTTGTTGTAGAAAAGAAGATAGATGGTCTTTCAGTTGTACTAAGATATCATAATGGGGAACTTACAGAAGGTATAACAAGAGGAGATGGTGTTATTGGTGAGTCAGTATATGAAAACTTACTAGAAATAAAGAATATACCAAAGACAATACCATCTAAGTTGCCATACTTAGAAGTACGTGGAGAAGTATACATATCAAATGAAGCTTTCGAAGAGGCTAATAAAAAGCAAGAATCAATGGGAGGAAAGAAATATCAAAATCCTAGAAATCTTGCTGCAGGAACATTAAGACAATTAGACCCATCGATAGTTAGAGATAGAAATCTTGATATATTTGTATTTAACCTTGAAATATCAGAAGGTAAGGAATTTACTTCACACTCAGAAACATTGGAGTGGCTAAAAGAGCAAGGATTTAAAGTAAGCCCAGATTTTACTGTATGTGAAACCGCAGATGAAGTATGGGATTATATATCTGAAGTAGGAAATAAAAGATGGAATTTAGAATATGCAATCGATGGGGCTGTTGTAAAGGTAAATAATCTAGAGGATAGAAAAAAACTTGGAATGACAAGTAAAGTACCAAGATGGGCAGTTGCATATAAGTATCCACCGGAACAAAAAGAAACTATAGTAAAAGACATAATAATACAAGTAGGTCGTACTGGCAGGCTGACTCCACTAGCTATTTTAGAGCCTGTTAGATTAGCTGGTACTACAGTATCTAAAGCAACTCTACATAATCAAGATGTAATAAATGAAAAAGATGTAAGAATAGGTGATACTGTAATTGTTCAAAAAGCAGGAGATATAATTCCTGAGGTTATAAAGAGCATTCCAGAAAAAAGACCAGTTGATTCTAAGCCATATGTTATACCAAATATATGTCCTATATGCGGAGAAGCTACTGTTAGAGATGAAAATGGGGCAGATACTAGATGTATAAATTTAGAGTGTGATGCTCAAGCAACTAGAAGTATATCTTACTTTGTTTCAAAAGATGCAATGAATATAGTTGGATTTGGTAAAAGTAAGGTGGAAGCTCTTATGGCTGAAGGATATATTAAAGATATAGGTGATATATATCAATTAGAACATTATAAAGATGAAATATTAGAGAAGAATGTTATTGGTAGAGAAAAGTCTGTAAATAATCTTCTTAATGCGATAGAAGATTCAAAAAATAATAATATAGATAAATTAATCACAGGCCTTGGAATAAAGAATGTAGGTAAGCAATCTGCAAAAGTATTAGCTGAAAATTTTGCTGATATGGATGAAGTAGCAAATGCAAATTATGACCAACTAATAAACTTGCCTGATTTTGGAGATACAATGGTAAATGATATAATAAAATACTTTAGAAGTGAAAAATATCATACTATAATATCAAAATTAAAAGAATATGGTGTAAATGTAGTATCGAAATCATCTGAAATAAAGTCGGATGATAATAGATTTGAAGGAATGACATTTGTAATAACAGGTACACTACCTACAATGAAAAGAGATGAGGCATCATCATTAATTCAGTCATTTGGAGGAAAAGTTTCAGGAAGTGTTTCTAAAAAAACAAGTTATGTTTTAGCTGGAGAAGAAGCTGGAAGTAAGTTAACTAAGGCTGAAACGTTGGGAATAAGAATAATAGATGAAGAAGAATTTAAGAGTATGATAAAATAATAGGTAATATTACAGAACGTATGAATTTGATTTTGATAATGTTCTAAATTGTATAATACTTACAAATTTAGAAAATAATAATTGCATAAGAATATATAATTTACAATCTTAAAAACAAAGTCAATTCATGGATTTTATTAAGTGTAGTAAATTAATGCAAAGAGTGATAGAATTATTAAATAAAGTGTTAAAATTCTCAGCTAGAATCTTAGACAGAAACTGTACTGTCTTTTAGAAATAAGACTAAAAAGATAGATTTAAGAGAGGTAAAAAATGACTAGAATTGATAATAGAAAATATAATCAAATAAGAGACGTAAAGATAACTAGAAACTATACTAGATATGCAGAAGGATCTGTACTTATAGAAATGGGAGAAACTAAGGTTATATGTACTGCTTCAGTTGAAGATAAGGTACCGCCATTTTTAAGAAATACAGGTACAGGATGGATAAATGCTGAGTATTCTATGTTACCTAGATCTACTCAACAAAGAAAAATAAGGGATGCTTCTAGAGGAAAGATAGATGGAAGAACTCAAGAAATACAAAGATTAATAGGAAGAGCAATAAGATCGGTTATAGATTTAGATAAAATAGGTGAAAGAACAATTTGGATAGATTGTGATGTAATACAAGCTGATGGGGGTACTAGAACTGCTTCAATAACTGGGGCCTTTGTAGCTGTAGTAGACGCAATTTATAAATTATATAAATCAAAGTCAATAAAGCATATGCCAATAAGAAATTTTGTATCTGCCATAAGTGTAGGTATAGTTGATCATAAACATATGATAGATTTATGTTACGAAGAAGATTCAACAGCACAAGTAGATATGAATATAATAATGACTAATACAGGAGAGTTTGTAGAAATTCAAGGTACTGGAGAAGAAAGACCATTTTCTAGAAAAGATTTAAATTCTTTATTAGAATTAGGTGAAAAAGGGAATAAAGAATTAATAAAGAAACAAAGAGAAGTTCTTGGAGAAATAGCTGATGAAATATTAGGTATGGAGTATGGAGATGACGTGGTAATAGCTACTAATAATGCTCATAAATTAGAAGAAATGGGAGCTATATTAGAGGACTTTGATTATAATATACATTCTTTAAAAGATGTAGACTTAGATGGAATTGAAATAATAGAAGATGGAAAAACATTTGAGCACAATGCACTTATAAAGGCAAGAGTGATAGCTAAGAAAACTAATATGATAGCAATATCTGATGATTCGGGTCTAGAAGTAGATGCGATAGGTAAAAAACCTGGGGTATACTCAGCAAGATTTGCAGGTGAAAATGCTACTGATGCAGAAAATAGAGAAAAGTTATTAAGAATGATGAAGAGCGTTCCTGCTAGCCAAAGAAGTGCAAGATTTGTATCTGCAGTAGCAGTTGTATTTCCTGATGGGAAAGAGTTTGTAGTAAGAGGAACTTGTGAAGGTAATATAGCATTTGAAGAAAAAGGAAGTAATGGTTTTGGATACGATAACTTGTTTATAGTTAATAAATATAATAAGACATTTGCTGAAATGCCATCATCAATAAAAAATGCTATAAGTCATAGGGCTAATGCTTTAGAGAAAATGAAGAAGGAGTTTTCAAAAAGGGTAGTGAGATAATGAGGATAGGTATAGTTAGTGATACTCATAGAATGGAAAATTTCATGAATAAAGCAATACCGCATTTAAAAGAATGTGATTTAATAATACATGCAGGGGATAATTTTTCGGATTCGAAGTATATACATAAAATGACAAATACAGACATTATAGCTGTAAAAGGTAACTGTGATTTTGAAGATGTAGAAGATGAAATAGCTTTTGAAGTAGAAGGAAAAACTATTTTTGTATGTCATGGTGATAAATATGGGATTAACTATGGCTTAATAGAAATAGAGGAAAAAGCTAAATCTGTATGTGCAGACATAGTTATTTTTGGCCATACTCATATCCCTTTGTGTATTGAAAGGGATGGAATTTTATATTTGAATCCAGGTAGCATATCACTCCCTAGAGGGGGATCTTCAAGAAGATTTGTTATTATGGATATACAGGAGAATATAATTAATTTAGAAGAAGTAATACTATAATTTAGAAATGAGTCTTCATACTAAATGGAAGGCTTGTAAATACTTGTAAATAAAAAAACTTATGTGATATAATTAAAGAGTTAAACAATAAGTATAATTTAATTACAAATCATTACATACATTTTAGGAGGATAAAGTTAATGAAAGCAGAATTAATAAAAAAAGAAGGCAATAAAGTAACTTTTAATTTAACTGTAGATAACGATAAATTTGAATCAGCAGTTACTAAAGCTTACAATAAAAATAAAGGTAAATTCAACATACAAGGATTTAGAAAAGGGAAAGCTCCAAGAAAAATAATAGAAGCTCAATATGGGAAAGAAGTATTCTACAATGATGCCATAGATATAGTATTACCAGAGGTTTATCCACAAGCTATAGACCAATTAAATATAGATCCAATAGATAGACCATCATTAGATGTTCAAGAAATAAGCAAAGACAATGGGTTAGTTATGGTTGTAGAAGTTGAGGTTAAGCCAGAGTTTGAATTAGGTGATTACAAAGGAATAGAAATATCTAAAGTTGATAATACTGTAAGTGAAGAGGAAGTAGAATTAAGACTTCAAGAAATGGTTAATAAAAATGCTAGATTAGTTAGCGTTGAAGGTAAAGCTATAGAAAGTGGAGATACTGCTGTTATAGATTTCGAAGGATTTGACAATGGTGTTGCTTTCGAAGGTGGAAAAGGTGAAAATCATAACTTAGTTATAGGTTCAAACTCTTTCATACCAGGATTTGAAGATCAATTAGTAGGTAAAAAAGCTGGAGAAGAAGTTGAAGTTAATGTTACTTTCCCAGAACAATATCATGCTGAAAACTTAGCTGGAAAGCCAGTTGTATTCAATGTAAAGATAAATGATGTAAAAGTTAAAGAATTACCAGCTTTAGACGATGAGTTTGCTAAAGATACAACTGAATTTGAAACTTTAGCTGAATTAAGAGCTGACGTTAGAGCAAAGGCAGAAGAAGAAACTAAAAACAGAGCAGAAGCTGAAATGAGAAACTCTATAGTAGAAAAGGTAGCTGAAAATACAGAAGTTGAAGTACCAAATGCTATGGTAGAGCATCAAATAGATAACATGATAATGGAACTTAACTATCAATTACAATACCAAGGATTAAATTTACAGCAATTATTAGAAATGACTGGTAGAAGTATAGAAGAGTTAAGAAATGAAAGAAGAGCTGATGCTGAAAGATTAGTTAAGTCATCATTAGTATTAGAAGCTATAGCTAAAGCTGAAGGTATAGATGCTACTGAAGAAGAATTAACTGCAGAATTAGAAAAAATAGCTTCTATGTACAATATGGAAGTTGAAAAATTAAAAGCTTCTTTAAGAGACGCTGACTTAGAAGATATAAAAGGTCAATTAAAGATAAGAAAGACTATAGATTTCTTAGTTGAAAATGCAAATATAGCTTAATTTTATAGCTTAATTTTTTACAGTAGCCGTTAGGCTACTGTAAATT
>OLNJ01001319.1_pt1 | contig 13405 bp, 14 predicted proteins | sample 1672191 | NCBI WGS metagenome assembly OLNJ01 (sample SAMEA3136657, study PRJEB25190) | human gut metagenome | biome: human gut; feature: human-associated habitat; material: faeces | place: Austria | collected 2013 | reverse complement strand
TTGTAATTGATCGTTGATTTCAGTTGTCGACATCTGAATCACTCCATCTATATAACTATTTTTTCATTTTTTCATTATAACATGTTAAAGCACATTTTGTCTTAATTATTGTCTATTTAGGCAAAAAATATTCAGTTCATATTAAAAAGGCAGTGTCAAATACTGACACTACCTACTCCTCAAATAAATAACCACTTAACCTCAAAAAATCGACACCCTCAATAATCGAATATCACATGGTTATTCAACCTCCATTATAAAACTAAATATCTAAAAAAACAACCCCAAACAGGAAGCGTTTACCAAAAATAGCAAACTTGTTTTAGAGTAGGTGAGCTGCTATAATACTTGTAATAAAATGGTAATTCAGGAGGTTGTTTAATGGAAACATACAAAACAACAGGCGTCTGTGCCAAAGAAATTCAATTTGAAGTTGAAGATAACAAAATCAAAAGTGTTAACTTTATCGGGGGATGTCCAGGAAATTTAATTGGAATCTCACACCTTGTAAAAGGAATGGAAGTGGAGGAAGCAATTAATAAGCTAAAAGGCATTCCATGCCGTACAAAAGAGACATCATGTCCAGATCAACTTGCACAAGCCTTAGAAAACTATTTACAACAAAAATAAAACCAGTCTCTAGGACTGGTTTTATTTTTATTTCTTTTTCTCAAAGTAATTAATCATTTGAAATGAAACAAACATAGAAAGAATAACTCCAAAAAACAGGACATTATTTCGCGCTAAATTAATTACCCCATTAATATCAAGTACAACAATAACAATAGAAGCAACTAACCAAAATAACGCTAAAATCCCCTTCATCCTTTTAAAACTCATCTTCACATCCCCCTTTTCCTTATTATATCAATAAAAAAGCAGCATCACTCAGACATTGCTTTTGAAACCCTTTACTGATTCTAAAAATTTCAGAAATTTAGATATCCATGATAAGTTTATTCAGATACTAATCGCTTTTCTCCTACAATTTGCTGAATTTCTTTAATATCCTGTGTCACCTCTAATACTCCTAAATATTCTCCCTTATCATTACGAACAGCATAATAGCGGATTAAAACAAATTTATCACCTAATTTAATCCAAAAATCTTCTTGATCTTTACGACCTGTTTTAAAATCATTGACAATTTTCTCTACAATATGAACACTTGCTGGTGGATGACAGTTTGATACATTTCTTCCGATAATCGATCTAGTGCGAACAAATGTTCTTTCCTTTCCCTCTGAAAAATATTTCACAAAATCATCTTTATCCACAAAAGTAATATCAAAAGGAAGCGTATTTAACATGCACGTCAATTGTTCAGTAGTAAAAATTCCAGATGGTAATTTAATTAGCCCTTCTTGAACATTTTCTTCCTCTTTTGCTTCAACATCTTTAGTAGAAATAATGGGATTCCATTCAGATACCTTCTTGATTAAAAATCCAATTCCATGACTTTCATCCGCTATTTTTTTCCATTCCTCTTGTGTTAAATGCTCTAACAACATTGGGACCATAATATTTTCTTCTTTAAAAATCATTTCCTCCACTCTAGTCATAACATCTTCTATTTTTTGAATTATAATAGAATCTAATTTAGAGTTTTGCTCAAGTAACGTTTTAATTTCTTTAATATCTGCACGAATTTCATCATCTACTCCCCACATAACTTGTGGAGGAGTGGTAATATCATATTTTTCCATATATGGAAAAAATAAATTTTCCTTCTTCTGATAATGAAGATCTATTTGAGAAAGGTGATTAACTCCCTCTAATAAGTATTGATAACTTTCTTCATCATCTAAACTTTGAAGATAGGGTTTAATTTCTTGATTTATAATTCGACTAATCGCTAAATTTTCTCTCATTAAAGTATTTAATGGATGCCCAGGAATAAGAATAGCATTTGATGGATGTTGGTGAATTTCTTCAATCGTTCCTTTAAAAACAGATGCATGAACATCACAAAGTCTTTGAATTTCTGAAGCCGGAACACCCTCTGCAATTAACGCAGCTTCTGCTGCTGTAATTTCTGAAGCTGCAACCTCCTCAAATGCTTCCTCAAACTGTTGTTTAACTTCTTCAACAGTTTTTCCCTCATGTAACTGCTTAATAATATCTTTAATTGTTTGTTTTCTCATTTCACTATTATTAATAAATTCACTCATATAAAGCCTCCTTTTAACGATGTAATAAATATCCTTTATCCAATAAAGTTTGTTCAATTACTTCAAAATCAATTTTTTTCATAGTAGCACCCTTACGAAGTGTCATCACCCTTCCAACTGTATTAATCATTCCTGGCTTTACAATATCATGAAATCCTAATTGATATAAAATATCTGATATTTCTGGATACTTCATATATATTTCATAAACTGTTTCATTTAAATTAATTATTTTATCCATCATTTCCCTCTATTCTTAAAACACTTTATCTAGTTTTAATTATTTACAATCGTAACAACGACCTTACTTGCCTCTTTAGCCACAACTTGATGTTTAATTTTCGCATCGAATGGTAAAATATCGCCTTGATTTAATAAATAGTTATCTCCATTATCAAAACTAATTTCAACAATACCATTTACAACTTGAATGAATGCAGATGCTTCATGCGAATGTTTAGGAATTTCACCACCCGCTTCTAATACAAAACAAACGACTTTAAACTGACTATTATTAATTAATAATTCTTTTGAATTTACCGCATTAAGATTTTTAACTTTAGATTCTTGTTGACTCATAATAAACATACCTCCTGATTAAATTAAATTGACTTAGTAATATCTTGTCCTGGTGCAAATAACTCATAATGAATATTTTCAGGTGTAACACCTAATTCAATTAAATAATGATATATACTTCTCATAAATTCAACAGGTCCACAGAAATAAAACACCGAGTTAAGATTCACATTTTCCTGTAACCATTCTTTTGATAAACGTCCCTTTAAATCAAATCTCCTTTGTGCTTCATCTGCTAATAACGGACGTGTATAAACAGTTGTAATCTTTAAGTTTTCATGATTATTAACTAAATTTTTAATTTTCTCTTCAAACGCATGGTAATTTGAATTTGGTAAGCTATAGATTAAATGCACAGATGGATGTGACTCAATAGCTTTATACGCCATTGTCAGCATTGGGGTAATGCCAATTCCGCCACCTATTAAGACAACAGACTTTTCATCATCTTTTAAAACAAACTTTCCTGTTGGAGTTGAAATCTTTACTAAATCTCCTTTATGAACCGTATCACATAATTTTTTACTTACATCACCTTCAGGCTCTCTTTTAACACTAATTTTAAAATATTTACCATTCGAAACACTTGATAGTGTATATTGTCTTGGTCTTGACCAAGTTCCATCTTCATTTTGCACACGAATAGCAATAAACTGTCCCGGTAAATAATCTGGTAACCTCTCATCATCTATTGAAGTTAAATAAAATGAATAAATATATTCATTTTCTGCTACTTTATCACTTACAATAAATTCTTTAAAACCTTTCCATACACTCATTTTCTACTCTCCTATTCTCCTATAAATTAATAACAGTTGATTTAATATGTGTCATCGATTCAATCGAATAAGCGATTCCTTGGACTCCAACACCTGAATTTTTAATACCCAAGAATGGTAAATGATCAGGACCACGCTCAGTACGGTTATTAATTTGAACTGTTCCAACCTCAAGCTTTTTCGCTACTTCAAATGCTTTATTCAGATTTACCGTAAAGACTGAACTTTGTAATCCGTATTCGGAAGCATTAGCAACTTCAATTGCCTCTTCTAGTGATTTAACACGGATAATAGGTAGAACAGGACCAAATGGTTCCTCCCAAGCAATTCTCATATCTAGAGTAACAAAATCAAATAACGTCGGCTGAATAAGATTTGCATCACGTTTACCACCATAAAGTAGTGTTGCACCTTTTTCTTTTGCATCCTCAATAAGTCCCCATACAAAATCAGCTGAACTATTATCAATAAGAGGAACAACATCTAAATTCTCCTCATCTAAAGGATTCCCTATTTTTAATTTTTTAATATGATTCATCATTTTAGAAATCAATTCATCTGCGACATCTTCTAAGACTAGAACACGCTTAATGGCTGTACAACGTTGACCTGAATAAGAAAAAGCTCCTGAAATAATTTGACTAGCTGCTAATTCTAAATCAGCGTCTTCTAATACAATGGCAGCATCTTTTCCACCCAATTCCATTAGTAAAGGAATCATCTCAACTTGTTTTGCAATATGTTTACCAATCGCTGTACTTCCTGTAAAATTAATAAAATTAATATCAGGATGCGTCACAACATAATCGCCAATCTCACTGCCTTTTCCGGTCACAATACTTACTACATGATCTGGTAATCCTGCTTTATTAAATAGCCTCTTTAAGAATGTTCCACATAAGCTTCCTTGAGTAGCTGGCTTAAATACTACCGTATTTCCACCCATTAAAGCTGGTGCGATTTTCGAAATAGCTAAGTTAATTGGATAATTAAACGGTGAAATAGCAAGTACAACTCCCATTGGCTCTCGACTTGTAATTGCAAATCTCCCTTTTTTAGCCCCTTCTACAATATCAGCTGGAATTGCTTGACCATATATATTTTTAGCTGTTTCAATCGTATATCGAATTAAATCCGCCGTTCTTAAAACTTCTGATTTAGCACTTTTTCGATCTTTCCCAACCTCTTTCATCAATAAATTGACTAACTCATCATTATATTTAATCAATAAATCGGCTACCTTATATAAATATTCACCACGTTCATATAATGAAGTTTGTGCCCATTGCTTTGATACTTGTTTAGTCTGCTTAATCACTTCATCAACTTCAGCTTTTGATAAAGCTGGAACCTCACCAATTACTGCATTATTTAAAGGTGATGTTATCTTTATAACTTTATTTGAATTCATTTTAATCATCTCTCTTCATAATTTAAATTTGAATCTTCTTTGCTGATAACTGAATTATAAGTAAAATCAAAATTTTAAAATATGATTCAAATCACAATTTAATTAACTCTTCTAAATTCTAAAGTTCTATTGCTTTAGCATAAAAATATATAATTATAAGTTTTATAATATTTGGTATTAGAGTATAAGTAGCATCTTTTTCATGACATAAAAAAGAGACATCAAGTCTCTGTCCTGTTACAATATTATCGACTAAACCAAGACTGAAAAGATAAGATTTGATGTCTCACTCGTATTTATTAGAAAACTTTTAACTATTAAAGATACAAATATATTTTTCAATTATTAGACGCCTTGTTGTAAGCAAGATTTTAAATCCTCATCTGGAGTACTAATAGGTCTTAAATCAAATGTATCAACTAAGTATTGTAATACATTAGGGCTTAAAAAGGCAGGTAGTGTTGGACCTAAATAAATTCCTTTGATTCCTAATGATAATAAGGCTAGTAAATCTGCTACTGCCTTTTGTTCATACCAAGAGAGAATAATTGATAATGGTAAAGCATTAACATCGGTTTCAAATGCATCTGCTAAAGCTGTTGCAATTCTTACTGCTGAATAAGTATCATTACATTGACCTACATCTAGAAGTCGTGGAATTCCAGCTACTTCTCCAAACTTCAACTTATTAAATCTATATTTACCACAAGCTAGCGTTAAGATTACACAGTCATCCGGTACTTTTTTCGCAAATTCTGTATAATAATTTCTACCTGGTCTTGCCCCATCACATCCTCCGATTACAAAGAAATGTCTAATTTTTCCTTCCTTAACCGCCTTAACAATCGTTTCCGCGTGACTTAAGGTAGCGTGATGTCCAAACCCAACTAAGATTTCATAAGGTTCTTGATCCTCTTCATAACCTCCAAGTTCTAAAGCTTTATTGATTATTTCACTAAAATCCTTTTCTCCGTTTTCATTCTTACCGATATGTTTTACACCATCCCAACCTACTACACTAGTCGTAAAGATTCTATCTTTATAGCTATCCCTCGGTCTCATTAAACAGTTTGTTGTCATTAAAATACAACCTGGTATATTATCAAATTCTTTTTGTTGATCTTGCCACGCACCTCCGAAGTTTCCAACTAAATGAGGATATTTTTTCAATTCTGGATATCCATGACTAGGAATCATCTCTCCATGAGTATAAATATTTATTCCTTTACCTTCTGTTTGTTTTAATAACATATCTAAGTCTTTCAAGTCATGACCCGATACGATGATAAATGGCCCCTTTTTAAGATGAACATTTACTTTATGAGGTGATGGATTTTTATAGACAGTTGTATTCGCTTCATCTAACTTCTTCATAACAGCAACACTCATATCACCAGTTCTCATCGTCCATCGAATTAATTCTTCGACAGATAAACTATCATCTGTCGTTGCTTCAAGCGCTCTTACATAAAAGTTATCTACTTCATCATCATAATATCCGAGTTCCCTTGCCTGGTGTCCATAAGCACTGATCCCTTTTAATCCATATATTATGGTTTGTCTTAATGAACGAATATCAGGATCAAGGTTTTGATCATACATAATCCCTGCTTTTTTGGCATCTTTAAGCATTTCTGACCTTGTCTCGCTTAAATTGTAAGTAGCATGCTCTGTATCATTATTAATTTTTCCTACTTGTTTTCTTAACTGTTCCTTTATTCTTTGGGATTCTTTTAACATTTCAACATGAACATCAGCATCAAAGTTGACATTAGTTAGTGTTGTAAATAAAGAATTTTCAATAAATGTGATAATTTCTTTATCCACATTTTGGCCCTGCTCAATCATTTCTTTTGCATAACAACTGATTCCTTTTATTTGAAATATAAGTAAATCTTGAAGGGCTGCTACTTCTGGAGTCTTACCACATACCCCTAATTTTGTACATCCTTTTCCACCCGCTGTTTGCTCACATTGGTAGCAAAACATAGGATATTCCATTGCCATGTTATTTTCCACACAAGTACCTCCTTAAATATATATATAATTACAGTTCATAGTATTGATTACCTTTGTCTCAACTATACTTAAGGAGTTAACTTTTTTATAGGCCTTGAGAATAGCACTTCTTCTAATAAAAAAATATCACATTTAACATTTATCGTAAAAATTAATATGTATCCGAAAAAAGTAATCTCTCTTAAATTTGGTTTGGCGATTAAAACTATATCAAACGAGAGATTATTTTCATAGAAAAATACTTCACTTTAAAATTGAAAGAAAAGGCGTTGATGTGACTTGGGATGCAAAGCTTTTTACATTTTTATCATGAATAATTCAGGATAAAAAATATATTTTTTTCTATTTTTGATTTCAATCACATTTATTTTTATTTTGCTTCAATAAAATAACCTTGATAAATTAAGAAGAGGTGAAAATATGGATATGTTTTGTAATCAATGTCAAGAAGCGGCAAAGGGAATTGGGTGTACAGTATTTGGCGTTTGTGGAAAATCACCTGAGCTAACTGCTCTAATGGATACATTTATTTATTCATTAATTGGATTATCTAGTTTAGCTCAAGAAGTAAACGCACAAGGAGATCAAACAAGCGAGGTTGATTTATTCGTTACAGAAGGTTTATTTGCAACGATTACTAATGCAAATTTTGATGAAGAAGAATTTGTGAAACGTATTAAAGAAAGCTTCAGCTTACGTAACCAATTAAAAGAAAAATTAAAAAATCATAACCTTCCGATTTTGTCACATGATATTGTTAACTTTGAGGCTCATGATAAACAAAGTATGATAGCAAAAGCCCTATCAGTTGCGACCCACTCATCAACAGAAGATGAAGATATTCGTTCATTACGTGAATTAATCTTATTCGGGCTTAAAGGCTTAGCAGCCTATGCATCTCATGCTGAAAAATTAGGATTTATAGATTCTGAAGTGTTTGCTCAAATGCATCGTTTTATGGCTTCATTAATTAATCCACAATTAGATGTAGCTACTTATACAACACTAGCACTTGAATTAGGAACTGTCGGAGTTTCTGCTATGGCACTTCTTGATCAAGCTAATACCTCATCATTTGGACATCCAGAAATGACAAAAGTTAATATTGGTGTTAGAAACCGTCCTGGTATCTTAATTACGGGACATGACTTACACGATATTAAACAATTATTAGAACAAACAAAAGATACAGGAATTGATATCTATACCCATAGTGAAATGTTACCCGCTCATTACTACCCAGAACTCAAAAAATACCCTCATCTAGTTGGGAACTATGGGAATGCTTGGCATGAACAAACAAAAGAATTTGAAACGTTTAATGGACCTATTGTCTTTACAACAAATTGTTTAGTTCCCCCTCGTAAAGGGTGCACTTATACTGACCGTGTTTATACAACAGGAAATACAGGACACCCTGACTTTAAGGTAATTCCTATTCTAGAAGATGGCTCAAAAGATTTTAGCCTTGTAATTGAGCATGCCTTAAAATGTGCGCCTCCTACTCAAATTGAAGAGGGTGAAATTGTTGGTGGATTTGCTCACAATCAAGTATTAGCAATTGCTGATTCAGTTATTAGAGCCATTCAAGAGGGTTCAATTAAGAACTTTGTTGTCATGGGAGGATGTGATGGTCGTCATAAAGAACGTACCTACTATAAAGACTTTGCACAAGAATTACCTAATGACTCTGTCATTTTAACGGCAGGATGTGCCAAATATAAATACAATAAATTAAATCTTGGCGACATTAATGGAATTCCTCGTGTATTAGATGCTGGTCAATGTAATGACTCATACTCATTAGTTGTTATTGCCTTAAAATTAAAAGAAGCCTTAGGATTAGATGATATTAATGACTTACCTATCGCTTATAATATTGCCTGGTATGAACAAAAAGCTGTTATCGTTTTATTAGCTTTATTATCACTAGGAGTTAAAAATATTCATTTAGGCCCAACTTTACCAGCCTTCTTATCACCAAATGTAATTAACGTTTTAGTTGAACATTTCGCAATTGGTGGAATTTCAACAGTAGAAGAAGACTTAAAACTTCTATTAAAATAACGTTTAATCTAGGAAATATTCATTCATTTCTTTATTATCTCATTCAAAGGTGGTTATTTGATATGAAAGCTTTTGTAGATCGTGATCTTTGTATCGGATGCGGCGCTTGTACAAGTATCGCACCGGAAGTATTTGAACTAGATAACGAAGGAATTTCAATCCCTATCGTTGATCAGATTAAAGCAGAAATCATAAAATTTGCTGAAGATGCAAAAGATAGTTGTCCTGTCGAGGCAATTACGCTTATAAAATATTAATTTTATCGTTTATCTAGCTAGCTAATTAAAACTCAATATATAAAAAGAAGCAAAATACCCTTAGTTCTTCAACTAGGTGTTCTGCTTCTTTTTTTTGTAAGTTATGAAATTATATCTATTCTATAGTTCTAATAAAACTTAAATTAATCCATTTAAATACTTTAAATCTAATATTTCAATTTTTTTATGACCGATTATTTTAATAATACCTTTTTCACTAAACATATTTAGCTTCCTACTAATTGTTTCTCGTGTTAATCCTGTATAGTTTGCCATATCTTCACGTGTAAATGGTAGATTAACAACAATTTTTGATCCCATTTTAATGCCATAGTGATTAGCTAAATCAACTAATAAATAAGCTAACTTAGCATCTGTATCATTATCAGATAAAACAAGTGCTAAACTCTCTAAATGAACAAGTCGCTGACTAACAACTTCTAGTACTTTAAGACTCATTTCAGGCTTTTCTAATATTAATTTTTGAAACTGCTCTTTCGTAATCGTACATACATTGCAATCCTCTATTGCTTTTGCATAACATTTAAAGTTTGTTTCCTGCAATAATTGAAGTTCTCCCCAAAAATCACCCTCTTTTAAAATATGTAAAATTTGCTCTTTCCCATCCTTTGTATAATTAAAAATCTTTAACTTTCCTTCATTGATAATATACAATGTATCAGCAAGTTCTCCTTCATTAAATAAAACATCCCCTTTTTTATATTCTTTATGTTCAATAACCTTAAGCAGCTCTTCAACTTCCTGACAATCAAAATGCTTAAAAATCGGAACCTTATAAGTACAAAATTTATCAACACAACGTGTACAACTCACAAAATCAACTCTTTCTAGTCTATCTTTCTTTAGAAAAGAATACCACAGATAATAAAAATAATACAATTAAAATATAAATTTTTAAACTGAGCCAAAAAGAATTATTGGATATGAGTCAATATTTTATCTAAGTTAATTTCTGAAGAAAATCCTTCTTATCTTTTAATCACTATTTATTTTTATTAGGAGCATTTTAATAGATATACACTTATCATATTCTGTACGTGGATACTAGCCGGCACGCCCCATCTCCACCAAAAAATTCTCGTACGTAATATTTATGAAGAAAAAAGAATTATCTGAGTTCAGTTCAAACTGAGTTGAGATAATTCTTTTTTTATTAACTTTAAAAATTACCCTACTAGTGGAGGATAGCTAAGAGTTCGTGATCTCACTACTTAGCGCAGGGAACCCATATCTAAGTACAGAAGCTGATTCTGAGTTTAGATAGGTTTTTTGTTTATTATCAATTGTTTCAAGGGATTACATAATGGATTTTATTGAAATAAACTCCTACTATATAACTTAATCTTATCATCAATTTGCATACATGGTGGCACTAGCCTCCACCATGAGCACAATTACTATTAAAATTAGCAAAAAAATAACTAAACATCTTTAACATCCAGAATTACTTCATCATGATATTGACTTATAACATATTCCACTAAATCACAATCAATTTCATCCACATCGACTTCAATCAATCGTTCTAATGTTTCTGTTATACAGACGGTTCATTTATAGCTCATGATACTCTCCTCCTAATTTGGGACATAGAAAAAGAGCTAAGCAACATTAATCGTTACTTAGCTCCCTATAAATATCCTTTTTCTTTTAATGATGTAAACGTTATCTACCCATCAATTGAGTATACCTGCTTCGCAGGATGGGGACCCTATCTCCGATAATGAGATGATCTAACAACTTGATACCCAGTAACTCACCTGCTTCATATAAGCGGTTGGTTAATTGAATATCCTGTTGTGATGGTGTTGTTTCACCTGATGGATGATTATGAAATGCCATAATACTCGCTGCATTTGATAGGATTGAGGTTTTGAACACCTCTCTTGGATGTACAATTGCTTTATTTAATGAACCTATTGATACTACTGTGATATTAGTCGGTTCATTTTTAGTATTCAAACAAGCAATGATAAATTGCTCACGATCTAATCCTTCTAGTTGTTCTTTAATCATTTCATAAGCATCACTTGGTGATAAGATTTTACGTGCAAGATATTGGAAGCTAGACTCCTTTACCATTTTAATTGATACGATATTAATACGTTTTACGACATTCGACATGTATATTACCTCCTGAGTAACTATATTCAGGATAATAATATAATCTTATAAATTAGTTTGTTACATCAATAAAATTTATTAATTAGTATACTTTTAATAACTAGATAAACTAACAACTTTTGTCTAATAAATCTTCTAATCCTTGTTTTTCAAAATTATTAATTTTATGTGGTAAGTCCTCTAGTCCATTCATATTTAATTCAACAGATCTATGAGGTAAATCTTCTAACCCCTTCTCTTTATCCGATACTACCGAAACCATTAAAATATTGATTATTATTATTATTCCAGTCAACATTATTTTTTTATAAGACACTATTCATACACTCCGTTTTTAATACCATTATTTTATAAACTAATTTTATAATTATTTTATTCAATTTAATATTTATTTTAATTAACAAAATTTATACTTCATTTGTTAATCATTAATTTCCTATTACATAATCCCTCATCTTAGGAGTGAGATTTACTCCACTAGATACTGAGCATCTTAAAATATTAATTTTAGCTATGTTTTTTAATTCTCGATAATGACACTCATGACTAATAAGATCAATTAATTGTAACTCTTGCTCTATACTATACATATCACCAACATCAAAATATAAAGAAATCAATCTTTCAACCACAGTCTTTTTATGATCAAAAGTCCCCTCTTTTAATACCATCTCTTGCGAAAGACTATAGTACTTCCTACTATTAGTCAAGTCTTTCATATTATAATAAACCTCACCTATTAGATAATTTGTTAATGCGATTTCACTGCTAGATGTTCTATACGCCAAAGCTTGATTTAAAACTTCTAATGCTTCTCTATACTTATGTTGATCATTTAGGTTGCATCCTAAATTATGATAAGCGTACTTTAAATACGGTGTATATAACTGCTTCTCTATAAACTGTTTTAAAATTTTTTCTCCTTCTTCCAACCTTCCATCTACTTTTAAAATATTTTCTTTTAATAATATTGCCGCTGCTTTTCGTTGAATAAAAGGGCAATTATCTATTATTTTATCTACTAATAAATAACTATCATCTAATTTTTTTAAATAGTAATAACTTCTAGATAATTCGTAATAAATTCGATAAATATATTCTAAATCTTGCGTTTTAATACACTTTAAAGCCAAATTTAAATTTAAAAGAGACTCTTCATAAAGTCCTAAGTCTTGGTAGTTGACGCCTAATTCAATATAATACTTTACAATTCTCTTATCTATTTCTTTTAATTGTGAAATACAATTCGTGAAATATTCATTTGATATAAAATATTTCTTTATTGATTGATAATAATATGCTAAAATTTCATCTAATTTTATTAAATAGTTATTTAAATTATATTTATTACATACTTCATAATACTGTTTATAATTATTTAAAGCCATATCCAAATTACAGTTTACAATTACCCAACTCTCCGCTTCTTCATACTCATCTTTTACAAAATCCTCTACAGTAATCTGCTTAACTATCTCACCATTCGTTAAGCAAACTAATGCTTCAAATATTTCTTTTGCCGTTTCAAATGGAGGTATTCTTTTATTATTTTCTATATAACTAATGTATGCTGCACTAAATCCATATCTTTCAAACATACTTAATTTTATATTAAATAATTTTCTGTATTTCTTTAACTTCTGTCCCACCGTCAAAAACATTCTATCACCCTATTCTATCCCCTTTCCATACACCAATATTTTACAAAAAAAGATTTTTTATATCAATCTTTATCTTAAATTAAGTTTTAGCGGAAAAAGGTACGTCTCATAAAGATTATTGCTAATATTGGATTTTTATATCAATAATCAATCTATTCTATCGATATAAATCAGTAAAAAAAAAAAGTATAAAACCCTAATTAGTTTTGGTTCTATAATATTTGGTGTTGCTGACTAAGCAACGCCTTTTTTCATGGCATCAAAAAAGAGACATCAAGTCTCTATCCTGTTACAATGTTATCGGCTAAAACAATAT